>ENA-OQAS01000266-OQAS01000266.1-human-gut-metagenome-genome-assembly--contig:-NODE-266-length-27886-cov-5.182067_pt1 | contig 27886 bp, 38 predicted proteins | sample MGYA00242733_ERZ504523 | MGnify/ENA primary metagenome ERZ504523 (study PRJEB26092, sample SAMD00036239) | human gut metagenome | host: Homo sapiens | study: EMG produced TPA metagenomics assembly of...
GCTGACTGAACTGAAAAAGCAAGAGGAGTTTGCCTTTCTGAAAGCAGCAGATTCCATTGCATTACAGCAGTCTTTGCGGGATCTCGACCGGGGATTTGTGAATTTCTTTCAGAAACGGGCTTCCTATCCAACCTTCAAAAGTAAACATAACCGGTTCCAGTCATACAGAACGGTAAATCAAAAAGATAATATTCGTATTGTGGGAAGATATATCAAACTTCCGAAACTTGGATTTGTTAAAATACGGCAGTCGATGGAAGTGGAAAAGATTAATCACGTGATCATTGAGCACACACCGGCTGGAAAATATTTTGCGGTTTTAAATGTTGATTTTGAACCGGAACCACGCTCAAATGCTGGCGGAACGATAGGGATTGATGTCGGAATCAAAGCGTTCTACTCCGACAGTAATGGAAATACGGTATCAAATCCCAGATATCTGGAACGCTCAATGCGAAAACTCATAAGAGAACAGCGCAGGCTTTCCCGAAAACAAAAAGATTCCCATAACCGCGAGAAGCAGCGGATCAGGGTGGCAAGAGTGTATGAGAAAGTAACCAATCAGCGGAATGATTTCCTGCAGAAACAGTCAACGATGCTGGTGCGTGAAAACCAAACCATCTGTATTGAAGATCTGAATGTTAAGGGGATGATCCGGAATCATAAACTGTCAAAATCGATAGCGAGTGTTTCCTGGGCAAAATTTTTTGAAATGCTGGAATATAAAGCTGGCTGGTATGGAAATGAAATTCACAGAGTACCAACGATGTATCCGAGCAGTCAGACCTGCAGCTGTTGTGGCTACAGAAATCCACGGATAAAAAATCTGGGCATTCGTATCTGGGAGTGTCCCAAATGCCATGCGGTTCATGACCGGGATACGAATGCAAGTATCAATATTCTGAAAAAAGGACTGCAGATGCAGTCTGCATAAAGATAAAAACTGTACCGTAGGGCATACGGGAACAGTATAAATATAGCTTGTGGACACTGTGTAAGACATTGCAGTACCGTAAGGTGTTTGCCAATGCAGTAGTGGGAGAAGCAAGAATCCCCCTGCTTTAGCTGTGGGGAGTGTCAAACAGGTCTGCGCTATGAGGGTGGACGAATGGTGGATATGTACCGTACTCTGGACAGTATCCCGGTTCTTGCAAAAGCAGGCGGTATTCTGGTGATGACCGATGAAATCCGTGGAACAGAGGCGGAAAAGAATCCGGAAAGCCTGAATATCCGGGTATTCCCGGGTGCTGACGGAAGCTTCAGATTGTATGAGGATGACAACGAAACCTGTGCTTACGAAAATGGTGCCTGTGTATTTACGGAAATGGATTATAAGGAAAAGGATCAGGCAGTGTTTACCATTCATCCCGGACAGGAAAAACAGAGCTGATCCCGGCAAAGAGAGCTTATACCGTGGAGTTCTGTAATTTTGCGAAAACAGGAACAGATACTGTGAAGGTTCTGGTTAACGGAGCAGAGACTGAGGCTGCTGTAAAATATGAAGAGAAGCTTCAGAAGATCTGTGTGGAAGTGGAAGCAGACACAGCGGCAGAGGTGCAGATCATTCTCGCTGGCGAAGTGGCAGACAATCAGACAAAAGAGCGTGTCTTTGATTTCCTGAACCAGGCAGAGATCGGTTTTGTACTGAAGGACAGATTATATCAGCTGATCACAGCCGGAAAGAAGCTGCCGGTTCTTTTATCTGAGCTTCAGTCTATGGAGCTGGACAAGGATCTTTATGGAGCACTGATGGAGATCCTGACTGCGTAAAACATGAATAAAATCGCGTTTCCAAACCATACTATCATTATTATCAAAAGAAAGGATGATCATAATGATATTAAAGGAAAAAGAACGCACAGTGATCCAGGATCTTCAGACACAGGAAAAAAGCTGCATTGAAAAATACGGAAAATACGCACAGCAGGCCAGGGATCCGGAGCTTAAAAGCTTATTTCAGACTCTTCAGAAAAAAGAGCAGGAGCATTACGATTCCCTGAGCCAGGTGCTTTCCGGTACAGTTCCACAGGTGAACTGTAATGACAGTGACGGCCGTGATTACCAGCCCAAGGCTGCTTACACATCGGTGATGTCCTCAGAGGATAAGGAACAAGATGCTTTTCTTGCAACAGACTGTATCGGAACAGAAAAGCTGATTTCCGGAGAATACAACTCGGATGTTTTTGCTTTTGAAGACAGTGGTGTGCGGAAGCTTCTGGCTGATATCCAGGTGGAAGAGCAGAATCATGCGGAGATGCTTTACAAATATAAGACTGTGAACGGAATGTTCTGATATATAAAAAAGAGGGAGGATTTCAGTAATGGAATTCTTCCTTTTTTTGTTATATAATCAGGAGAACAGCAGGGAGAAATACTTCCTGCAAAGAGAGGAGAAATAAATATGAAGGGAACCAGCTGCGAATACTGTGCAAACTATACATATGATGAAGAGTGTGACGAATATTATTGTGATGTCAATCTGGATGAGGATGAATATTATCGTTTTGTGAGCAGTGATTACAAGGAATGTCCGTATTATCGTTCCGGAGATGAATATAAGGTGGTACGTCATCAGATGTGATACAGAGTAACGGAAAAACAGAGCAGAAGATAATGTGATAAGACAAATGCGGGTTTTCCACGAAAAGGAATGCGAGTTTTGTGGAAAATCTGCATTTTGATGTTTTGATATGTGCAAAAGGCTTCAAATTTGTAAAAATTGGCGTGTTTACATTTGAAAAAAATATCTTTATAATAAAAATATTGGTCTGACAGGTGGAACCTTTATACCATCCAGACGATGATAATGCTACAGGATTTTGTTTGAGACAAAATTTCGGGTAAGCGTCTGACAGACTTATAATAGATTTTTTGATTTGACGGAGGATGTGACAGATTGGATATTATAAAGAAATTCGGGGATATGGTGGGAGAGAGATCCATCAGGGATCCGGAAAAAGCACGAAAACTTCTTCTCACTGGATACCGGCTTCAGGAAAAACGTCTGCAGCTTTTTCCTGACAGGAAGCTTCCGGCTTCGGGACAGTATGTAGCCCGTGTAGTCATGCAGAATATTATCAAAGCCCTTGCAAAACCGGACGATACCGCTCTGGTGAGCATTTTTGTACCGGGAGAGCTTCTGACAGCAGCAGGGATCACTCCGTATTCCGTGGAGGCAATGTCCTGCTTCATCGCCGGAACCAGATGTGAGCAGGCATTTCTGGCACAGACGGAATCAGAGGGCTTTCCGGAAACCATGTGCTCCTATCACAGAGTTTTTCTGGGAGCGTCCATGACAGGATTGGTACCGAAGCCCAAATGTACCATCTACACAAACCTTGCCTGCGATGGAAACATGATGACGTTTCCTTATCTGAAACAGAAATATCAGATCCCGGGCTTTTATATTGACGTACCCTATGAAAAAAATCAGGATTCCATCAGCTATGTTGCAGATCAGCTCCGTGAGCTGAAGAAATTCCTGGAGGATGTAGGCGGGAAAAAAATCTCCGAGCAGTCGGTACAGCGTGCAGTTGCCAACAGCAATGAAGCGGCCTCCTATTACAGCAGCCAGCTTGCCCTCAGAAAGGATCACGATCCGGTGACTTCCCTGACAAATGAGCTGTATGCGATCTTTATGTGCCATCTTCTGGCGGGCTCAGAGGAATCCCTGAAATACACAAAAATGCTTCTTGAGGATGTGAAGAAGGCACCAAAGGGGGAAGGTCTTCATATTTTGTGGATGCATATGATGCCGTTTTTGCAGGAGCCGGTAAAGGATGTATTTAATTACAGCCAGAACGTGCATATCCGTGCCTGTGATTTTGTTGCAGACGGTTTTCAGCGGATGCAGGCCTCGGATCCTTATGAGGCCCTTGCGGAAAAAATGGTCAACTGCATTTACAACGGAAGTGTGAAGCAGAGGATCCGGCGTGCCCAGGAGCTGGCGAACCTTACAGAGGCAGACGGCGGGATCCTTTTTGCGCATTGGGGCTGCAAGGGAACCATCGGAGCTTCCAGCCTGATCAAAAATTCTCTGGAAAATGCAGGACTTCCAACCATGGTCCTGGACGGTGACGGCTGTAACCCGGCCAATTCCAGTGACGGCCAGGTATCCACACGACTTCAGGCATATCTGGAAATGCTGTCAGAAGGTAAGGAGGAAAAACGGTCATGATACATTACGTCTGTAAATATACACCGCTGGAGCTGTTTAAGGGCTTTGGCGAGGAATGTGCGGTTCTTGAGGAAATGCCGGAGAATTTTGAGCTTTCGGACCAGATCGCCCATGCTAATCTCTGTGGATTCGGAAAATCTGTGATCCAGGCAGTGCTGGAGGGAAAGGTAGAGCAGCTTGTTCTTGTTAACTGCTGTGATTCCATGCGCCGTGTGTACGACATTGTGGAAAGTACCGGTAAATGTAAATTTCTGTACATGCTGGACATGCCTCATGAGGATAACGACTGTGAAAAGGTGAAGCTTGCCCAGGGCATCCACCGTCTGAAGAAAGCTTATGAGAAATTTTCGGGGAAAACCTTCGACAGAAGTGGATTTCTGAATGCTTTTTCCCATGAGCCTGTGGATAATCAGCCGTATATCGGTGTTCTGGGTGTCCGTGTCAGCGGCATCCTGGAAAAAATGATCCGGGATAATATCCGCATGGATGTGGAAAACCTGACCTGTACAGGTGGAAGACGTCTTGCAGTGATCCGTGAGGAGCTGGAAAAAATGGAAGACGATGCCATGTTCCTGGCTTATGCGGATGCACTTCTTTCCCAGATGCCCTGCTTTCGTATGAACAACAGCACCCGAAGAAATCGGCTGTATCTGGATCCGAACCTGAAGGGAATCATTTATCATACTATTAAATTCTGCGACTATTACGGATTTGAGTATGCAAGCATCAAGCGTGATATCAAGGTTCCGCTTTTGAAGATCGAGACAGATTTTACAAGCCAGAGTGCAGGACAGCTCCTTACCAGAGTGCAGGCTTTTGCGGAGACCCTGGAAGGCTCTGAGGATATGGACCCATCAAAAGGAATCAGCGAGGAGATAAGGAAAAAAATGGAATCAGGAGTTTATTATGTGGCAGGGATCGACAGCGGTTCCACAAGTACGGATGTTGTGATCCTGGATAAAGACGGAAAAATTAAATCGACCATGATCATTCCCACAGGCGGCGGCGCTATGATGAGTGCAGAGAAGAGCCTGGAGATGGCCGTGGAAAAAGCAGGGATCAGGAAAGAAGATATCGTGCGTATCGTTACTACCGGATATGGACGTGCCTATATTGACAGTGGTGATGACAGTATCACAGAGATTACCTGTCACGCAAAGGGAGCCCATTATCTGAATCCGAATGTGCGTACAGTTATCGACATCGGCGGTCAGGATATCAAGGCGATCAGCATTGACGAGAACGGTGCGGTAAAAAATTTCCTGATGAACGATAAATGTGCAGCAGGAACCGGACGATTCCTGGAAATGATGGCCCGTACTCTTGGACTTTCCCTGGAGGAGATGAGTACCGTGGCCTGGAGTGGAAAGAGAACGTAGTGATCTCAAGCATGTGTACTGTATTTGCAGAGTCCGAGGTAGTTTCCCTGGTTGCCCAGAATAAGGACGTGGCAGATATCATCCATGGCCTGAATGTATCTGTTGCTTCCAAGGTAGGAGCTCTTGCAGCCCGCCTTGGCAAAAAGAATCCGGGGGAATACATGATGACCGGTGGTGTTGCCAGAAATAAAGGTATCATCCAGGCATTGGAGGAGAAGCTGGGAGCGAAGCTTTATATCTGTGATGAGGCACAGCTTTGTGGTGCGCTTGGTGCGGCACTGTTTGCTTATGAGAAGTGTAATGCGGCACGGTGATCAGATCAGACAAGGTGCCTGCGCAGTGAATGCAGAGTGTGAATATCCTTTTGGTCAGGGGCGGCGTGCCCACTCACTGGGCGAACAGCCACAGTTCTTTCGGAAGTACCGGCTGAAGTGTGAGAGATTTGAAAATCCGCACAGCAGAGCCACCTGTTGAACAGGCAGAGCTTCGTTGGTGAGCAGATTTTTGGCTTTTTCCAGACGGAGCAGATTCAGGTCAGCATGAGGGGTGCTGTCAAAAAAATTCCGGTAACAGGAATAAAACTGACTTTTTTCGAGATTAGCCATGGCGCAGAGCTTTTCTGTTGTCCATGGCTTTTCGTAATTTGTAAGCATTTCCAGACGGATTTTTTGGAACAGGCTGCAGAGCTCCGAGTCTGAAGACTTGTTTGTATCTGTACTGCGGAGTTCCCGCGAGGCTGTGATCATCAGCTGGCAGAGCAGGGCATACTCGTAGTCCCGGGAAAAAACTTCTCTGTTCAGATATTCATGCTGCAGCTTCTGGATACAGTGATCGATCTCCTGGCAGTCACTGGGGTAAAAAATTTCGTTGCAGGGAAGTCCGAACCGTTTTGCCAGGTTTTCTCCGCAGGAAAAATGGACATAACTGTTCCGGAATTTTCGCACAGCCTGATAATGCTGGGGATTTCCCGGAATATAAAAGATGCAGGCATTATCCCGGGTGACAGTAAGCTGACCGCCCAGATAAACTTCATTGGTGTTTTAAATAAAGAAAAAGAAAATCTCCGCTTCCCTCCGCCGGAAAATCCTGTCGTAATCGGAGTTGGAACGGTTGTATTCGCAGAAATTTAAGGTGAAATCCATGAAAATGCTGCGCTCCTTTCATTACGTAGATCAGACAATCCGACTGTGGCATTGTAAAGAACTTTCTGTCTGGAAGTATAAAGTAAAGTGACAGAGGGACGTCCGTCTGGTAAGACTGTCTTTACGATAAATCTTACCGGAAAAAAGTCAACTATTTCGGAAGATAATCACTGGTATGGATAGAACAGGATGGTAAAATGAAACATAGAAACGGTTGATTTCCGATCTGTCTGAGAGTGTGTGAGCGAACAGAGGCGTAAGAGCCTGTATATGGCGGAATCGGAAACAGAGTCCAATGCAGTGGCAGGCAGAAAATAATAATTTACAGGAGGATTTTTACAATGAAAAAAGCGCAGATCATCGTGGACAAATATTCCTCACCGGAAAAACAGACAAAAGGATCTATGGTTCCTTTATAGAACATCTCGGACGTGCGGTTTATGAGGGGATTTATCAGGAAGGCAGCCCCCTTTCTGATGAGCAGGGATTTCGGAAGGATACTCTGGAACTGGTAAGGGAGCTTCAGGTACCGATCGTTCGTTATCCGGGCGGAAATTTTGTATCCGGATTCCGTTGGGAGGATAGTGTCGGGCCGAAAACTCAGCGTCCGTCCAGACCGGAGCTGGCCTGGGGTGTCATCGAGACAAACCAGTTTGGACTCAATGAGTTTGTGGACTGGTCCAGAAAAGCCGGCAGCGATGTGATGATGGCAGTAAACCTGGGAACAAGAGGACCGGAGGATGCGAAAAATCTTTTGGAATACTGTAACTTTAAGGGTGGTACCTATTACAGTGATCTCCGTAAAGCTCACGGCTATGAACAGCCGCATGATATCAAATTATGGTGTCTCGGAAACGAGATGGACGGTGCGTGGCAGATGGGACATAAAACTGCGGCAGAGTACGGAAGAGTTGCAGCAGAGACTGCCCGCCTGATGAAATTTATGGATCCGGAGGTTGAGACTGTTGCATGCGGAAGCTCCAGTCTGGAAATGCCTACCTTTGGCTCCTGGGAGTATACGGTTCTTGACGAGGCTTACGATCAGGTGGATTATCTTTCCCTGCATCAGTACTATGGAAATGCATCGGGAGACACTGCCGATTTTCTGGCAAGCTCCAAGGGCATGGATGATTTTATCTCAGGAGTGGTTTCCATCTGCGATGCTGTAAAGCAAAGAAGCATGGAAAAAACAGATCAATCTTTCCTTCGACGAGTGGAACGTATGGTACCACAGCAATGAACAGGATAAAAAACTGGAAAAATGGGTACAGGCGCCCCATCAGCTGGAGGATGTTTATAACTTTGAGGATGCACTTCTTGTGGGAAGCATGTTGATCACACTTCTCCGTCATGCAGATCGTGTAAAGATCGCCTGCATGGCACAGCTGGTAAATGTTATTGCGCCGATCATGACATCCGATACAGGCGCATGGCGTCAGACGATCTTTTATCCGTATATGCTGACAAGTGTGTTTGGAAGAGGAACCGTCCTTAATACACAGGTTCTCACACCTATATATGAAAGCAAGACTTATGGAGAAGCTCCATATCTGGATTCTGTGTGCGTCTGGGATGAGGAAAAGGATACGCTGACGATCTTTGCAGTGAATAAGAGTCTGGATGAGGATATGGAAGTTTCCTGTGACTTGAGACAGTTTGAGGGATATAAGATCGTAGAGCATATCGTGCTGAATAACGATAATCTTCAGGCAGTCAATACAGAGACGCAGCCCGAAAATGTAGTTCCTGTAAAAGCCAGTGCAGAATGCTCAAAGCTGGACGGCGGAAAACTGGAAGCAGTTTTTGCAAAACACAGCTGGAATATGATCCGTCTTGCGAAATAAGGGCCGGTGAAGTATAGTAAAAGCAGTTACAGAAAATGTAAATCATGCTACATTATGGGAGGTCTTTTTTATGTACACACCTGCAAAGGAACGCTACGAAACTATGGAGTACAACCGCTGCGGTGAAAGCGGCCTGATGCTTCCGAAGGTGTCTCTTGGATTATGGCATAATTTCGGAGATACTTCTGATTATGAAAACATGAAGCAGCTGTGTTTCACAGCTTTTGACAATGGTATCACACAGTTTGACCTTGCCAATAATTACGGACCTGCCTATGGAAGTGCGGAACGGAATTTCGGCAAGATCCTGAAAGAAGAACTGATTCCATACCGTGATGAGCTGATCATCACAACAAAGGCAGGCTATGATATGTGGGAAGGCCCTTATGGAAACTGGGGCAGCCGCAAGTATCTTCTGGCGAGCCTTGACCAGAGCCTGAAGCGCATGGGTCTGGAATATGTGGATATTTTTTACCATCACAGAATGGATCCTGAGACTCCGCTTGAGGAGACTATGGGGGCGCTGGCAACAGCGGTTCAGCAGGGCAAGGCTCTCTATGTGGGACTTTCCAATTATGATGGAAAAACCTTAAGCCAGGCGGCAGCGATCCTGAAGGATCTGAAATGCCCCTTTGTGATCAACCAGAACCGGTATTCCATTTTTGACAGAACTGTGGAAGAAAACGGTCTCAAGAGAACCACCGGCATTTTGAAAAAAGGTCTGATCACTTTTAGCCCTCTTGCTCAGGGACAGCTGACAGACCGTTACCTGAACGGGATCCCGGAGGACAGCCGTATCCGCAAAGATGGAAGATTCCTTAAGGAAAGTGTGCTGACGCCGGAGCGTCTGGATCAGATCCGGAGACTGAACGATCTGGCAGCCCAGCGTGGAGAGAAGCTGGCTGATATGGCGCTTGGCTGGCTGCTTCAGCATAAGGAAGTTACCAGTGTTCTGATCGGAGCTTCCAAGCCGCAGCAGATCCTTGATAATGTGAAAGCGATCCACTGTGCACCGTTTACAGCTGAGGAGCTGCGTCTGATCGACGAGATCTCAAAATAAGATTTATATACTTCCTGTTTTACTATGAAAAGTAGTGAAGCAGGGAGTTTTTTATGTCGAAATAATTGTTTAACTGAATTAGGAAAGTTTCCGGGTTACTGTTCACTGGTAATATTCCGCGAGGTGTTTTTTGTGAGCGAAGGTCACAGAAAACCCGAGACATACCGCGCGAATTTATGCGATTACCATAAATTCTGTGCATCGCGAAGCGTGTTGCTGAGAACGGAGTGAACAGTAACGTCTCCGGCGGGAGTGCAAAGAGCAATAAGCAGTGGAGGTTTGACAACGGGATAGGTGTGTGCTATATTGAAAAACAGAAAAGAAAAGAGCCAGCGGGAGCTTGTGTGACAGGCTGAGAGGAAGATAGATCTTCGACCGTACCTGATTTGGGTAATGCCAACGGAGGGATTGTGATCTGAGAGCGTGTCTCCGTGGAGTTTGCCATGGGATGCGCTCTTTTTGGATGCAGGAATGGAACTGGAATGGTCTGACAATGTGGGGATATGAAAGTGACAGAGACTGCATGTGGAGCTTCTGCGAAAGAGCGGGCAGGAAGGGGAGCGCCTTAATGTCTGGCAGGAGAGTGATATTCCGGAGGATTTTTCCGGAAGGATCATGTAAGCGATGGGAATCCGTGTTTTCGGAGTGAGAGGAAGTAAGGGAACTTCGACCGCCAAAATCTAAGGGCAGACTGCAGCAGACGGGAAGCTTTTGCCCGGATCTGACAGGCTCTGCCTGATATTTCAGGGAGGAAAAACACTATGGAAAAACAAAGGATGCACACGCTTCGTATGGTAATGCTGGCAATGATGGTTGCGATCGGTGTCGTTATTTCACCGATCCTGAGGATTGAGGGAATGTGCCCCACGGCGCATCTTGTCAATATCGTATGCTCGGTTCTGATGGGACCGTGGTATTCCCTTCTTTGTGCGACCATGATCGGCGTGATCCGTATGATGTTTATGGGAATCCCGCCACTTGCACTGACCGGTGCAGTATTTGGCGCATTTCTTTCAGGTGTGTTCTACAGACTTTCCAAAGGCAAGATCATCTGCGCGGTGATCGGTGAGATCTTTGGAACAGGTATCATCGGATCTATGGTTTCTTATCCGGTGATGGCATTCCTGATGGGAAGAGGCGGACTGACAGCATTTTATTATACGCCGATGTTCCTTGCAGCAACCACAATGGGAGGATGTGTTGCCTATATTTTCCTGAAGGCTCTGAGTAAAGCAGGTCTCTGGTGAAATTCCAGGCAGCTTTGGGTTCAAAAACATATGAGACAAAGAATTTTACAACTGCGAAAGCGAATTAAAGAAGAAAAGCCGCTGATCCATTGCATCACCAATCCGATCTCGATCCATGATTGTGCCAACGTGGTCCTTGCAGTAGGTGCAAGGCCGATCATGGCGGAGCATCCGGCAGAGGTGACAGGTATTACGGCATCGGCTGGTGCGCTGATGCTGAATCTCGGGAATATTACCGATGCCAGGATCGAGTCAATGAAGCGTTCTATGAGAACAGCGATGGAAAATAAGATTCCGGTTCTTCTGGACCTGGTAGGGGTTGCTTGCAGTGATCTCAGGCTGGATCTGGCACGGGAGCTTTTAAGGATCGGTCATCCGGCAGTGCTGAAGGGAAATATGTCAGAACTTCTGGCTGTTTCCGGGCTGCCGTCTCATGCGATCGGAATCGATGCGGGTGTCGAGGATGCTCTGACTGAGGAAAATATCGATGGAGTCAGTGAAGTGCTTAAGGCTTTTTCCAGAAATAATCAGGCAATCGTGCTGGCTACCGGAAAACAGGATTTTGTTACGGATGGTGAACGGGTTATTCTGGTACAAAATGGCAGTGCGGCGCTGTCCGGGATCACAGGAACCGGCTGTATGGTCGGTGCACTGACTGCGGCGTTTTTGCCGGGGTGCGAAGATAATATTGCGAAAGAGATGACGGATAGTATAGAGGCAGGTGTCTGGTCTGGCGTTGAGATGGAATTAAATGGGAGATCCGGGAATTATCTGGCTGCGGCAGTGCTTGGTACTGCACTTATGGGTATCGCCGGCGAGGAAGCGGAGAAGATTTCCCGCGGTCCGGGAAGCTTTCAGGTAAATCTGCTGGATGAGATCTATGGGCTTTCGGATCGACAGCTGCTGGATCTGTTGAAGATTGAAATGTACTGAAAAAGAGGGGATTAGGATGGATAGAAAAGATTTGGATGTAACGTTGTATCTGGTGACGGATAGTTCTTATCATACGGAGGAGTCTTTGCTCCGTACGGTTGAGGAGGCTTGTAAGGGTGGCGTGACTCTGGTCCAGCTTCGCGAGAAGAATAAGGGTGGACGGGAGTATCTGGATAAGGCTTTTAAGGTGAAGGAGATCACAGATCGTTACAATGTGCCGCTGATCATTGATGATCGTGTGGATGTGGCGCTGGCCTGTGATGCGGCTGGTGTGCATGTTGGAGCTTCTGATATTCCGGTTGCTGTGGCAAGGAAGCTGATGGGACCGGATAAGATCGTGGGGGCTACTGCCAAGACGGTGGAGGCTGCTGTGAAGGCTTATGAGGATGGTGCGGATTATCTTGGTGTGGGGGCGATTTATCCTACCACTACTAAGGTTGTGACGATCCTTACCAAGGTTTCTACGTTGAAGGATATCTGTGAGGCGGTTCCGATTCCGGCGGTTGCGATCGGGGGATTGAATGCCGGGAATATGGATGTGCTTGAGGGTGCCGGTATGAGTGGTATGGCGGTTGTTTCTGCGATCATGAAGGCGGAGGATCCGAAGAAGAATGCGCGGGAGCTGAAGGAGAAGATTGTTGCTTTGATGGGAAAGTGATTTAGGAAATGAATGGAGAGCAGTGGTGGATTTGAGGTTCATTGCTGTTCTTTTTTGTTGAAATACGGACGCCCGTGAGGCGTGTGCTGCCTGTCGCCGGGGCTTCGTCGGGGGCTGGCTTCTAGGCTGCCGGAATTCTGCTAAAACCGTTTTCCAAAAGTCCGAACTCGCGTCTTGCAGCCGCTCAGACAGCGGACTTTTGAAAAACAACGCAGATTTCCGCCAGCCAAGAATCAGCTCCCCTCCTGCAGAGGCAGACCAGACAGCATCCCCGGCTCGGGCTGTGAGGTTCAAGGCGGTAGGGATAGGGTGGCTGGGCGGGAGTTGGATGAGCCGTCAGCGCTGCGCTGGACGGCGTGGAGGAAAGGCTGAGTTTCCTTGTGGTTTGATGGGAAGGGGGTGGGCCGAGGCGCTTCGCTGTCGGCTGGGAGTGTGTCGAGGCGCTTCGTTGTCGACTGGGAGTGTGTCGAATTGTGGTGGAATTTTTGGATGGGTTTTGCGTGATTTTTTCTCTGGTGTATGGTATGGTTGGTATATCTTATAAGATCTTTTGTCTGTATGGACATTCTTGGAGCTTCGGGTTCTGAAGCGTTTTCCATTTTTTTGTTACTGTGAAGGTTCTGAAAATCCGTTTTATGGGGTTTTTATGTTTTCTTTGTATGGTATAATTTATATATCAGTAGGAGTGTTAATGAATAACAATACTATATTTGACGATGTTTTCCGGACAATGGTGGAGAAGATGACTTACCTGCTCGTTCCGCTTATCAACGAGGTGTTTCATACCTCATATCCGAAGGATGTGAAGATCGTGCATCTTCGGAATGAGCATCAGCTGGAGGACGGGGAACTGATCACGGATGCCAAGCTTTTGATCGGGGATAAGGTGTATCATATTGAGTGTCAGAGTACGGATGATACTACGATGGCGATCCGAATGTTTGAGTATGATTTTGCGATTGCTTTGGAGAGTAGGCGGAGAGTAGGACGGAAGTTTTATGTGGAGTTTCCGAGATCATGTGTAATTTATTTAAGATCTACGAAGAATACGCCGGATGTTGAGGAAGTGGAGCTGCTGCTTCCGGATGGGCAGGTGTGTGTATATCGTGTTCCGACGGTAAAGGTGGAGCGTTATACAAAGGATAGCATTTTTGAGAAGAATTTACTGATGTTACTTCCGTTTTATGTAATGAGATACGAGGAGTCGGCGCATATAATAGGTGAGGATTCTGAGAAACTACGAAGATTATTGAAAACCTGTGCGTCGCATTCTCGTTACTTCAGTGATGAGTTAGGCGCACTATTTTTTTGAGAATAAGCAGAACAAATGTTTGTGAATTCTATTTGCATATGGTATAATAAAAACATGGATAAAAATATGTTTAATATCAATAACAATGAACTTTCATATGGTAGAGGATATGTGTATTCCCTGCAGTACCATCTGGTATGGTGTACAAAATATCGGAAAAAAAAGTTTTAAAAGATGGTATTGATGCAGAATGCAAAGAAATGCTCTGTGACCTTGCAGAAGAATATAAATTTCAGATCCTGGCAATGGAGGTTATGCCGGATCATATCCATCTTCTTGTAGACTGCAGACCACAGTTTTATATCTCGGATATGATCAAGATCATGAAGGGGAACATTGCCAGGCAGATGTTTCTTGCGCATCCGGAACTGAAGAAGGAACTTGGGGAGGGCATCTGTGGAATCCATCTTATTGTGCAGTAACTGTGAGTGACAGGAGCAGGGAACAGGTATGTTCTTATATCGAAGGGCAAAAAGAAAAACAGTAATCTGAAAGAACTCGTTTTTTATATTTGTAAGAAAGAGGAAAAAAGATGAGGACAGTATCCAGTTATGGCGTAGAACTGCGAAAACAGAATATCCCGATCCGCCAGACACTGGATATTTATCGTTCTGCGGTCAGTTGTCTGATTGAGATCTATGCCCAGGCATGGATGAACTGGCAGTGATCACGGAACCTAAAAAACGTTTCAATACTGCAGAACATCTGGTGCATACCACAAAAAAGAATCAGGCAAGGTTTGATTTTGACCTGCGATTTCCAAAGATGCCTTCTTATCTCAGAAGGGCAGCTATCCAGCATGCCCTGGGAAGCGTATCCTCATATAAGACGAGGCTGGAACTGTGGAAAAAAATGGATAAGAAAGGCGGCACGCCGAAGCTGGTGTGTGGTAATCATGCTATGCCGGTATTTTACCGTGATGTGATGTACCGTGAAGATACTGAGGAAAAAGATGGAGCGTACCTGAAACTTTATGACGGCCATGACTGGAAATGGTTCCGTGTCGGTTTCAGCCATACAGATATGGAATATCTGAGGAAATACTGGGCGGGAAAAAGAACAGCAGCTCCCGTGCTGGAAAAAAGGCATCGTAAATACTTCCTGCGTTTTTCTTATACAGAAGAGGTGCCGCTTACAAAGGCACCTGTAAAAGAACAGATTATCTGCAGTGTGGATTTAGGAATCAATACGGATGCAGTCTGCACTATTATGCGGTCAGATGGAACTGTCCTGGGAAGAAAATTTATTGATTTTCCCAGTGAAAAAGACCGGATGTACGTGTGCTGGGACGGATACGCAGGTTCCAGCGGGAACATGGTTCTGTACAGGTGAAAAGCAGATGGGCTTATGCGAAGCGTCTTAACACAGAACTTGGAAGAAAGATCGCAGGAGCAGTTGCAGGATATGCGGAAGAAAACCATGCGGATGTGATCGTGTTTGAGTATCTGGAAACAAAAGGAAAGATATCCGGAAGAAAGAAACAGAAGCTGCATTTGTGGAGAAAAAGGGATATCCAGATAAGATGTGAACATCAGGCGCATCGCAGAGGGATGCGGATATCCAGGATCTGTGCATGGAATACCAGCAGGCTTGCCTGGGATGGGTCGGGAACAGTTGTCCGTGATCCAGGCAATCATAGTTTATGTACATTCCAGAATGGAAAAAGATATAACTGTGATCTTTCGGCGTCCTATAATATTGGAGCAAGATATTTTATCCGGGAACTCTTAAAACCCCTTCCGGCAACGGAAAGGTCTTTGCTGGAGGCAAAAGTCCCTTCAGTAAAGCGTAGGATCTCATGTGTATATGCGGACTTAAGAGAACTATTTTCAGAAATGGAACTCTTAAGAGTAGCATAAACACAGGCAGATATACAGCGGATTACCTGCAGTGTGGGAACCTGCCATATCTGGCATGGAAAAAGCGCATGACTGCGCATATCCTAAGTTACAGGCGTATCCGTCGATATTTAGCCTTGTCGCTTAAAGCGACTGAGGAGCATGTGACTTTAGTCGTGTGAGATCCACTAGATTAATTGTAAGGATATCAGATTACATGATCAATCGTTTGATCGCGGATGGTCGAATGGATGAGATTGGGAAAATCATAGACAGTGCGGAGGCTTGCAGGGAGTTGTATAAAGAGTATGGTTTGTGAGAAATAAAGAGGATATTTTGTTACTGGTGACAAATGTCAGATTTTTACAGAAGAGAGGATATAAACATGGGTGTTTACAGGCGTAAGGCACAGTATCATGAGACGGATCAGATGGGGATCATCATCATTCCAATTATGTGAAATGGATGGAAGAGGCCCGGATCGATTTCATGAAGGAGTTGGGCTTTGGTTATGGTGAGGTGGAGAAGAGGGGGATTGTTTCTCCGGTTGCAGGGGTTTCAGTTTCTTATAAGAAGCCGGTGCTTTTTGATGATGTAGTTGGGATTTCGGTTTCGGTGAAGAAGTACAGTGGTGTGGTTCTGGAGCTGGCTTATGAGTTTTTTAATGTGACCAGAAGTGAGGTTTGTACAGAGGCTTCCTCGAAGCATTGTTTTACCAGGAATGGGGAGCTGGTTTCTCTGAAAAAAGAGATTCCGGAACTGGATGTGCTGTTCAGAAGCTGTGTGAAGGGGGATTGAGTCTGATGGAAGTTGTGGAGATGCTTGATAATCTGAAGGAAAAGGCCCGCAGGGACGGCGCTTCGGGAGATGTTGCTTGCTACCCGCAGGGAGAAAGCGCCGCTGGCTGCTTTCTGTAAGAAGTGCCGGGAGCTTGGGGTTCCGGTTTATGAGATGGATCTGATCGCAGCTGGTGAGGAATTTTATGCAGCGATGAAGAGGAGTACCAATGGCGGCGGAGAGAATTCTCCGATGCTTGAGGGTGAGGATGATTTTTATGAACTGTTTTTTGCTGGGTTGGAGTGAAAAAATAGTTTCAAAATTCCGCATCAATATACTTCTCCAGCACCGGGAACTGTACACCACCAATCTTCAGTATCTGGCTGTGGAAAGCTTTCAGATCAAAGTCCTGGCCAAGGCGGTTCTGTTCGGAAGTGCGTAAGTCCAGAAGGCTTAAGTAGCCCCAGTAGTATTTCAGATAATTTCCCGGGGTTTCCAGGATATACTGGTAGATCTCGGAGACAACGGCGCTGTCTTCGATACCAAAGGCTTTTAGAAAGCTGGCGACTTCGGCCTGAGTCCAGCCGTTGTAATGGATCTCAATGTCCAGAAGGGAGTACATGCATAATTGATGCTTCGGTTCAGCCAGGAGATCCTGGCAAGCTCTGTGGCAGAAGGATCCTGAATATAATCGGCGGCGTACCGGTAGGCATAGGGTTCGATGTAGGTGGCCCATCCTTCTGCAAAGCCGGAGGTGCAGAGAAGATTTCGGATGTTGGAGGATTTTTGGCGTTGGAAGGTGACAGTCTGGTAAAGATGCCCCGGGAATCCTTCATGTGCCAGTGTGGTAAAAAGCTCCAGGCCCTGGTAGCCGGCAGCCGGATTTATGTAGATCACATTGGGGGTTCCGGTATCCATAGGTGGGGTGAGATAAAAGGCGGGGCTTAGATATTCTTTCATGGAATCGTGGACTGTGCGGAGCTCAAAGGTGACATCTGTGAGAGGTGGGAAGTCTGTTTGGATCTTCTGCTGCAAGGCATTCAGCATCTGGGCAGGCTTTATTTCTCTGAAAGTGATTCCCCGGCTGAGAGTAGTCAGAAGCTCCGGGTTTTGTCGAAGTATGGTTCCTGCGATGCCGATCTCGTCGGAAAGCTGTCCGGAGAGTCGTTTTTCCATTTGCTTTACAGGAACGTAAGAGCCGGTCTGACTCTGAAGAAGATAGAGATAGTAGGCTTTTCCTCCCTTGAAATAAGTCAGGCCACGAGTGTTTTTTCCTGTGCCACGCAAAGCTTCCAGACCGGTCATAAGTTCCTGATAGGCTGGGATGACTTCTGTTTTCATAAGATTTTGGTGGGTCAGGATCAGAGCGTTCTGCTCTGAGGAAGGAAGTTTTCCATATTCGGATAGCTTTTTCTGGAAAATTTCCAGCATATAATTGTTGTCGGGATTCTGGATAAAAGCACTGCATTGTGCAAGGACGGTCCAGGGTAGTATCGCTCATAAAGAAGCCAGCTTCGGATTTCTTTTTTTCAAATTTCAGGATGCTCTGAAAGTATGGGCGGATGGTGGTGAGAAGATTGAGGTAGTCGGTGATATCATGATCTTCATAAAAGGCATATTCCGCCAGAAGAACCGGAAGCTGAGCCTGAATACCAAGACTTGGGCCAAGAGCTCCTGAAGCAGATAATTGTCGCCCAGTGATTTTTCCGTGTGGTAATAGAGGAGCATGGAGTCCAGCGTCAGCTGATTTTCCGTGGAAAGGCGGCTGTAGCGGAAGGATTTCAGCTTTTTTTCGTACTGGCTGCAGATATGGTATGTATTTTTCATATCTGTGGGGACAGTGCCAAGAGAAGCTTTTTTTCGCCGGATACCCTGTTTTTCCGGATGTGCCAGGGTATAATGGAGGGTAAGGGTGCTGCCGGAAACTTCATTTTGAAAAACTTTTCCGGAAAAGGCTTCGAATTTTCCGTTTTCTGTGATCCCGTGAGTGGAAAAATAACCGGCAGTAAGGCCGGTGAGAAGTGCTAGGATAAGAAGCAGAGTGATGAAAATAGAAAATTTATTTTTCCTGATTTTAAGAGACATAAGACAGTCTTTCATTACTGTTTACAGACATATACCATGTGGAGAGTGCTGATGGTCTCGAAGCAAACAGTAACGTCCTTTCAGAGTGGCGCTTTGTTCTATCATATTGGAAAATTACGGAATCTATGATATTATGTGAGCGGAAATATACAAAAATGGAGAAATAACATGAGTGATATTTATGATCTTGCAATTTTAGGCGGAGGTCCGGCAGGGATCACGGCAGCGATCTATGCGTCCAGGGCCAGGTTAAATACCATATGGATCGATAAAAACTTTGCACCGGGCGGCCAGGTCACAGCTACCTATGCGGTGGATAATTATCCGGGAATGCCGGGGATATCGGGCATGGATCTCGGAGAAGCCTTTGGGGCGCATGCCCGGAAGCTGGGCTTGGAACCGCAGCGAGAGAAGATTCTTTCCCTGGAAAATATTTCCGGAGAGATCAAGACGATCCGTACAAAAAAGCATGAATATCAGGCGAAATCTCTGATCCTTGCATTTGGGGCAGAGCACCGGAAACTTGATATCCCGGGAGAGGATGATCTGAGCGGCCTTGGTGTTTCCTACTGCGCTACCTGTGACGGAGCTTTTTATAAGGATCGGACCGCAGTGGTAGTGGGGGGAGGAAACGTGGCAGCAGAGGATGCAGTTTTTCTTTCCGGCCTCTGTGAAAGGGTATATCTTGTTCATCGCCGTGATGCGCTTCGAGCAGATCAGGCACTTCAGGAGAAAGTCTTTGCCTGTGAGAATATAGAAATGGTGTGGGACAGTGTTCCCCTTGAGATCCTGGGACAGGATGAAGTGACCGGTCTTAAAATCCGTAATATAAAAACAAATGAAGAGAGGGAATTGACCGCAGAAGGTGTTTTCATTGCTGTGGGGATCGTTCCTAATACGACACTTGTAAAGGACCAGCTCAAGCTGGATGAAAATGGATATATCTGTGCAGGAGAAGAGGGTGTTACCAGCGCACCTGGGGTTTTTGCAGCGGGGGATATTCGTACCAAGGCACTTCGCCAGATAGTAACTGCTGTTTCAGATGGAGCCAATGCAGTGGCTTCCGCACAGAAATATCTCTGGAGGAAAGATAATGGCAACGATTAAGGAAATCGCACAAAGAGCAGGCGTGAGTACAACAACTGTTTCCAATGTCATACATGGAAAAACAAAAAAGTATCTCCTGCCAATATTCAGAAGATCGAGAATCTTATCCGGGAAATGGGATATGTCCAGAAAATGGGACTGAGAGTTCTGAATAAAGAAAAATCCCAGCTGATCGCAGTTGTGATCAATTATCATAAAGACTTCAAGGATTCTATCATCGGAGATCCTTTTTATGGAAAGATCATCGGTTTTATCGAGAAATACGTGCAGGAACTGGGATATTATCTGATGCTGTATTCCGCAAAGGATACAGATAAGATATTCCAGATGGTCATGGGCTGGGATGTAGATGGTGTTATTGCCATTTCCTTCAGCAAAAGCAACTGCGAAAAAATCTATCAGCTGATCAACAAACCGATCGTTTCTATTGATGCATATGGTGAGCTTGATGCAGGCCAGGAAAACCATGTCCTGAATATCGGACTGGACGACGAAAGTGGCGGCTATCTTATGACAAAATATCTTCTGGAATGCGGCTATGAGCATATCCAGGTTTGTGCAGGCCGTGATAATGGTGTGGATCATCTTCGTTACATGGGCGCTCAGCGGGCGGCGAAGGATTTTGCAAAGAAAAAGCAGAAGGTGCAGTTTACTGCTCTTGGAATGAACTACGCCAAACGAAAAGAAAGCTATGCGTGGCTGCTCCAGCGGAAAAACCAAAGGCCGCACTGTTTTTCCTGTCGGACCTCTATGCATTGGAGGCTATCAGCTTTTTCAGCAGTCGTGGAGTAAAGATTCCGGAGGAGATCGGAATTGCAGGATACGATAACATCAGCTATGCGGAATTTTCCGTGCCTCGTCTGACTACTATCAGCCAGAATGTGGAGCAGAAGGCATCTCTTGCAGTGGAAATTCTGATGGAACGGATCAATGGAGTGGAAAAAGAGCGTGAAAATGAGATCATGCTTCCGGTCACGCTGATCCCCAGGAGATCTGTACAGCCGCAGCATGAAGAAAAGTAAGTCTGCAGAGAATGTACCTGATCTGATCAGGGGTAGATACGAGAAGTCACTGTAGAACTGTGAAAAATAGAAAATCGGGACTTTCAATATAGTAAGAGTACAGAGAATCTGAGATATAAAGATATCAAAAGCCGAAATATACGGGAACTGTCAGTGTCTGACAGTCAGAGTATTTTCGGCTTTTTGTAAATTTACCTGAAATCGTAAAAGAGTTATCCTGTGTAGGTTCGTGCTGAAGATGTGGATAATAAGCATTTGCTGTTCTATGTGAAACCTGCACAAAACCATGATTTTGAACTTGTTACAATGATAGGTTATGTACATAACCTATTTACACAGTCTAACTTTGATGTTATAGTGTGAACATAAAGGTTAGGTACATAACCAAAGGGAAAGAGTACAGAAGGAGTGAATACCAGATGAAACAGATTCTGATCGCCACACATGGAAAAATGCCTCCGGCATTCGTTATACAGCAGAGCTGATCGTTGGAAAAATGGATGAGATCACAACCATCGACGCATATGTGACACCGGAAGACAATGTGGAGAAAAAGTTTGAAGAATATTTCGCACAGCATGAAAACGACAGGATTTTCGTTTTCACAGACTGATGGGAGGAAGCGTAAATCAGAAGCTTCTGGAATACAGCCAGAAAGAAAATGTTACGCTGATCACAGGAACCAACCTTCCGGTCCTGATGCAGGTCATGATGGCAGATGACGATGTGACAGAGGATGAGATCCAGGAGTTTATCGATGATGCCAGAGAAGAGCTTCAGGTAGTGGACTTTGGCGGTGGAAAGAAATCCACATCTGAAAAAATGCTGAAGAAGATACTGCACAGGTATCGAAAATACTGCGCAGATTTCAGAAGGTGCTGCATCGTATGCAAAAAAATCCGCACCGAAAAAAGCTCTGGCTCCCCAGTCCTATGACAATTCCACAGCAAAGATCACCGCACTTCGTGTAGATGACCGTCTGATCCACGGACAGGTTGCCATGACCTGGACCAAACAGCTGGCTGTACAGGGAATCGTGGTAGCTAACGACGAGGCAGCTAACGATAACACCCAGAAGATGGCATTGAAAATGGCCGTACCGGGCGGAATCAAATCGCTGATCAAACCGGTGGATGAAGCCATTCGTATTTTAAACAATCCGAAGGCATCCAGGATGCGTATTCTGGTTCTGACAAGAACGGTAAAGGATGCTCTGAAGATAAGACAAAGTGTTGGTGAGATCGGATTCCTCAATGTAGGAAATACGGGACGTTTTGATGGAATCGATGTTTCCGAGAAGCTTGTCCTGACCCCGACTATCATGCTGACAAAAGCAGAACAGCAGGCACTGAAAGAGCTGGTGGCTCTTGATCCGAGGCCTGTATGCAGCAGGTACCCAATGATGAGCAGAAGCTTGTGAAGGATGTACTGGACAAGCTTGACTGACATCCACTGAATAAATAAAACGTAGCACAAAAAGAGGAAAGAAAAAAATGTTAAACGCATTTCTTGTAGCACTTGCCGTATTTATCTGTGTCGGCGGTGCAGAGCTGGTCGGATTTACCATGCTGAACCGTCCGATCGTCATCGGGCCACTGGTAGGTCTGTTCCTTGGAGATCTTCACACAGGAGTTATCATCGGAGCTTCATTGGAAGCTGTATTCATGGGAGTTGTAAATATTGGCGGAGCTTCTGCAGCAGAACCCGGAATTGCCACAGCTGTAGGAACTGCCTTTGCCATCATGCTTGGCAAAGCTCTGAGGTTGCCCTGACACTTGCACTTCCAATCGGTATCCTTGGTCTTCAGATCAAGACCGTTCTCTACATTTTTATTGTAGGTATGTTTGCAAAAACCTTCGACCGTCTGGCGGCAGAAGGAAAAGAAAAACAGATCGTTGCTCTTCACTATGGGCTCTGGGCTGTAAACTGGTTTTTATATTCCCTGTTCGCATTTTTCGGGATCCTGTTCGGATCTGATGCAGTCAGTGCACTTCTGGATGCCATCCCGGATGTTGTTATGAATGGTCTGACAGTTTGTGGCGGACTTCTTCCGGCAGTAGGTATGGCAATGTTGATGAAGATGCTCTGGGATAACAAGATCTGTATGTTTTATTTCTTGGGCTTTGTCCTTGCAGCATACTTAAAGCTTCCACTGATTGCTCTTGCCGTGATCGGTGTGATCATTGCCATTTCCATTGGTATGAATGATTACAAGCTGAACCAGCTTGCGGCGCAGAGAGTGGCAGCTTCACCGGCCGGTGGTTCTGACGAATATCTTGATGAAGAAGAGGAGGAATTTTCTCATGAGTAATTTAACGAAATCCATTCCTGCAGATGAAAGAAAAATGCTGAGAAAAGCGTTCTGGCGTTCCTTTACTCTGTATGCGGCAGTAAGCCCGGCAAAACAGGGAGCTTCCGGCTTCTGCTATTCCCTGATGCCTTTTATCAATAAATTTTACAAAAACGATGAGGAAGGCAAAAAAGCTGCCCTCACAAGAAGTATGTCTTACTTCAATACAACCATCACCTTATCTACATTCATCATGGGTCTTGTGGCATCCATGGAGAAGAAAAACAGCGAGCAGAAGGATTTTGATGCAAGCTCCATCAATGCGGTGAAATCTTCCCTGATGGGACCTCTGGCCGGTATCGGTGATTCCATTTTCTGGGGCGTTCTCCGTGTAATCGCAGCCGGAATCGCAGTAGGACTTGGTGCATCCGGAAACGTTCTGGCACCGATCGTGTTCCTGCTTCTTTTCAACATTCCGTCTATTCTTGTGAAATATTACGGAACCTTCCTGGGCTACAAGCTTGGTTCCGAATACATTCAGAAGGTTTATGCAAGCGGTCTTATGAACATCCTGACAAAGGCTGCCAGCATTGTAGGTCTGATCATGGTCGGCGGTATGACTGCAGCATGGTAACCTTTAACTCCACTTATGAACTCACCATGAAGGGTGAATCTGTTCTGAATCTACAGAACATGTTGGACCAGATCTTTATCGGCATTGTTCCCCTTGGACTGACTCTTCTGTGTTACTATCTGCTGAAAAAGAAAAATATCAGCATCACAGTTCTGATCATCGGTGTTATCATCCTGAGCATCCTTCTCTCTCTTCTTGGAATTGCATAAACCTTAAGGATAAAGATCAGAACTATGAAAAGGCGGACCCCAGGTGGTCCGCCTATAAAAAACCTGGAAAAAAGTTATATTGAAATAACTGACCGCAAAAAGGGCAGTTGAAGAGTATCTGGCGGGATATAAATAAGCGGCAAATACGGATTATAAATATCTGCTCAATGCAAAATAAAGGAGACATAAGAAATGAAAGATTGGTGGAAGAATTCCGTTGTATATCAGATTTATCCAAGAAGCTTTAAGGACTCCAACGGGGACGGCTTCGGCGATCTCAAGGGTATTATTGAAAAGCTCCCTTACCTTCAGAATCTTGGAATCGATGTGATCTGGCTCAGCCCTGTTTTTGACTCCCCACAGGACGACAACGGTTACGATATCAGTGATTACCGGAAGATCTACGCGGGCTTTGGAAGTAACGAGGACATGGATGAGCTGATCGGAAAAGCTCATGAGCATGGTATCAAGATCATTCTGGATCTTGTTGTCAACCATACTTCCGATGAGCATGCATGGTTTGTGGAAAGCCGGAAATCAAAAGACAGCAAATACAGTGATTATTATATCTGGAAGGATCCGAAAGCAGACGGCAGTGAGCCAAACAACTGGGGCTCCAGCTTCTGTGGAAGTGCCTGGGAATATGATGAAGAGCGCGGCCAGTATTACCTTCATTTTTACAGCAGAAAACAGCCGGATCTCAATTGGGAAAATGAAACCGTCCGTAAGGAAATCTATGATCTGATGAAATTCTGGATGGACAAAGGTGCTGACGGATGGCGCATGGATGTGATCGCATCTATTTCCAAGGATCAGTCCTTCCCGGATTACCCGAAAACGGATGGACGCAAGTATTATACAGGAAAATATCACAGCAACGGACCAAGACTTCATGAGTTTATCCATGAGATGAACCGGGAGGTGCTTTCAAAATATGACTGTATGACGGTAGGTGAGGCGCCGGCTCCACACCGGAGGTTGCAAGACTGTTTACAGATCCGGAGCGTGAGGAACTGAATATGATCTTCACATTTGAGCATATGAACATCGACCGTATTCCGGGCTCTGTAAACCGAAGTGGGAATTGAAGCCTTTTGATCTCCGTGATCTGAAACGTGTTATGAGTGAGTGGCAGAACAAGCTTTATAACAAGGGCTGGAATGCTCTGTATTTTGAAAATCATGACCAGCCACGTGTGATCTCCAGATGGGGAAATGACACTACTTACCGCGAGGAATGTGCAAAGGCTTATGCTACCGTTCTCCATGGTATGCAGGGAACTCCTTATGTATATCAGGGAGAGGAGATCGGTATGACAAACGTGCAGTTCCCGCTGGAGGAGTACGAGGATATCGAGGTTCGTAATGCATATCAGGATCTTGTCGTTAAGAACAAAACCATTTCTGAGGATGATTTCCGCAAGGCAGTATGGAACAAGAGTCGTGACAATGCCAGGGTTCCTATGCAGTGGGATGACAGCGAAAATGCAGGATTTACAACCGGTAAGCCATGGTTCCGCCTTTCTGATCGTTACCAGGAGATCAATGTAAAAAAAGCTCTGGAAAAAAATGATTCCGTGTTTTATTATTATAAGGATCTGATCTGTCTTCGTCATGAGGAAGAGCTTCTTACAGAAGGTGACTATCAGCTCCTTCTTCCGGAAGACGAGAAGATCTTTGCATATTTAAGAACTTCCGACAAAGAGCAGTGGATCGTGGTGGCAAACCTTTCTGAGGACACGGTAAGTACAGAAGGTCTTGTGAAATATGTGTCTGATAAAGAGGATATTAAGATTGCAAACTATAAGGACAGAACAGGAATCAAAGCGGACTTAAGACCGTACGAGGCGTTTATGATGAGAATCCGGTAATTCCTGAGCTGTTGTATATGTAGTAAAGTGGAAGAATACAGAGAGCAGGTATGAGTATTTGTGCGTATCTGTACTGTCAAAGGATATCCGGGTGCAGTGCAGATGCGCTTTTTGCCTGTGGGGAAAAGACAAACAGGAGGAAATTATGGAAAAATATATCATTGCAGTGGATATGGATGGAACTCTTCTGAACAGTGAAAATAAGATTTCCGAGAGGAACAAAAATGTTCTGCAGCGTCTGATCGATGACGGACATTATGTGGTGCCGGCAACCGGAAGGACCAGAGAGCTGATTCCCCAGGAGTTTTCTGTGCTCCGGGGTGTGAAATGGGGAATCGTGGAAAACGGATGTGTTGTCTGGGATTACGATAAAAATGAGATGATCTGGCGAAAAACCATGCCAAAAGGAATGGTAAGAAAAATCCTGAAAGAGGTGGAAAACAGCGGTACAAAAGGCTGGATTGCAGAGCTTATGCAAACGGAATCGCCTATTCTGATGCGGACGCCAGAGATTATGTGGCATCTGTAGCGGATAAAGATCTGCTGGAAAAAACTTTTGTAGATTATTTTCTCAGCAGACATGAATATGTTAAGGATTTTTATCATCAGAAAGATATTCTGGATCAGGCAGAGAAGATCAATATTTATTTTGATGATATGGAGACCAGCAGGGCACTTCGTGAAAAATGGAAGAATCTGGATGATGTGGCAGTGACTACTTCCATCAGCGGCAATGCGGAGTTTAATGCAGCAGGCGTGGACAAGGGTGTGGGTCTTGCCATGCTTCGCACAAAGCTTGGTATTGACCGGATGCATGTGATCGCTTTCGGAGATAATGAGAATGATCTGGAAATGCTGGAGGGTGCAGGTATCGGTGTTGCTATGGGCAATTCCAAACAGTATGTAAAGGATGCTGCTAATGAGGTGACCGGAGATAATGATCATGATGGTGTGGCGGAATTTCTGGAGAGGTTTTTCGGGTTGTAAGCTGTGGTTGATCGTGATCGTTGATATAAAGGACAGGGAAATGTATTTTTCTCTGTCTTTTTTATTTTCATTTTTGATGATATAAGGTATGATAAATGAAGAGGATGCGGGGAGTGCCGGTTTTGACCGGTAGTTGCTGGTGAAAATTATTTGAGGAGATCAGGAGGATAATTTTTAATGAAAAATCTGATACCAAAGCGTGTGATGGAGTATATCATTATCACATTTGCTGTTGTTCTGATGGATGTGGGGATTTATGTATTTAAGTTTCCGAATAATTTTTCCTTTGGTGGTGTTTCGGGTATGGCGGTTGTGTTTTCGCATTTTATTCCGATGACGTCTGCGCAGATCAACCTGGTGATCAATCTGATTTTGCTGATGATCGGGTTTATTGTCCTTGGTCGGGATTTTGGAGTGAAGACGGCTTATGTTACGGTTGTTTCTTCTTTGCTTCTGAATGTGTTTGAGAAGGTTTTTCCTATGGACAGGGCGCTGACGGGGAATATTATGCTGGAGCTTTGCTTTGCGATCATTTTGCCGGCGTTGGCTGCGGCGCTGCTGTTTTTTGAGAATGCTTCGGGTGGTGGCACGGATATTGTGGCGATGATCATTAAGAAGTATTCTACGATGAATATTTCGGGTGCGTTGTTTGCGGTGGATTGTGTGATCGTTGTTGTTTCGTTTATAGTGTTTGATCTTACTACGGGGCTTTGTTCTGTACTGGGGCTTATAGCTAAGACGTTGCTGATCGATAAGTCTATTGAGAGGATGAAGCTGAATAAGTATTTTACGATCATTTCCAGTAAACCGGATGAGATCTGTGAGTTTATTATGAATGGGTTGGATCGGAGTGCTACGGTTTATCATGGGGAGGGTGTTTATTCGCATAAGGATAAGAAGATTATTCTGACGGTTGTTGATGTGAGGCAGGCGGTGCTGCTGCAGAGGTTTATTGATGAGGTGGATCCGCAGGCGTTTTTGATGGTTACTAAGAGTAGTGAGGTTATTGGGAAGGGGTTTATGAGTTATATTTGATGCGATCGTATGGGATTGTATGCTGATCGCAGGCGATCGTGTATGATTGTAAGCTGATGGAAATTAGGAGAGCGTTCTTTGTGGGCTGGATGGGCTGCGGGAGCGCTCTTTTTGTGGTGGATGGCGGATGGCGGATGCCGGATGCCGGATGCCGGACGCCGGGGAGACGGGTGCCGGTTTGCTCCGGGCTTCGTCGGGGGCTGCTTCTAGGCTGCCGGAATTCTGCTAAAACCGTTTTTAAAAAGTCCGAACTCGCGGCTTGCTGCCGCTCAGACAGCGG
>ENA-OQAS01000267-OQAS01000267.1-human-gut-metagenome-genome-assembly--contig:-NODE-267-length-27815-cov-7.107628_pt1 | contig 27815 bp, 33 predicted proteins | sample MGYA00242733_ERZ504523 | MGnify/ENA primary metagenome ERZ504523 (study PRJEB26092, sample SAMD00036239) | human gut metagenome | host: Homo sapiens | study: EMG produced TPA metagenomics assembly of...
AAGGGCGGCGACCTGTCGCTGACCGTCGATGTGACGGCCGAGGACGCGTTTCGCGGCGTGACGCACAAGGTCACCTACCGCATTCCCTCGACAGGCGAGCAACAGACCATTACGGTCTCGGTGCCCGCGGGTGCGGTCGACGGCGGCAAACTGCGCTACAAGCGTCGCGGCGAGTATGGCGTTGCCGGCGGCGAGCGCGGCGACCTGGTCGTGACCACGCACGTGGAGGAGCACCCGCTGTTTAAGCGTAAAGGTGCCGACGTGACCATGGAGGTACCGGTCTCGGTCTATGAGGCGGCGCTCGGCTGCACGGTGGACGTGCCGACGCCCGGCGGTGCGACGGTTCGTCTGAAGGTGCCCGCGGGTACCAGACGGGCAAGAAGTTCCGCTTTAAGGAGATGGGCGCGCCCGACGTTAAGCACCGTGGCCGCACCGGTGCGCTGCTCGTCGAGATCAAGGTGCAGGTTCCCACGAACCTGTCTGATGACGAGCGCGATGCCATGACCAAGCTGCGCGAGGCCGACACGCGCGACTATCGCGAGAAGGTCAATCGTTACAAGGCGACGTACTAGGGCGGTCGCGGCGCACGACCACGCCGCGGGCTTATGATGGACGATAACGAGACGGAAAGGGGTCAGGTAGCATGGCCGAGGACAATAGGAACAAACCGCTGTACATGATCAGCGTGGCGGCCGAGCTGACCGGCATGCATCCGCAGACTCTGCGCGTCTACGAGTCCAAGGGCCTGGTGAACCCCCAGCGCTCGGGCGGCAACACGCGCCTGTATTCGCGTGCCGATATCGAGCGCCTGGAGCTCATCAACCAGCTGACCGACGAGGGCATCAACCTTGCCGGCGTGGTGCGTATCCTCGATATGAAGGAGCGTGCCGAGGAGCGTGAGCGCGAAAACGAAAAGCTCCGTGCTCGCGTGCGCCAGCTCGAGGACGAGCTGCACGAGTACAAGATGCAGAAGAAGATCACCGCCCTGGCCCCGTGCGACGGCTCAGTTAACCCCGAGCAAGTCATGCGCAAGCTGCTGGCGCCGGAGGGGATTTGTAGTTACGCGGTTTTGCCAAACCGCGTAACCAGTTGACGCTGCAAGCCCGTCAGAGCGGCAATCTGCCTTTCAACTTCGGCGGCATGATCAAAAGATCAATGCCGCCTTGTTTCAAGGCACCTTGCTCGCTCTGGCGGGCTTTCGCTGTCCGCGCCAAAATATCGGCGTTGCCATGGCCCGGATGCGACACTTGGGGACGTTCCTCACTTTGGAAATACGGCCCGCTCGCTGTCCGTCCTCTACCTGCGGCGTTGCCTTGCTCCGGATGCGGTAGTCATGGGGGACGTTCTTAAATGACTAGTCGAAGGGACACTCTTACACCAAATCTGCCGGCCCTCGCCGGGCTCGTCCTTTACTTTAACGAGATAAAGTGAACGCGCAGATTCGTAACCCACTTGCAACCGTTCTATGGCACGATATTGAACGAATGTATGCTATGCGCCAAATCTTTTGGGCAGAGTGGGAGACAGTATGGTCAAGCTGTACGAGGACGGCATCTACCTGCGCGGCGGCAGCGAGGTTGTGCCTGCGGCCGAGGCTGCCGAGCGCGGTATTACGCAGACGCCCGAGGATGCCAAGCGCGGCACCATCGCGTATTCGATCCTTCAGGCACACAATACATCCGGAGACCCCGAGGCGCTCAAGATTCGCTTCGATGCCATGGCGAGTCACGACATCACCTTTGTCGGCATCATCCAGACGGCGCGCGCCTCGGGCATGGAGCAGTTCCCGCTGCCTTACGTGCTCACCAACTGCCATAACTCGCTGTGCGCCGTGGGCGGCACCATCAACGAGGACGACCACGTCTTTGGCCTTTCCGCGGCCAAGAAGTACGGCGGCATTTTCGTCCCGCCGCACATCGCCGTCATCCACTCCTTTATGCGTGAGAACTTCGCCGGTTGCGGCAAGATGATCCTGGGTTCCGACTCGCACACCCGCTACGGCGCTGGGCACCATGGCCGTGGGCGAGGGCGGCGGCGAGCTGGCAAAGCAGCTGCTGCGTGACACCTACGATGTTGCTATCCCGCGTGTCGCCATCTACCTCACGGGCGCCCCGCGCCCCGGCGTCGGCCCGCACGATGTGGCGCTCGCCATCATCCGCGCCGTCTTTGCCAAGGGCTACGTTAAGAACAAGGTCATGGAGTTTGTGGGCCCCGGCATCGCGAGCATGACGACCGACTACCGCAACGGCGTCGATGTCATGACCACCGAGACCACCTGTCTGTCGAGCATCTGGCCACCGACGAGGACACACACACGTTTTTGACCATGCACGGCCGCGGCGACGACTACCGCGAGCTCAAGCCCGCCGATGTCGCCTACTATGACGGCTGCGTCGAGGTCGACCTGTCGAGCATCAAGCCCATGATCGCGCTGCCGTTCCATCCTTCCAACGGCTTCGAGATCGACGAGCTCAACGAGAACCTCGAGGACATCCTGCATGAGGTGGAGCTCGAGGCTGCCAAGATCGGCGAGGGCAAGACGCACTTTAGCCTGCTCGACAAGATCGTCGACGGCAAGCTGCACGTGCAGCAGGGCGTTATCGCCGGCTGCTCGGGCGGTAACTACGACTCCGTGGTCCAGGCTGCCCGCGTGCTTAAGGGCGCCAACACCGGCTGCGGCGAGTTCTCGCTGTCGGTCTATCCCACAAGCCAGCCCGTGGCGCTCGAACTTACGCGCCGTGGCTATATCTACGACCTTATGGAGGCCGGTGCGATCGTGCGCACGGCGTTCTGCGGTCCGTGCTTTGCGCCGGCGACACGCCTGCCAACAACGGCCTGTCCATCCGCCACACCACGCGCAATTTCCCCAACCGCGAGGGTTCCAAGCCGGGTAATGGCCAGCTGAGCGCCGTGGCCTGATGGACGCTCGCTCCATTGCGGCGACGGCCGCCAACGGCGGCGTCCTGACGCCGGCGACCGACCTGCCCGAGGAGACTTGGATGAGGCCTGCGAGTACACCTTTGATGACGCGCCGTACAAAAAGCGTGTGTACTGGGGCTTTGGCAAGGCGGAGCTGCAGACGAGCTGGTCGAGGGTCCCAACATCAAGCCGTGGCCCGCGATGGAGCCGCTTGGTGACGATATCCTGCTCAAGGTGTGCTCCAAGATCATGGACCCGGTCACCACGACCGACGAGCTCATTCCCTCGGGCGAGACGAGCTCCTTCCGCTCCAACCGCTGGGTCTGGCCGAGTTTACGCTGAGCCGTCGTGATCCGGCCTACGTGGGCCGCTCCAAGGAGGTTGACGCGGTGGAAAAGCGCCGCGTTGCCGGTGAAGCCGCGGGCGACCTGGCGGCGCTCGATGCAGAGCTTGCAAGCGTGTTTGAGGCACTGGCCGGCGCGGGTGTCGCGGCCGATGCCAAGACGACCGAGTACGGCTCCACGCTCTATGCCAAGAAGCCCGGTGACGGTTCTGCCGCGAGCAGGCTGCGAGCTGCCAGCGCGTGATCGGCGGCCTGGCCAACATCGTCCACGAGTACGCCACCAAGCGCTATCGCTCCAACGTGATGAACTGGGGCATGGTGCCCTTCCAGATGGAGGCCGAGCCCAACTTTGAGGTGGGCGACTACGTCTTTGTGCCGGGTATCCGTGCCGCGCTCGATGGCGACCTGAAGGACACCGCCGCCTACGTGGTGCGCGCCGACGGTTCGGTTGAACAGATTGAGCTCTACATTGCCGACATGACGGCCGAGGAGCGTGCCATCGTCAAGGCCGGCTGCCTGATCAACTACAACAAGTTCAAGGCCTCTGCCGAGTAACGTTGCTGTACGCCCCGGACACACCTTTCCCTCGTGCTCACGCGCTTCGCGAGGGTCGCCCGAGGGAAAGTGTGTCCGGGGCTACCGCGACGTTCTCGTTGGGTCTTGAGGGACGCTAAAAAAAGACTTGCTTGATGCCGCCTCTGTTAATGGGGCGGTTTCTTTTTGTCGAAAACCACCACATTGGGGACAGTGCACCTTTGTGGTGGTCCCGTTTGTCTCGACCTGCAACATCTGGGCCCCTATTTGACGAGCGGTTGTTACAGATTGAGACAAACGATCGCCGCTGATCATTTCATCTCAATCTGTAGCATCTAAGATCGAAAAGGGCCGCTAGATGTTACAGATTGAGACAGTTGAGCGCCAGAGTCGAAAACCACCACAAAGGGGCCTGTCCCTTTCGTGTGGTGGGGGCGAGCTCGATGCTGCCGTGCTCGCTGAACGACATTCTAATGAGCGTCTCTACAGGATTTTATCTGGGCTGGCGGGCTTGGTTGTTTTGGGGATGCCGAGTTTGGATGACGCGAAATCGTCAACATTGTCCTTAATTCCGTCTTTGGTGTAGACAGTGACCATATAGGTGCTGTGTCCGAATTCGCCCTTGTCGCGTGTTGCCCAGGCATCCCAGTAGGCGGCCCCGTTTCGCCCTTTGATTTTTCCGACACGGCGGAGTTCTGTTCTCTTTAATTTCTGGTTGCTATAGATGGTTCGACCGGCCTCCTCGGTGAGCCCGCACTGTCCAAGCATCTTGTCGAGGACTTGGTTCATGTGGCGCTCATCGGTGTTTGGTGCGTAGTCGTAGGCGAGGGTGATGGAGTCGAGGGGCTGGTCGTCGATTAGATAGTTTAGCGCCTGAGGTTCAAGGCAGAAATAGGGGGAGCATCCGTCGACCTTGCCGAGCAACGGTAACTTGGACTGCCAACTTCCGGTGGGAATTGCATATTCGTAGAACACGCCACGGCAGACAAAGGAGAGCGAGGTGGCGCGCGAACCGGCGTCGATCATCCCGCAAAGATCGAAGGGCGAGGCGATACCAAAAGAAAAGGGCGTGATGACGATAAGGAAGAGCATCACGATGGGTATGGCGAGAATGGCGATGACGTTGCGACCGGTGGAATGAGACGGCTTCATATGCGCTCCTCGAGACAAAGAGCTGTTGAGGATAGGCAGAAATGGATATGTTCAGAGAACAATTCAAGTTTAATCTCATGGCGCGAGATGGTCGACCGTTAGCGTCGAAAACCACCACAAAGGTGCCTGTCCCCTTTGTGGTGGTGAGGAGCGCGCGGCTTCTTTTGGTAATAGTGTTAGCTGGCGGTATCATTAGTGCAGGTGGCGAAGGTTTGCATTGTGGGGTGTTTTGCCGTGAGCCGTTCTGCCCGTATTGGATTGATTGTCTTGGCGCTTGCGATCGCTGTGGTTGGCGCGGGCGCTGTCGGTATGGCATTTCTACCTGCTGCGGTGACGGAGCCGGTGGTCAAGCCTGTGACTCAATCTGTCGAACTTCTGACCGGCGCTGCCAAGCCCGAGGCCATTACCGTTGATTTTGATGAGCAGCCGGCTGTGCTGGGTATTAGCAATTATCCGCGTATTCAGCTTGGGGCCATGCGCTATACCACGGATTCTATCTGATCGACAGGGCGTCCGAGCTGCTCAAGGGCAAAATCTTTAAGCGCTGGTATGGATATGCGTCCTATCGGGCAAAAGCGAACGACATGGTTGGCGGATGCCACTCTTCCATCGAGCTGGACACTGCAAACGGCGCAAAGTTATGTGATGTCTCGTACGATCCGGGCTACGAGGGCAATGAGGGTCCGGGCATCTACATCATGGACGGCGATGTCGCCTATGTCATGGAGGGCGACCAGATCGAGCTCAACGATTTTATGGGTCAGTGTATCCAAGATGCCTATAAACAGACCTGCTTGCCTGACCCGCAGACTGCACGCGATAGTGGGTCTGCCCGTACGTGGCTGTTCGAGGATGAGATGCCTGGACCGTCGAATCGGGAAGTACGGGTTCGGCGAAGGAGTAGAGACCGCGACCACCACAAAGGTGCCTGCCCTCTTTGTGGTGGTTTTCGGTCTGTCTCGATCTGTAACATCTTGGCCGCTAAAAGTGGGCCTGGTGTTACAGATTTAGATTTTTGATCCGGGTGTCTTCTGTTTGTCTCAATCTGTAACAGGTAGAGCTCTATTTGCCGAGTAGATGTTACAGATTGAGACAAACGGGTGCCGCTGGTCATTTCATCTCGATCTGTAACATTTAGAGCTATAAACAGCCGCTAGATGTTACAGATTGAGATAGTAAGGGGATGAGGCCGCAGCGGGCGAGCGGGTCTGCCCCCTATCCCTCAATCACTCAGAAAATCTTATATATAGAGACTTAGATTTGTGTATAAGATCGCGCAAAGCTGGCAACAATACATCTCGAACAACGTGAAGCCGCCCCGTAGGCGGCCACCCCAAGAGAGGTGATTCCATGAGAATCGATAAGCTAGCAATGACGTCGCGCGAGGCGCTGCAGACCGCCATGAGCACGGCTGCCGACGCGCAGGCCGGCGCGGTGGAGCCGATTCACCTGCTGTCTGCCCTGCTCGGTGCCGGCGAGCGCAATATCTCCGTGATCATCGAGCGCATCGGTGCCGACCCGGCTCAGCTCGCACGCTCCACGCAGGATGCCATCGACCGCGCGCCCAAGGTTTCGGGCGAGGGTCAGCAGATGGGCCTGTCCAACGAGCTCGTCCGCGTCATCGAGAAGGCCGAGAAGAAGGCCACCAAGATGGGCGACAGCTTTGTGGTGACCGAGCATCTGCTGATGGCACTTGCCGAGGACAAGGGCGAGGCCGGCCGCGTTCTGCGCGACGCCGGCGTGACCAAGGAGCGCATCGAGCAAGTCTACGAGGAGCTGCGTGGCGATGACCGCGTGACGTCTGCCGAGGACAAGACTCAGTTTGAGGCGCTGGAGCAGTACGGCCGCAATATCTGCGACCTTGCCCGTGCCGGCAAGCTCGACCCGGTCATCGGCCGTACCGATGAGATTCGCCGCACAATCCAGGTTCTGTCCCGTCGCACCAAGAACAACCCCGTGCTCATCGGCGAGCCGGGCGTCGGCAAGACGGCCATCGTCGAGGGCATCGCCCAGCGTATCGTGGCCGGCGACGTGCCGAGTACCTGCGTGACCGCGACCTTATCGAGCTTGACATGAGCGCGCTGGTCGCCGGTGCCAAGTACCGCGGCGAGTTCGAGGACCGCTTGAAGGCCGTGCTCAAGGAGGTACAGAAGTCCGAGGGCAAGGTCATCCTGTTCATCGATGAGCTCCACACCATCGTGGGCGCGGGTGCCACTGAGGCTCCATGGACGCCGGTAACATCCTCAAGCCGGCGCTCGCCCGTGGCGACCTGCATGCGATCGGCGCGACCACGCTCGACGAATACCGCAAGTACATCGAGAAGGACGCGGCGCTCGCGCGTCGTTTCCAGACCGTTATGGTGAGCGAGCTACCGTCGAGGACACCATCTCGATCCTGCGTGGCCTCAAGGAGAAGTACGAGATCTTCCACGGCGTGCACATCACCGATAGCGCGCTCGTGGCCGCCGCCGACCTCTCCGATCGCTATATCGCCGACCGCTTCCTGCCCGACAAGGCCATCGACCTGGTCGATGAGGCGGCAAGCCGTCTGCGCATGGAGCTCGACAGCATGCCGGTCGAGATTGACGCCACCACGCGTCAGCTCACCCAGCTGCAGATCGAGGAGCAGGCGCTCATGAAGGAGACCGACGACGCCTCCAAGGAGCGTCTGGAGCCCTGCGCCAAGAGATCGCCGAGGTCCAGGAAAAACTCAACGTGCAAAAGGCCGGCTGGCTCAACCAGAAGAACGCCATCGACCACGTGCAGGAGCTTAAGGGCCAGCTCGACGAGGCCAGGAGCGAAGAGGAGCGCGCAACGCGCAATGGCGATCTGGGCCGTGCGTCCGAGCTGCGCTATTCCGTGATCCCGGGTCTGCAGCAGCAGATTCAGGATTCCGAGGCTGCACTCGAGGCGCAAAAGCAGCAGGACGGCGAGGGCCTCAACGAACAGGTGACCTCCGATGAGATCGCCGAGGTCGTGAGCGCCTGGACCGGTGTGCCCGTCTCCAAGATGATGCAGGGCGAGCTCGACAAGCTGAAGGGCCTGGAGGGCGAGTGCATAAGCGCGTCATCGGCCAGGACGAGGCGGTCTCCGCCGTCGCCGCAGCTGTGCGCCGCAGCCGTGCGGGCCTCTCCGATCCAGACAAGCCCATCGGCAGCTTCTTCTTCCTGGGCCCCACCGGCGTGGCAAGACCGAGCTCGCCAAGCGCTTGCCGAGTGCCTGTTCGACGACGAGCGCGCGCTCGTGCGTATCGACATGTCCGAGTACATGGAGAAGTTCAGCGTCCAGCGTCTGATCGGTGCGCCCCCGGGATACGTGGGTTATGACGAGGGCGGCCAGCTCACCGAGGCCGTGCGCCGTCGTCCGTACTCCGTAATCTTGCTCGACGAGATGGAGAAGGCCCATCCGGATGTCTTTAACGTGCTGTTGCAGGTGCTTGACGACGGTCGTCTAACCGATGGCCAGGGTCGCCAGGTGTCCTTCAAGAACACGATTATCATCATGACGTCCAACGTGGGTTCCAAGGCTATCGCCGAGCTTTCCGGCAAGGACGAGGAGGAGATGCGCCATCAGGTCAACGCGGCCATGGCTCAGACCTTCCGCCCCGAGTTCCTCAACCGTATCGACGATATCGTGGTGTTCCATCCGCTCGGCATGGCGCAGATTGAGAAGATTGTCGACATCCAGCTTGCCGACGTCCGCGCGCGTCTGGCCAAGGAGCGCATGACGCTTGCCATCACCCCGGCGGCCAAGCAGATGCTCGCCGTGGGCGGCCTGGACCCCGTGTTTGGCGCCCGTCCGCTCAAGCGTCTGGTTCAGCGCGAGGTCGTGGATGCCATCGCCGCCGCTATCATCGACGGCACGGTGCGCGAGGGCGATCAGGTGACGGTCGATGTCGACAAGGACGGCGGCTTTACCGTCGTGTGCGACAATACGCCGGCGGCCACCTACGAGGTCCCCGACGCGAGTAGATTTTGGGAGATGCCTTAAAACCTGCCAGTCGTCTCTAAACGCCAAGGGCGGCGGATCCAATTGGGTCCGCCGCCCTTTTTCGTGCGACAATCGATGATGTTGAGCGGATGCGATGCAAGGAGCTATGCAGATGAAAGACGAGAACAAGACGAACGCACCGGCGGCTGAGGCAGTGCCCGCCGCACCCAAGCCTGCGCCTAAACCGGCGCCCAAGCCGCGCGACCCCTACATCCGCGCCGAGAACGAGGACGACGACGGCTACGATCCCTACAGCGATCGCCGCCCCGAGCGCGAGCCGATGTTCGAAGCCGACCCGTGGCGCTGAGTGCCACCCAAAAGGCCACCAATAAGTTGCGGTGAAATAGGGACTGTTTTGCGGTTTGACCAGCAAAAACAGTCCCTATTCCACCGCACTGCGTTAGGGATGTGGGTGTTGGGCGGCTGTCTTCGGGCCGGCTAGTCCTGTGCTTTGATGCTCGGCAGGAGAATCTGGGCGAGGTAGTCGGTCTCGAGTTTGGTCGCGGCGTCTGCGTTGCCGTCTTTGCCAACCAGGTCGTTCTTAATCTGGCTATAGGTGTAGCGGTTGCCGGTCGTAAGCTCGACAAGCTCAATGGCCGTGTCCATGGGGTAGGTCGACACGGGGTTCTGCGTGCGCCCGTTGATGGTTTGCGGAATCACGTACGGATAGACAGGGCCGCTGGCGTAGACGGTGTAGCCGTTGCCTAGCTGACCGTGCCCAAAACCGTATCGCCGTCGTCGGGCATAACGGTCTCGCCGTCGCGCACTGCGACAAGTGTCACGATTGGCGTATTGGTGTCATCGCCAGATAGATGCACAGCGTGCTGCCGTTTTGCCAGGTCGCGACCTTGCCATACCACTCAACCGGAATATCGAGCTGATACAGGTTCGTCGCCTTGTGTCGAGCGTCGGCATCGCGGGCGGACTGTGCCTCGCTTGCGCTTACGGCGTTGGCGGCGGCATCACGGCGCGTAATTGCCGCCTGCTGGAGTATCTTTGCCGCGGCGGCAGAGCTTGCGCCCCCTTCCTCGGCATACTTGGCGGCGGCATCGATCTGGTCGTCGGTCACCGTGTCGGCCGAAGGTACCTTGAGCTTAAAGGTGGCCTGGCACTCAAATCCTGCCCATCGCTCTTAATGGTGACCTGCGCCTTGGTGGTGGGGACGGTGTAGATGGTGCCGTCTTCCGCGATGGGGGAGGCGGCGATGGAGAGCGTGTAATCGCCGGGCAGCAGCTTAATGCCGCGACCGTGCTCGTCAACGTAGAGCGTTTCGCTCACAGAAGAGCCGTCGGAGTCCTGGCCACTCACCTGCACGGGGATCTTTGAGCCGGTGGAGCAGTCGAGCCCCGCGGCATGTACGCCAATTTGCACCGACATCATGGTATGGGCGTTTGCGGCAACCACGGCGGCCTGCTCTTGCTGGTATCCGTTCCAAGCCGCATAGCCCGCGCCGCCGGCGACGAGCGCGACGGCCACAACGCCGGCAACCATCAGGTTGCGGCGCTTGGGCGACATCTTACGATGACGAATCTCGGCTTCGCGTGCCGAAGGAACGGACGGTAGGGGAATATCGCCCATGGCGATGGTCTCGTCTACGGCAGGCGCAGAGCCTAAGCCAGGGAGCTCGCGGGTCAACGAATCTTCGGCGGGCAAGTTGTCGAGCAAGATGGTTTCCTCGCTCGTGTCGGATTCGGTCTGGTCATCGCCCTCGCATTCGGATTCCTCGTGCCCCGCCTCGTCTTCGGTGGGCGCGGCGCCATCGTCTTTTGCATCCTGATCATCGGGCTGCGCTTCGATTTCCGGCTCATCTCGCACATCAACGCTCGAATCGTCAAACGCAATCTCGGCCAGCGCGATCCGGTCAAGGCTCTCCAGGCTTCGGCACATGCTTCCGCATCCTGGGCCGCATCCTCGCGGCCATACGTCTCATCGCTCATATATCCCCCAATGCAATATCGGCTCAACACTGTACCCAAAAATGGAGCCATATAAAGCGCATACGAAATATAAGATCCGATTTAACCTGAGCGCATCGTTCGGCCGCATCCTCGCGGCAGCAAAAGGCCCCCGGAACGCGGACGAATCACATTCCGGGGGCTCTGCAATGCGTTGAGTTGCGCGGAGCCGGCTATGCTGCTTCACATTCAAGCGGCGTTTGCGCCGGGCATGTTACTCGGCGTGCGCGTAATCAACCTTGGCGCGGCGAGCGGTAGCCTTCTCCCAATCGCTGGTGCCCTCAAAGACGTCCTGCTTGTAGGGATTGCGGCCGAGCTTCTTGGCACGGTAGACGATGTAGATGATCGCGGCGACGTTGGCGACCAGCGCGGCGATCGAGACCGCGGTAGCGGCGCCGGGGTCGAGCGTGGAGTGGGTCACAAAGATGGACTCCTCCTGGAAGTACGGGAATACCTGGGCAAACATGCACCAAATAGCCAGCGTAAAGGCACGGTTCTGGATCCAGCCGCCCTTGTTCCAGATAAAGGCGGCGACGGTGGGCGCCAGCAGCAGTGCAAAGCCGCAGAACCAGGAGTGGGTGGGCAAGCAGTTGTAGGTGTAGCAGAAGTTCCAGATATCGTAGGCGATGATGTAGGCCCAGGTCATGTCGGGCCACAGCATGTCGGTCTTGTCCTCAGAGGCGTAGACACTCCACCAACCGGTCATGCAGAAGATGTTGATGATACCGGCGATGCCGTTGAACACGTTGTTCCAGCCGGCGAGCTGCGTGGCGCCCTCGGAGGTGACCCAGGTGGACTCGCCCAGGACAAAGAAGTGATAGGCGCTCTCAAAGTCGGACACGACGGCGATCATGATGTTGATGGCGACGATCACAAACGGCCACGCGCGGAACCAATGCGCCTTGCCGATCTTGCCCCACTGGTACTTAATGGCAATGAAGCCCCAGCAACCGGCCAGCGCCGCGTATACCTTGGCGTAGTGGAACCAGCTGTTCTGGTACACATGGGTGGGGTTGGTGAGCGCCCACTCGGCACCCTGTGAGACGCCGATGGCGATAGCGACGCAGTAGATGGTCATGGCCAGCGGAGCCACGCCAAAGATGATGGCCGCGCCCAGCTTGGTGCGGCGGCCGACCTCGTTGAGCACGATCAGGCCAATAAAGACCATGGCCCAGCCGGCCCAGTGGATAAGGGTATTGCTACCCAAACATCGAACAGCATGCTGCTCTCCTTTCACAAGCCCGCGGCCCCTCTTCTGATCGCGGGCAGTTGGCCAAATGTCGTCAGTTCTGGGGCTTGCGCTCCTGATACTTGGCGGTATAGCCCTCGATATGGAGCGTCGAGGCGATGATTTCCTTGACTGTCTCGTCGGGCACATCGGGGTGCGTGCGGATATACATCAGCAGCCCCATGATGAGGGTGTAGAACGTCTCGTAGACATGGTCGATGCGTAGCTCGTGATGGGCGACAAAATCCACCACGGTGGTATCGCAGATATACTGCGCCACGCGCTGGACCACGTTGTGCAAAAAGCCGCCGTAGAGCGCGCCGCTGCTCGAGGTGAGCGTGCTCGGCAGCTCGTGGCCGCTCACGACCAGACGCTTAAAGAGCGGGGCGACGGTGTCGAGTGCGCCTTCGATGTCGCCAACCGTGCGGCTGGCGTTCCACTGCTCGAGCTCGGCGATAAAGCCGTCGATTGCCTCGTCCATAACGGCGGTGACGGCGGCGTCCATATCGGCAAAGTAGTGGTAGAACAGCGAACGCGTGCAGCCAGCCCGCTTGGTCACGGCCGATACCGAAAGATGGGACACACCAAGCTCGGCGCTCACGGCGCGCACAGCGGCGAGGATCTCGCGACGGCGCTCGTCGCCCGTCAGGCGTTTTGCCGCGCTATCGGATGCGGGGACGGCATCGACCACAGAGATATCTGCTGCGTTGTTGCCCATGTTTTGCCGCCTTTCATCCTCTTTTGCCTGACCGTTCGCCTAACAGTCTTGAATATTGTTGACGGTTCGTCAATACTGTTTTTGACACAATGTCAACAATAGCGGGTGAACGGCATGGGGGCATGTCGAACCCGTACAAAGAGGGGCGCCGCGGTCTCGCCGGGCTGTGGCAAGAGAAGGGACGACTATGATTCTCAACGGACCGGGGATTAGCTATACCGAGCCCGATATCGGCGCGGAGTTCGTGCCGCCGATACCGGAGCATCCGCGCGAGGCCATCGTCAAACTGTGTGAGCACTGCACCAACCGCCTGCTGCACCGCGACGAGCTGCTGGGCTACGAGTACTGGTCGTTTGCCGAGGCCGCAACCGACGAGCAGGCCGAAGTGCTCTGCAAGATGAAGATGCGCCGTCCCTATACGCTGCCCGAGATGGTCAAGCTCACCGGCATGCCCGAGGCCGATATCGAAAAAATGCTCGACGACATGAGCTACACGGGTCTGCTCGAGTACAACTGGGAAAACCCCGAGCGCGCCAAGCAGTGGGTGCTGCCCATGCTGGTGCCGGGTTCCGCCGAGTTCCTCAACATGCGCGTGAGCCAGCTCGAGGAGCACCCGGTCTATGCCAAGTTCTTTGAGCAGGCGTCCAAGGGACCGCTGTCCAAGGCCACGCCGATGGTGCCGCCCGGCGGTGCCGGCATCGGCATGCATGTCATTCCGGTCGAGAAGGCCATCGATGCCGCGAGCACCTCGGTGCCGATCGAGCATATCGAGCATTGGCTCGACAAATACGAAGGTAAGTATGCCGCTAGCACCTGCAGCTGCCGCGCGAGCCGTCGCGTGATGGGAGAGGGCTGCGCCGACGACCCGGCCGATTGGTGCATCGCCGTGGGCGATATGGCCGACTACGTGGTCGAGACCGACCGCGGCCATTATGTGACGCGCGAGGAGGTCTACGACATCCTGCGCCAGGCCGAGGACAACGGCTTTGTGCACCAGATCACCAACATCGACGGTGAGAACAAAATCTTCGCCATCTGCAACTGCAACGTCAACGTGTGCTACGCCCTGCGCACTTCGCAGCTGTTCAACACGCCCAACCTGTCGCGCTCGGCCTACGTCGCCAAGGTCGAGAAGGACAAGTGCGTGGCCTGCGGTCGCTGCGTTGAGGTGTGTCCGGCCGGCGCCGCCAAACTGGGCCAGAAGCTCTGTAGCAAAAAGGCTGGCGGACAGGTGCCCGAGTATCCGCGCCAGGAGCTGCCCGATGCCACCAAGTGGGACCACACCAAGTGGTCGCCCAACTACCGCAACGACAACCGTATCGAGACGCATGAGTCCGGCACCGCTCCCTGCAAGACGGCCTGCCCCGCGCACGTTGCCGTTCAGGGCTATTTGAAGCTCGCGGCGCAGGGCCGCTATGACGAGGCGTTGGCGCTCATCAAGCGCGAGAACCCGTTGCCCGCTATCTGCGGCCGTGTGTGCAACCGCCGCTGTGAGGATGCCTGCACCCGCGGTCGCGTGGACGAGGCCGTGGCCATCGACGAGGTCAAGAAGTTTATCGCCCAGCGCGATCTGGATGCCGCGACTCGCTATGTCCCGCCCGTGGTGACCCCGACGCGTGCTGGCGGCTTCGACCAGAAGATTGCCATCATCGGTGCCGGTCCGGCTGGTCTGTCCTGCGCTTTTTATCTGGCCGAGAAGGGCTATAAGCCCGTCGTGTTCGAGAAAAACGAGCGCCCGGGTGGCATGCTCACCTATGGTATTCCCAGCTTTAAGCTGCAGAAGGATGTTATCGAGGCGGAGGTCGAGGTCATTCGCCTGATGGGTGCCGAGTTTCGCTATGGCGTGGAAGTCGGTCGCGATGTGACGCTCGACGAGCTTCGCGCGCAGGGTTTTAAAGCCTTTTACGTGGCCATTGGCTGCCAGGGTGGCCGCCTTGCCGGTATTCCGGGCGAGGATGCCGAGGACGTGACCGTGGCCGTCGACTTTTTGCGCGAGGTCAACAGCGGCAAGATCGACGCGCTGCCCGGGCGCACCATCGTGGTGGGCGGCGGCAACGTGGCCATCGATGTCGCGCGCAACGCCTGCCGTCTGGGTTCCGAGCACGTTGAGATGTTCTGCCTGGAGAGCGAGGTCAAGATGCCTGCCAGCGAGGAGGAGCGTCGCGAGGCCATTGAGGACGGCGCGCACATTAGCTGCGGCTGGGCCCCAAGGAGATTCACCTGGACGAGGCCGGTCGTGTGTGCGGTATCACCTTTAAGCGCTGCACGCGTGTCTTTGACGACGAGGGCCGTTTTGCGCCCGAGTATGACGAGAACGACTTGCGCCGTGTCGATGCCGACCGCGTGGTCATGTCCATCGGCCAGTCCATTGTGTGGGGCGACCTGCTGGCTGGCTCCAAGGTGGAGCTCGGCCGCAGCCAGGGTGCCCTTGCCGATCCGCAGACGTACCAGACCGCCGAGCCTGACATCTTTGTGGGCGGCGACGTCTACACCGGTCCCAGCTTTGCTATCGACGCCATCGCCGCCGGTCACGAGGCCGCCGTGTCCATCCATCGCTTTGTGCAGCCGGGCTCCACGCTCACCATCGGCCGCAACCAGCGCCGCTACACCGCGCTTGACCGCGACGATGTTGTGATTGAGAGCTATGACAACGCAAGCCGCGAGGTGGCACGTGTCGACCGCGAGCGCGAGAAGGCTGCGCCCTTTAGCGAGTACGTCGAGACCTTTACCGAGGAGCAGGTGCGCGCCGAGACCGCTCGCTGCTTGGGCTGCGGTGCCTCGATCGTCGACCCCAACAAGTGCATCGGCTGCGGCCTGTGCACCACCAAGTGCGCGTTTGACGCCATCCATCTGGATCGCGACCGCCCCGAGTGCTCCACGATGGTCAAATACGAGCAAAAGCTCCCCAGCCTGGGCAAGTAGCTTTGAAGCGTGCGATCAAAATCAAATTTGGGAAGAAATAAAAAACGCAACAAACAAGAGAACGGCGTAGAGAACGGTTGGACAGCGAGCGAGTCCCAGGCGTGGCGAGGTGCCTTGAAAGAGGAGGGCATAGGGCTTTTGCCCATGCCCGACGATTGAAAGCAGATCGTCCGTCTGGGGCTCGCGCAGCGTCAAGTCGACCGCCGTTCGTTAGAACGGCGGAAGAAAAAGTGCATGAATTAGGAATCGTCTATCACATCATTCGCGATGTCGAGAATGTGGCGCGCGCCAATGGCGTGAGTCGCGTTTCGAACGTGACGCTGCTCCTGGGCGAGGTCTCGGGCGTCGTTCCCGATCTGCTGCTTGATGCTTGGCGCTGGGCGGCAGATAAAAAGCCTATCACGCAGGCGCGGAGCTTATTGTGGAGCCTGTCGAGGCCGTGACGCATTGCGAGGCGTGCGGCTGCGACTACGCGACGGTCGAGCACGGCAAGACCTGCCCCCATTGCGGTAGCGGCGAGACCTATCTGCTGCAGGGCCAGGAGGTCATGATCAAGCAGATCGAGACCCCCGACGAGGACCCGACAGACGCTGCCCCCGACGGCCTATCCGATGCCGTCGACGCCGCTAACCCTCTCCACATCGTCTAGCCCCTAGTCGTTGGGGACGTTCTTGTTTGACTAGTCGTTTAAGAACGTCCCCAACGACTACTTGCGCTAGAGCATAAGTTATACAATTAGTCAAGTTATGTCTGTTTAAACAAAATAGCGGCACGCAGGCGCATTGGGATTAACCTAAAAGCGGCGTTAATGAACAGAGTGTCTGTATATATCTGTGAAAGTAATTGGGAAATCACGTTTTAGTAGGCAATGAGCTGTAAATCAGCAACGTAATCAATTTGTAACAAACTTAGACGTTTAAACAAATAATGCAACCTTTTGCGAATTTAGCTATAAATCCACAAGACGAACAGGTATACTCCTTTATTGTCGTGTAGGAAATACGTAGACAAAAAGGAGGTTATGTGATGGTAAGTATTGTTCTTGCTAGCATGGTGACTTGGCGGCTGGAATCAAGCAGACGGGCTCGATGGTCTTTGGCGATCAGCCGTCTGTTGCCGTGGTCTCGCTCGAGCCGAGCATGGGCCCGACGACTTCCGTGCCAAGGTCGAGGAAGCAATCGCTTCCTTCGAGGACCAGGAGCAGGTGCTCTTCCTCGTTGATCTGTGGGGCGGCACGCCGTTCAACCAGATCAGCGGGCTCATCGAGGGCCACGATTCCTGGGCTATCGTCACCGGTGTCAACCTGCCTATGCTCATCGAGGCATATTCGCAGCGCTTTGACGCAAAGAACACTGCACATGCGATCGCAAAACATCTCGTGACTGAGGCTAAGGCTGGCGTGCGCGTCAAGCCCGAGTCTCTGGAGCCCGAGGAGAAGAAGCCGGCTGCGGCCGCCGCTGCTCCTGCGGGTGCCATTCCTCCGGGAACGGTGATCGGCGACGGGCACATCAAGATCGCCCACGTCCGTATCGACACGCGCCTGCTGCATGGTCAGGTGGCCACCACGTGGACCAAGCAGATCAACCCCAACCGCATCATCGTGGTCTCCGACGGCGTTGCTCACGACGAGCTCCGCAAGACCATGATCGAGCAGGCTGCCCCTTCGGGAGTCCACGCCAACGTCGTGCCTATCAAGAAGATGGCCGAGGTCGTCAAGGACACGCGCTTTGGCGACACCAAGGCGATGCTGCTGTTCGAGAACCCGCAGGATCTGCTCAGGGCCATCGAGGCCGGCGTCGACATCAAGGAAGCCAACATCGGTTCCATGGCCCACTCCAAGGGCAAGGTCGTCGTCACTAACGCTGTCGCTATGGGCGATGACGATGTCAAGACCATCGAGGCTCTCAAGGCCAAGGGCGTCAAGTTCGAGGTCCGCAAGGTTCCTTCGGATTCCTCCGAGGATCTCGACGCCATGTTGAAGAAAGCTAAGGCCGAACTGGCCGCTCAAGCATAGTAAAGGAGGGTCCGATACATGTCTGCAATCACTATTCTGCTTGTTGCGATTGTCGCGTTGCTTGCCGGTATGGAAGGCATTCTGGATGAGTTCCAGTTCCATCAGCCGCTCGTGGCATGCACGCTTATCGGTCTCGTAACCGGTCACCTTCAGGAGGGCATCCTCCTGGGCGGTTCGCTCCAGATGATGGCCCTTGGCTGGGCTAACGTCGGCGCCGCCGTCGCGCCTGACGCCGCTCTGGCTCGGTCGCTTCTTCGATCATCATGGTGCTCGCCTCAACGGTGGCGCCACGATTCGGCCAGCCGTTACCGCCGCCATCGCCGTCGCGTCCCGCTGTCGGTCGCTGGTCTGTTCCTGACCATGATCTGCCGTACCCTGGCTACCGCTATGGTTCACGCCATGGACGCCTGCGCCGAGAAGGCGACTTCGCCGGCATCGAGCTTGGCAGTACGCCGGCATCCTCATGCAGGGTGTTCGTATCGCTATCCCGGCAGTACTTCTGTGCATCATCCCGGCCGAGGCCGTTACCAACGCGCTTAACGCTATGCCCGATTGGCTGTCCGGCGGCATGGCTGTCGGCGGCGGCATGGTCGCTTCCGTCGGTTACGCCATGGTCATCAACATGATGGCCACCAAGGAGACCTGGCCGTTCTTCATCCTCGGCTTTGTCCTTGCTGCCATCCCTCAGCTCACGCTGATCGCCCTTGGCTCATCGGCATCTCCCTTGCCTCATCTACCTTGGCCTTAAGGATCTGGCCAAGCAGGGTGGCGGCATGGGCGGTGGCTCCGGTGACCCGCTCGGCGACATTCTGAACGATTACGAGTAGGAGGGGAGTGATACATATGGCAGAGAACAAGATTCAGCTCACCAAGGCTGACCGTAAGAAGGTTTGCTTCCGTCATCAGTTCCTTCAGGGCTCGTGGAACTACGAGCGTATGCAGAACGGCGGCTGGTGCTTCGCAATGATCCCTGCGATCAAGAAGCTCTACACCAGCAAGGATGACCAGATTGCCGCTCTTAAGCGCCACCTGGAGTTCTATAACACCCACCCCTATGTTTCCGCCCCCGTCATTGGCGTTACCCTCGCCCTCGAGGAGGAGCGCGCCAACGGTGCTCCGATTGACGACGTCGCCATTCAGGCGTCAAGGTCGGTATGATGGGCCCGCTCGCCGCGTCGGCGACCCCGCCTTCTGGTTCACCCTTCGCCCGATTCTGGGTGCACTGGGCGCTTCCCTGGCCCTGTCCGGCAGCATCGCCGGTCCGCTGCTGTTCTTCTTCGCGTGGAACATCATCCGTTACGCCTTCCTGTGGTACACGCAGGAGTTTGGCTACAAGGTCGGCTCCTCCATCGCCAAGGACCTCTCCGGCGGTCTGATGGGCAAGGTCACCGAGGGTGCTTCCATCCTGGGTATGTTCATCATCGGCGCCTGGTCGAGCGCTGGGTGTCCATCTCCTTCACCCGGTCGTCTCCAAGGTCACGCAGTCCGCTGGCGCCTATATCGACTGGGCCAACCTGCCCGCCGGTTCTGAGGGCATCAAGCAGGCATTGACGATGTACAGCTCTGTCGGTGCCAACGCACTCGACCCGGTGAAGGTCACCACGCTTCAGGCCAACCTCGATCAGCTCATCCCCGGCCTTGCCGCCGTGTGCCTGACCCTTCTGGTCTGCAAGCTCCTCAAGAAGAAGGTCAGCCCGATCGTCATCATCCTGGCTCTCTTCGCCGTCGGCATCATCGGTCGCGTCTGCGGCTTCATGTAGCACGCTTCGGCTTAAGACCGAGAGTTGCTAGGCAAGGGCTTTTGAGCCATTGAAACGGACCGCACCCGGTGGGTACACTGGATGCGGTCCGATTGTTATTATTGGAGGGCGAGGCGCGTATGGCGCAATCTCAGAACAGCACGGTCGATCTGGCAACGCCGGCAACCTGCCTGATGGGGCTTACCAGTCACGGTAACGTGATGGTGGGCAATAAGGCGTTTGAGTACTATAACGAGCGCAATCCCGAGGATTATATCCAAATCCCGTGGGACGAGGTCGACTATATTGCCGCCGAGGTTTTGCGCGGCACCAAGAAGATTACGCGTTTTGCCATCTTTACCAAAGAGAATGGCCACTTTACGTTTTCGACGCGCAATGACAAGGAAACGCTTCGCGCGGTGCGTAAGTACATTGACGAGGACAAGCTCGTTCGATCGCCCGACTTTATCGATGTGACGGCCAAGGGCGCCAAGAGCATCCCCTCCGTCATCAAGAACCTTTTCCACAAAGGCAACTAGCCATTGGTAGCGGTGTAAATCTGCTACACTAGTACAACATGCCTCCGTAGCTCAGGGGATAGAGCACCGCTCTCCTAAAGCGGGTGTCGACGGTTCGAATCCGCCCGGGGGCACCAGAGGAATATCGAGCCCGGTACCGCTACGGTGCCGGGCTCTTCTGGTTCATGCCATGTCAAAAATGAAGCGCCCGCTTGCTGGGGGAGCAAGCGCGCCTGTGAGCGAATATGTTTGCGGCGAGAGCGTAATGAACGGTTGGGTTGCGACTAGTTGGTCGTACCGGAATCGTCGCCCGTGCTCGTGCCTGAACCCGAACCCGAGCCAGAAAGTGCAACCGTCAGCGTAATCGTGGTGTCGGTGGACTGCTTACCGGTGGGGGAGACGCCCGTAACGGTGGCATTCTCGTTGCCGCTCACAGGGTTGCCGTTCTGGTCACAGAAGCCGATGTTGTAGAAACCGGCGTTATTGAGCGCGGTGACGGCGGCGGAGATGCTCTTGCCGTACAGGTTGCCCGGGACGCTGGCCTTGCCGGACTTCTTGGCGATGACGACGGTGATCGTGGCACCGGGCTTCTGCTTGCCGCTGGGGTTCCAACTAATTACGGTGCCTCGGTAACCGAGTCGTTTTCCTGGTAGCTCACATCGACGCCAAAGCCAGCCATGTCGAGAGCGTTGCGCGCCTGGGCCTCGGTCATGTCGGTCAGATCGGGCACCGAGGTGGTGTCCGGGCCGCTGGAGACCTTGTACGAGATGGTCGTGCCCTTCTCGACCTCCTTGCCGGCAGCAGTGCTCTGTTCAAAGACCTGGCCCTCTTCGGCTCATTGGCTTCCTCCGAAGCGCTGCCCTTCAGGCCCACGCTTGCCAATGCGGCCTCGGCCTGGTCCTTGGTCAGGCCGAGGAGCTGCGGAACCTCAACCTTCTCGGAGGGCTTGGGGCCCTTGGAGATTACCAAGTTCACCCTCGTGCCCTTGGCCTTCTTGGTGTTACCGTTGGGGGTCTGCTCGGCGACCTTTCCCTCGTCGACATCGTCGTTGTAGCTCTGGTCGACGGTGCCTACCTCAAGGCCGGCTTCCTTGATCAGCTCAATAGCGGTTTCCTGGTCCTTGCCCAGCACGTCGGGCACCGTGACCTGTTCGCCGCTGAACATGCCCGTGGCAAAGGCCACTACAACGCCAATCACGGCGACGGCGGCAATCACGGCGGCGATGATCTTGTTCTTGTTGGACTTGGGTTTCTCGACCTCGTAGGAGCCCGTGGAGCCCGAGACAGCGCTGCGGGCGGTGTTCTGACCGCTCACGCCCGAGACGGGACGAACCATAGCGCGCGTTGAGTCGGAAAGCTCGCGGGTCTTGGTGGCACCCAGTCGCCGGCGGCACCGATGATGCGCGTGGGCTCCGAGACGTTGACGGCACGGCCGGACAGGTAGCTGTTGAGCACCTGGCGCAGCTCGTCGGCCGTCTGGAAGCGGTTTGCCGGGTCCTTCTCCATGCACTTGAGGATGATGCGCTCCAGGTCGCATCGACGCCGGAGTTGATCTGGCTCGGCGGGATGGGCAGCTCGTTGACCTGCTTGAGCGCGACCGAGATGCGTCGTCGCCGTCAAAGGGCACGCGGCCGGTGGCGCACTCGTACATGACGACACCCAGCGAGTAGATATCCGAGGTGGGGCCGAGGTCCTGGCCGCGGGTCTGCTCGGGGCTTACATAGTGGGCGGTGCCCAGAACGTTGTTATCCTGCGTGAGGTGGCTGTTCTTGGCGCGCGCGATGCCAAAATCCATTACCTTGATGTTGCCGTCGGGCAGCACCATGATGTTTTGCGGCTTAATGTCGCGGTGGATGATCTCGTGCTTATGTGCGACCGAAAGCGCGGAGCTGATCTGCGAGCCGATCTGCGCGACCTTCTTGGGATCGAGGGCGCCGTGGCTCTTGATGCCGCTCTTAAGGTCGGTACCGCGCAGGTACTCCATGACGATGTAATAGGTGTCGCCGTCCTTGCCCCAGTCGTAGACGCCCACGATATAGGGGGAGGACAGGCCGGCAGCTGCCTGGGCCTCCTGCTTAAAGCGGGCGGCGAAGGTGGCGTCGCCGGCATACTGCGGCAGCATGATCTTGACAGCAACCGTGCGGTCGAGGACCTGATCCTGTGCACGGAAGACGGTCGCCATACCGCCCGCTCCCACCTTATCCTTGAGGAGGTATCTTCCCCCGAGGACCCTCTGTTCCATTCCTGCTCCTAACATAACTATTCGCTCAACGATGTGTGTAGTACCAAATGTGTGGCCGCTGGGGCCGTGTGGCGCGTTGCCGCTAGCTCATCGCCCGCGGCGCGCCCCAAGTATCCGCTTTGATCACGGGCATCACGCTCCCTGTGCGGCGAGCGCCGCGGTCAGGACGATGCCGGCAATCTTGGCTGCCTTGACGTCGTGTTTGTCGTAATCCTCCAAGGCCACCGAGATGGCAACCGTGGGTGAATCGTAAGGTGCAAAGCCAACAAACATAGAGTTGACGTTGGTGCCGCCGGTCTCGGCCGAACCGGTCTTGCCGGCAACCTTGACGCCCGGAATCTGGGCATCGGTGCCGGTACCGGACTGGACGACGGCGAGCATGGCCTGCTTGACCTGGTCGGCCGTGGCAGAACTGACAGCCTGGCCCAGCGAGCGGGACTGCGTGGTCTTGACCACGGTTCCGTCCGGGGCGAGTATCTGGGACACAAAGAACGTCCATGACCACACCGCTGTTGGCGATAGCGGCAGCGATCACGCAATTCTGCATAACGGTGGTCTGCGGGCCAGGCGTGTGGTCCATGCCGACGGGCTGGCCGGCGCCTGCCCAAGCGGTCTCCCACTCGGTCATAAGCGACGGGTCGGCCATGATGGAAGCCGCGGTGGTCAGATCCTGACCGAGCTTTTGACCGTAGCCAAAGGCGTTGGCAAACTGGACGAGCGAGCTGGCGCCAATCTCGTTGGCCACCTGGCCAAAGACGACGTTGGACGACACGGCGAAGGCTGCTGCAGGCTGATGGTGCCGTAGCTCTCGTTGGCATAGTTGGTGACCGGCGCGTTTCCGATGTCCATGGAGCCGGGCGCCTGGTACGTGCTGGTAAGGCTGGCGGTGCCGGTTTCGAGCGCCGCGGAGAGTGTGACGACCTTAAAGGTCGAGCCCGGGGTGTACAGCGCGTCCATGGCACGGTCGTACATGGAGCCGTCCTCGCCGCCGCCCGACTGGAGCAGCGCATCGATGTTGGTGTTGTCGTAGGTGGGCGAGCTCGCGCACGCAAGGACCGCACCGGTGCGCGGATCCATGACCACCACGGCGCCCTTAAAGCCCTTGAGCGCCTGCTCGGCAGCCGTCTGGATGCGCGAGTCGATGGTGAGCTTGGCGGTATTGCCCGGCTGGGTCTGCCCCGCGAGCGACGCGATGGCGTTGTTCCAGCTGGAGTAATCCTTGGAGCCGGTGAGCGTATCGTTCATGACGCTCTCGATGCCGGCGGTGCCGTATTGCTGGCTCACGTAGCCCACCACGTGCGCGGCCATATTGCCGTTGGGGTAGGAACGGGCGTAGGTGCCGTCCTCCTGCTGCAGAGACTCGGCTAGCGTCACGCCGTCGGACGTGATGATGGAGCCACGCTGGATGTACTTGGAGCGGGCGATGGTGTGGTTGTTGGTCGGCATGTCCTGGTAGTCCTTCGCCTTGATGACCTGGACATAGGTAAGGTTGCCGATAAGGATGGCGAACAGCGCCGTAAAGGCAAACACGGCACGAGTCAGACGGTTGGCAAGTGCCACGCGGCCGAGCACGCCGGACTCGGGCGTGTCGAGCAGGCGACGACGCATGCGAGAACCCGCGGAGTGGCTGCCGTTGCCGTAGGAAGGTGCGTTGGCAAAACGCGTACCGGTCAGGGCAGCGGATGCGACCTGGTCATCGGTGATGGCGGCCATGGTGCCGGTGCCGGTGAGCTCGGCTTCGCGTCCGGTTGCCTCGTCGCCGGCGCGCAGCAGCAGCGCGACGATGATAAAACTCGCCAGCAGCGAGGAGCCGCCCTGGCTCATAAAGGGCAGAGTGACGCCGGTCAGCGGGATTAGGCGGGTTACGCCGCCAACGATTAAGAATGCCTGGAAGCTGATGGCCGCCGTAAGGCCGGTCGCGCTAAAGGCGGCAAGGTCGGACTTGGCGCGGGCTGCCGTGGTGAGGCCGCGCACGGCAAAAAGCATAAACAGGATGAGCACGGCGCCGCCGCCCAAAAGGCCCATTTCCTCGCCGATGGCAGAGAAGATAAAGTCAGACTCGACGACGGGGATGTTGTTTGCCATGCCGTTGCCAATGCCGACGCCAACCAGGCCGCCGTCAGCTAGCGAGTAAAGTGACTGTACGATCTGGTAGCCCTGGCCCTGGGCGTCTTTAAACGGATCGACCCAGACCTGAAAGCGCACCTGCACGTGCGACAGGAACTTGTAAGCGCCCACGGCCCCCACGGCCAAGAGCACAAGGCCGATGATGACATACGAGAAGCGACCCGTGGCAACGTAGAGCATCAGCAAAAAGATGGTGTAGAACAGGACGGCCGAGCCCAGGTCGCGTTCGAAGACGACGATGAGCAGGCACACGCCCCACACGGCAAACAGCGGCAGCAGCAGGCGGAAGCGCGGAATCTTGAGGCCCAGGATCTTGCGGTTGGAGATGGAGAGCAGCTCGCGGTTCTCGGCCAGATAGCCTGCCAGGAACAGGACGATGAAGACCTTGGCGAACTCGCCGGGCTGGATGGTGAAGCCCGCGATGCGAATCCACAGCTTGGAGCCCGAGATCGTGGTGCCGATAAAGATCGGCAGCATCAGCAAGATGATGCCGATAATGCCAAAGGTGTACTTGTAGCGCATGACCACGTCGAGGTTTTTGACCAGTGCAAGCGTTCCCACCATGAGCGCCACCGAGACAAACAGGATGATGAGCTGTGAGATGGCGAGAGCGGGGGCGAGGCGTGTCACGAACGTGATGCCGATGCCCGAAAGTATAAATACGATGGGCAGGATGGCGGGGTCGGCGCCAGGCGCCAAGATGCGCACGGCGATATGTGCTGCGGCGAAGGCGGCGAAGAGGCCGATCGGTACGGCGAGCGTCTCAAAGGAGATGGCAGCGCCCGCGGTGAGGACGTACATCGCATACAGCAGGATGACGGGGAACGCCGAGGCGATGAGCAAGAGCAGTTCGGTGTTGCGGCGACTCATAAGCGGCACTCCCTTTCTAATTCTTATCGGAGGCTTCGGCCTCGGCGGACTGTTCGGCGGTTTTCTCGGAATCTGATTCGGAGGTCGATCCCTGGTCGGTGTTGTCGCGAATCGTTTGCGCGTCGATCACCTGGCGGGTCTGCTCCTCGTCGATCTGGTGGCGGTACTTGGATATCGTGTCCTGCGCATCGTCGACACTTGTTTGCGGAATGCCCGCCTTGAGGCGGTTTTGCGTGTCTTCGGGCAGGTCGGACAGCTTAATACTGGTTTCGCTTTCGAGCCAGTGGAGCTTGAGTCCGAGTGGCTTGCCGGGCAGGCCGCGCCAGACGGCGACATTGCCCTGGTAGGTACCCAGGTAGTACGAGCCGGTGACACCCGTGTAGGCCCAGATGGAAGCCGCCAGCACCAAGACGAGACCTAAGACGACGCCGATGGTGACGTTGCGGCGACGCACGCGTTGCGCCTCGCGCATAACGCCATCGTCAACCAGGTCAACGACTACTACGGTCACGTTGTCGTGGCCGCCGGCGGCAAGCGCCGCGTCCACTAGGTTGTCGACGCAGATGTGCGCGGTTGAGGACTGCGTGGCGATGTTCTCGATATCGCTATCGGGAATCATGCTCGAAAGGCCGTCAGAGCACAGGATCAGGCGGTCGCCTTCCTCGATATGCAGAGTGAAGTGGTCGGCATACATGGCGGGGTCCGAGCCCAGCGCACGGGTGATGACCGAACGGTTGGGGTGGACGCGAGCTCATCTGCCGTAATCTCGCCGGCGTCCACGAGTTCTTCCACATAGGAGTGGTCGCGGGTCACGCGGATGAGCGTGCCTCGTGGAGCAGGTAGGCGCGCGAGTCGCCCACGTGGGCGATGGCGAGCGTATCGTTTTCGATATAGGCGCAAGTGGCTGTGCAGCCCATGCCGGGCTTGCCCAGGCCATTCAAGGCGGCCTCGATTACGGCGGCGTTAGCGGCCTCGACGGCTGCCGCCAGGCGTGCGGCGTCGGCGGACTGCGGGGCCGTCTTGGCAATAGTCTCAACGGCGATGGAAGAGGCCACCTCGCCGGCAGCGTGACCACCCATGCCTCGCATACGCAAAAGAGCGGCGACTGCACCAGGTAGGAATCCTCATTGTGCGGGCGTACGCAGCCAACGTCGGAGCGGGCGCCCACATGAGTTGCGTGGTGGTGCCGGCATCATAGGTCGAGTCGGTCTCGATGCGCTCCTCGGTCAGGGGCTCAAAGCTCATGGTCGAGCCGGGGTCTTTGAGCTTGGCCTCAACGGCGGCAACGTCGATTTCGGCTGTGTCACCGGGAGAGACGGTGTCGGTCTCGGCGTTTGATTCGGAATCGCCGGTGTCCGGGGAGTCGGGCTCCTCGGAAACGCGGGCGGTCGACTCGTCATCTTGCGGGCTGACGTCTATAGGCTCGGGCGCGGCGTAGACGCGGGCGCAACCTCGGATGCCGGGGCTATGGGAAACGCCGGCGCGGCGGGCTCGGGTGCCGCAAACACCGCAGCGCTCTCGTTGATTGCCGCGGCGACGGGCTCTGCAAAGTGAGCCGGCGCCGGGGTTGCTTCGGGCGCTGTGGGCTGTTCCGCAGCATGTGCGCCGATGGGCGCCGCTACGGCATCCTCTTCGTCCTCGTTATCGGCGAGATCCGAAATATCATGCGTTACATGCGAAAGAGGCAGGGAGAACACGGTGTCCTCGGGTTCCACGGTGCGGAGCCCTCCGGAGCGGCGTGGGCCGGCGCAGCTGTGGCGGCGGCCGGTGCCTCGGTCATAGTTGCGGACTTGTTCTCCTCGTCGATCATCGACGGTTCACCTTCATGACCACATCGCCAATCTGGACTTCGTCGCCCTCGCGCAGCGTCGCGGGCTCCACGAGCTGGCGGCCGTTGACGAGCGTGCCGTTAAGCGAGTTGAGGTCCTCGATGATGAGCGCCGGGCCCTGCAGCGAAAAGCGCGCATGCGAGGCCGAGACGAACGGTTCGTTGATGCAGATGTCCGAAGATGGCGAGCGACCGACGATGACGGGGCCGAGCATGTCTACGTGGATGCCACGGATGCCGCGCGGGCCCTTGTCCACATCGATCGTCCAGATAGCCGAGTCGCGGCGCTGTCCGCGCACAAGTCCCACGCCGGTCTTCATGACGGCGAACAGGAAGATATAGAGCAGGGCGACCAGGACGATGCGGCCTGCAAAAAGGACGATATCGATGTTCATAAGCGACTATCCCCTAAATTCAAAGGTGCTCAGGCCAAACGTCAGCAGATCGCCGTTGCGCAGCGGGCAGCGCGTAATGCGGCGGTTGTTGACGAGCGTGCCGTTGGTGGAATTGAGGTCCTCGATCGACCAATCCGAGCCCGTAAAGGTGAGCTGGGCGTGGCGGCGCGACACGTTGGGGTCGCGCAGGGCAATATCGGAAACCGAGCGCTCGCGACCGATAGTCACCTGTGCGGAGGTGATGCTATGGCTCTCGCCGCTCACGACGTCGACGAGCTGGGCGAGCGGGCGCTGCGGGGCGCGAGTGCTCGCCATGTTGGAGG
>ENA-OQAS01000268-OQAS01000268.1-human-gut-metagenome-genome-assembly--contig:-NODE-268-length-27814-cov-5.274497_pt1 | contig 27814 bp, 32 predicted proteins | sample MGYA00242733_ERZ504523 | MGnify/ENA primary metagenome ERZ504523 (study PRJEB26092, sample SAMD00036239) | human gut metagenome | host: Homo sapiens | study: EMG produced TPA metagenomics assembly of...
TCCAAATCATTATTCCCATATGCGGCAATTTTATAAGGATGGCTCCCGGCGGGCTGGAGAACAGTCCACCGGACTGTTCTCGTTTCAGCCTCGCGTGAAGCGATATTGAATTAAGGCTTTGCCTTAATTTAGCGGTATTTTTGTAAGGATGGCTCCGGCTGGAGAACAGTCCACCGGACTGTTCTCGTTTCAGCCTCGCGTGAAGCCGATATTGAATTAAGGCTTTGCCTTAATTCAGCGGCTTCACTAGTGGGAAGGTGATGGTTTCGCGGATGGTGGCGCCGGTCAAGGCAATCAGCAGTCGGTCGATGCCCATGCCCATGCCGCCTGCCGGAGGCATACCCACGCCGAGAGCCTCGAGGAAGTCCTCATCAATATCGCAGGCTTCTTCGTCGCCCGCGAGCGCGTCCTTGGCCTGGGCCACGAAGCGTTCACGCTGCACAACCGGATCATTCAATTCGGAGTAACCGGTAGCCAGCTCGAAGCCGCGCACATACAGATCCCACTTTTCGACCACGCCTGGCTTGGAACGGTGGCCCTTGACCAGCGGAGAAGTTTCGACCGGGAAGTCACGCACGAAGGTCGGCTCAAACAGCTTGTCTTCGTAGAAGTGCTCCACAGGTGTTCGACGAGCTTGCCATGGTTCTCCACGTCGTCGCGTTCCACACCGAGCTTGTCGGCAATGGCACCGAGATGTTCCACGGAAGTGCCCGGATTGTCCGGACCGCCATTCGGCACGATTTCCTCGCCAAGTGCTTCGGAGAGGGAATCATACATGCTGATGGTCTTCCATTCGCCGCCGAAATCATATTCGGAACCGTCCAGCAGGGTCACCTTGTGGGTGCCGAACACGTCCATGGCAGTGTCTTGCACGAGCTGCTTGACGAGCGCACCGATAGTGTCGTAGTTGCCGTAAGCCTGATAGGCCTCGACCATGGTGAATTCCGGAGCATGGGTGGCGTCGACGCCTTCGTTGCGGAAGTCACGGTTGATTTCGAACACGCGGTCGATGCCGCCAACGAGGCAACGCTTGAGGAACAGTTCCGGCGCGATGCGCAGGTACAGGTCAAGGTCGAAGGCGTTCATGTGCGTGGTGAACGGACGTGCGGCAGCACCGCCGTGCACGGTCTGCAGCATCGGGGTTTCAACCTCGAGGAAGTCGTGATCAGCGAAGGTCTTACGCAGGGAGGCGACGGCTTGGAGCGGTTGCGCACCATGTTGCGGATCTTCTCGTCGGCGATCATACCGATGTACGGCTTGCGGGTGCGGGTATCCTCGTTCAGGTCCTTGTGCAGGGCCGGCAGCGGCTGCAGTGCCTTGGCGGCGATGGCCCATTCGGTGGCGAACACGGACAGTTCGCCGGTCTTGGAGGCAATCACACGCCCCTTGATGAACAGGTGATCGCCCAAGTCAACCAGCTGCTTGAACTGCTTCAAGGAGTCGGCACCAATCTCCTTCTTGGAAATCATGCCCTGAATCTTGGTGCCATCGCCAGCGGAAAGCTGCACGAAGCACAAGCCACCGGCGTTACGCAGGAAGAGCACGCGACCGGCGATGCCGACCACGTCTTCGGTTTCGTCTCCGGCTTCAAGCTTGCCGTCATACTTGGCGCGGACCTCTTCGATGGTTGCGGTGACGTCGAGGGTCACCGGGTACGGCTGAATGCCGTCCTTAAGCATCATGCACGCTTGGCCACGCGCATCTGCACCTGTTCCGGGTGCGCCAGCGGGCCGAATTCCTTATTGCCTGGATCAACGGCCTCATCCAGGGTAGCGCCGTCATTGATCTTGGCGTAGATAGCCGCATCCTGCTGCAGCAGCATTTCGGCACGTTCCACTGTGGTCATAGCGGGAACGGCAGCCTCTTCATTCTGATTTTCTTGCGATTCGATGGTCTCACTCATAAGCCCACAGTGTACCGAGAAGCCACTACACCACACGCGACACGCCGTATTTGCATTACCTAAGCAATCGTGTAATATTTCCAACTGTTGCAAAACGGGCTGTAGCGCAGCTTGGTAGCGCGCTTCGTTCGGGACGAAGAGGCCGCGGGTTCAAATCCCGCCAGCCCGACAACTCAAGGCGGAACTTCGGTTCCGCCTTTTTTATTTCCCAGCGCATCAGCGGTACAAAACAGCATATGCAAGACGCAACCACCTGAAAAATCAAAAAACACGTAATACACAAGCGCGTAAAACAAGCGCACACCAACACGCTTCACATTCATGGAGGAGAGACTGTGAAAAGAAGCATTCTGGCTTTGGCTTCCGGCGCCTTTATTCTTGGTGCCGCCGAATTCGTGATGATGGGCATTTTGCCCCAGACCGCCGCCGCCATGCAGGTTAGCATTCCTGCGGCAGGCCACTATATTTCCGCATATGCGATCGGCGTGTGCGTAGGCACGCTGATTCTGGTGTTCGGCCGTAAAGTACCGCCGAAGAATCTCATTATTCTGTTCATGATCATCGCGCTGGTCGGCAACACGTTGAGCGCGGTTTCGTTCAATTCCCCCATGTTGCTGGCGGCTCGTTTCATTTCGGGCTTGCCGCATGGCGCGTTTTTCGGTACGGCCACGCTGATCGCCAAGACGTTGGCCGATAAGGCAAGGAAGCGCAGTCCGTGTCGATGATGGTGACGGGTCAGACGGTTGCCAATATGTTGGGTGTTCCTGCGGGCACATTGCTTTCGGAAATGTTGTCGTGGCGTTTGGCGTTTGCGATTCTTGCCGCTTGGGCGTTGATGACGATGGTGTTGGTGATTGCGTGGGTGCCGTTCGTCGCGCCGATCAAGGACGCTGGCATTAAAGGGCAGTTCCGTTTCCTCACTCACGCCGGTCCGTGGTTCATTCTCATGGCGGTGTTCTGCGGCAATTCCGGTATTTTCTGCTGGTGGAGCTACATTTCGCCGTGGCTGCAGAAGGTTGGTGGATGGGATTCCTCGATGGTTCCCCTGTTAATGGTGCTTGCTGGTCTCGGTATGGTGCTTGGCGGTATTGCTGGCGGCCGTTTGACTGATTTGTGGAAGCCGGGTGCCACTGCCGGTCTTTCGCAGGCCATTGCCACGATTGGTTTGCTGTTGGTGTTTTTCGTTCCCGGCAATCTCGTTACGACTACGATGTTGACGTTCATGCTTGGTTTCGCATTGTTCTTCAACTCGTCTCCGCAGCAGCTGCTGATGGTGCAGGCCGGTGAGGGTGGCGGCGAGCTGATTGCAGGCGCGGCCGTGCAGATCGCGTTCAATTTCGGCAATGCAATCGGTTCGATCGTTGGTGGCGCCGCATTGACGGCAACCGCCATGAACTACCATTACACCGGTTTGGCCGGCGCTCCGATCGCTTTGATCGCGGTGATTATGCTGGTCACCTATTCACGTCGTTACGAAACGCATACAGGTGCTACGGAGCGCATGCGTGAAGTGCATGTCTGACATTCAACAGTCAGTTATTTCGATTATTTCTGTTATTTAACGGATATCTCATCAAAATAATTATGATGAGATATCCCGTTGTTCTTTGTACGTCGTATCGCATGTTCCTCATCTTTCGTTGTTTCGCCATCTGCGATGCCGTCTGCAGTTCGGGAGATGATGGAGGTCACCGATGAAGGGATTGCGATGGCAGACAGTGATGTCAATCTGAATATGAATAATTGCGATGACGGTTGCGCAACATTTGATGTACAGCGATTTTTGCGTGGTCTTGATGCGATTTTCGATGCGCATAAGGCTCCTGCACAGGCTGAACCGTATCTGCAGAAGGCGCGAACCGAAGCCGAACACAGTCATGATGACGCCGGTTTGCTGACGGTGTTGAACGAAACGATGGGGTTTTACCGTTCGCAAGGTCGACATACCGACAATCTGCCGATTATCCGCGAATCGTTAAGCATTGCGGAACATTTGCATCTTCAGGAAATCGACCCGCAGGCGTGGGCTACGACGCTGATCAACGCGGCCACGGGCATGCGAGCCGCAGGCCAGTACGAGGAGGCCGAACAGCTGTACCGTCGGGCGCTTGACGCGGCCACATCCGCCTTCTCCCCCACCGACCGACGCCTGGCCGCGCTGCACAACAATATGTCCATGTTGTACAGCGAAACCGGTCGTCTCGATCAGGCGAAGCGCGAGCTGGAACAGGCGCTGGACCTGTTGGAGCAATCTTCCCCCGATGCGAGCGCTGATATCGACGTTGCTCCACGCACACCAATCTTGCGTTGCTGCTCCTGCAGATGGACCGGTATTGGGCGAGCGATGCCATGCAGCACGCCCAGAAAGCGTTGACAATCTACCGTACCGGGCATTTGGAACATAGTGCGCATTACGCTTCGGCGCTGGCCGGCTATGCGCAGGCCTGCTATATGGCCGGCTGCCTGCAGGATGCGGTTTCCGGCTATGAGCATGCGTTGAGCGTGATTGAGGAATGCTACGGACGCAACACCGACTACTATCACACGACTGCAGTCAATCTTGAAGTGGCAAAACAGGCGTTGCATAAGCACATGCCATCATCTCATAAAACGCGGGAATCGCAAGAATATCAAGAATCGCAAGAATCCTTGGAATCTCAGCATTCACCGAAATCAGGCAAATCGCAGCAATCAAGTGAACCGCACTGTATGGCAGAATCCGGCACATCTTCGATTCCTGCGATTTCTCACCATATTTCGGGACTTGCCTTGTCCCGCGCATTCTGGAATGATCTCGGCAAACCGTTGCTTGCCGGCGCATATTCGGCATATCAGGGGCGGATTGCCGCAGGTTTGGTCGGTTATGGTTCGGAATGTTTCGGTTTCGACGATGAGCTGTCGCGCGATCATGATTTCGCGCCGCGTTTCTGCCTGTGGCTTACCGATGAGGATTATGATGCGATTGGCGAGCAATTGCAGGCTGATTACGATGCGTTGAGTCGCGATTTCACTGTTGCCGAGCAGGGCAAGCCGCATTTTGCAGGGCATGGTTCGGCTAATTCCGACGCTCTTACCGCATCTCAATCGCCACTTACGCCGCGTGCGCAAGGCGAGTTCCGCCGTGATGGCGTGTTTCGTATCGGCGATTTTTTCGAGCGGATCACGCTGTTTCGTGAGGCTCCGGCGCAGAACGATGTTGCATCTTGGCTAAGTTTGCAGGAAGATACGTTGGCCACTGCCACAAACGGTCAGGTGTTCGCTGATCCGTTGGGGGTGTTTTCCAAGACTCGGCAGGGGTTCAAGTTCATGCCGGAAGATGTTCGACTTTCCTTGATTTCCCGCCGTTTGGGCATGATGGCTCAGGCGGGGCAATACAATCTGCCGCGCATGCTGCAACGTGGCGATGGTGCTGCTGCGATGTTGAGCATTCATGAGTTCGTGAACGCCACGGCTTCGTTGGTGTTTCTGATCAATGAGCCGGTGAGCGTTGGGTATCTGCCGTATTACAAATGGCAGTTTGCTGCCATGCGCAAGCTGAGCCGCCGTATGGCAACAAGGCTGGCCGGCGTGTGCGAACAGTTGGAAGACATATTGCGATTGAGTTCCGCCGCATGTTTCGGCGGTGTCGGTTTCGGTGAGGGCGGCAAGGGTGCGAAGCCTGCGGCGGAGCGCATTATCGCCACTGTTGAGCGCATCTGCAGTGATGTTGTGGATGAATTGCTGCGGGAGGGATTGACCGAATCCCACGAAACGTTTGTGGAATGGCAGCGGCCGTATGTTGAGAACCATATCAAGTCCGACGCGAGTTGTCTGCACAGCCTGTGACGTGCCTACAATCAAAAAATCCATCGCAAGCATTGCAAATCAGAGCAATAATCAGACGAAATCAAGAATCGAAATCATATGAATAGCAGCGTAATTTCAGATGTAATAGACGGTCACGATACAGCAAATCTTGTTGAATCCATTATCAAACTGGAGTGGAATCAGTTTCAGCAAACCAATAATGAGGGCGGCCGCGCGTCCTGCCAAGGCAATTGGCCGATATTCCATCAGATGCGTGCCAGTCAGTTCATGACGTGGCCGGAGGAATTGCTGCGCAGTTACCGGTCGGACTTGCAGGAAGCCGACCGTGTTGGACGTAATTTGGTGACGGAAAAGTATGGTCGCATGATGCAATCCACATATCCACAGGAGTATTGTGCAAACATTGCGCCATATATTCCCCGGATTTCCGCGAATCGCAACGTCTTGCAGGAAGGCATCATAACAGTTCAGGTGTCGTGGGCGCGTGATTTTCGTGAGCGTTTTCCTCATCTCGGCGAGGCGATGCGTGTGCTGACCACTGTCGAAGATACGCCAGAGACCACGTCGTTCGAAACGTATCTGCGCGGCGAATTGGGCACCTATTCCGACCGTACCGTGGCGTTGTACCACGATTTTGTGGAGCGTTTGCGGCATGAGCGGCGCAATCTCACCGAAGAGACGATTCGCAATACGGTTCGTTTGGCTGGATTTGAGGATTTGGCACAGGCTGAGGCCGCACAGTAAACACAGTGAAAACACACCGTGACAATTACTGAAAACTGCAGTAAGCCCCGTACATCACCATAAAAATGACCACCATGGTACGACCAAAATCCAACGTCAAGATGGAAAAGCAAGTGTTGGATTTGGTCATGCCATGGTGGCCACGTATTTGTTTGCGATGTCAGCCTCGATTTCGTTGGTGCGGCTGATATCAGGGGCTATTCAGCTGATTCTCACGATCGTTCCGAAACCGGCGACTTATCCGAATCAGTCGAAAAGGCCGTGGCATCCGAGCTATGGGGAGCGTCGAATGGATCGTCGCTGTCCGCATCGCCTCCATTCTTGGATCGGTTTGAACGCACCGCGCTGACTATCGCCCAGATCACGGCGACGGCGATAAGCAGCACGCCGATGCCTCCGAGCAGGAATACGAAGGACTGTTTCGGATCGCTGGACCACCACCAGAGATTCATTGGCACATGCATGCCGCAAAGCAGCGTCACCACTCCCATGAAGCACGTGAACACGCCGAGCGCGATGGTCGAACCGCTTCTTCCGGAAGGTCTGATGATGTCGTCTCCGATCTGCCGATTCTTGCGCCCGCCATTCGCGCCGGCTGCCGAAGCGGTATAGGTCGGAACGCTTTGCGCTGGAACGGATCCCACGCGCGGCTTATCATCCTGCGTTGCACGCCCACTGTGCTGCGACTGGTCATACGTGGACTGCGCATCCACGGCATGCAACGTTTCGGTAGGCATATCTCCGGCATCCGTCATAACCGGCATTTCCTGGGTTTTGTCGTCGCTCATGGTCACTCCTTTCCCGCTTTGCCCAATGTGTTGTCGGACGCATACTGCACCGCGACGCTGCCGCCGATCGTTGCCATAGTATTGATCCGTAGTCCGGCTGGCCTGACCGGAGCCTTGTCATCACCGGTAAAGCACGGCCAATATTGATGATTGTCGTAGATTTCGCGGTAGGCCTTGTCCACATCCCCGTCTTTGAAGGGGGAATCGGTCCTAGTGGAATCGCGCCGGTATCCGTGCCATCTTCCGTATCGGTCTCATCATCGAAATCCTCGATGTCGGATTCGTCTCCGTATGAGCCGCAACTCCGATCGTAAGTATCGTAAGTTCCCAGCGCACGCTTTTTCACTACCGATTTCGTAGAATCGTTGCCCATAAGCGAGACATAGATATTGCCGGAATCCAACGTGAGCCCATCCGAACTGCCGACGAAATCGGTGATGTTGTAGAAATTACCGTTAGACCCGAACGCCCACCAGCAGCCGTTCGGCAAGGTCACCACGACCTGTGCGCTTGAGGCCACCACATTCAACGTTCCTGTAGGGCAGGAAGTCGTGCCCTGCGTGCCATCCTGAAGATCCACTTTGTGCGGACCGTTGTTTTTCGCGTAATCGCTTAAGTCGATATGCAGCACGTCGGTGGCGTAATCATTGCCTTGCGCGACGATGCCCTGCTCGTATCTGCTCATTTCACTGGCGGTGGAGCCCATGGTGGTCATTCCCGACACATTGACCCTCTTGTAGGATGAGGGAATGCCCGTGTCAATCCGATAGCTGAACAGCGAATAACCCGCCAAAGCCATCACCATGACCAACGACATGAATATGGATATCCATGTCAGAGGATGCAATCCTCCCGTTCTTCTGCCCGCGAATCCGAGCGCGACAATAACGATTCCCGTCACCAGACAGATGCCACCGACGAATGCCGCGCATGCCTGCAACGTGTATTCGGTGCCCCGCTGCCCGCCTTGAACGCCGTACGTCATAATGCACCATACGCATAGCGCGCATGCGATCATCGTGAGACCGAACATCATCAATACCAGCAGTGGACCAGCCGGCTTACGGCGCCCCCTTCTTGGCTGCGTAGCGTCTGCGCCACCGGGGCTACCGGAGCGGTGAATGTTGGTGGAACATTGGCCGTGGCAAAAGCGGCCGGACCATTGGCCTGCTGTTGGTAGGCATGATACTGAGGCTGTTGAGGCTGAGGGCGCTGAGGCTGAGGCGATTGCGATTCCGGTGACGAAGCCGTGTTGGCCACCCCGTTATATGCGCCGCTCGCCTGCATCGGCTGAGTATAAGGATTCGATTGCGCTGGAGACGGCGATGCAGGAGCACCGGCTGTCCGTACGAAGGACTTCCATATTGAGGCTGACCATATTGCGGTTGACCGTACGGAGCCTGACCATACGGGGGCTGCTGCCACTGATTTGGAGGAACATTCGGCGCATAAATCTGCCTATTGAGCAGAAGCCACAGCACCAACGCGGCCAACGCGAAAGCAAACCATCCTGCCCCCGGCAAACAGATGGCAACAAGGCAGCACAACAGCGCGCCAATGCAATTCCAATCCCACTTGCCGTTAATCAAATCCTCAGCAAGAATCTGATTGTCGCGCTCATCCGGCAGCACAAACCACGCCAGGCCATAGAACGCGGCACCCGCGCCGAAAAACAGTGTGGCAACCACCATAAGCGCACGAACCAACGTGGTATTCCAACCAAGACGACGTGCTATGCCATCGCACACGCCGCCAATCCAACGGTCATGTCCACGCTTGACCTGGCTGGAACGAATCCACGCGAAGAAACGGCCGCCGCGGGAAGGTTGCGGCGAACCGTACGCAGGCTGCCGATGATACGGCTGTCCAGCAGAAGGCTGCGGCCCTGCGTTGCCGCGATCGCCCAGCGGACCATTGTTTGCATTGCTCATGGTTCCATTACAGCAACTCGCGCATGCCACATGTATCGGGGAACACCCTGAATCTGCCTGAACACTATATGAATGCCCTGAAACGGCGTCCCTTACAAGGCACAATAGAAGTATGAAATCCTTAGGAAAACCGTGGTATACGCAAAGCCAATACGACCAGGCAAGCGCCGTATATATGCGCTACTGCTGCGATCAAGCCCTGCATGAGGGACGTCCGCTGCCGACGCAGCCGGCCAAACTGCCGTTGATGCGTCCTCCATACGGACGCATGGGAGCCGGCGTATGCAAGGCGATCAGCATGCATTTGGGCATTGCCGTGCTATGGGTGCGCCTGTTTTTCCTCGCCACCACATGTCTGTTCGGTGCAGGGCTCATCGCTTACATTTTCCTGTGGATGGCACTTCCCGTGGGAGACCCCATACAGCAGACGTACATTATTGCCGGCAAACGTTCGCCATGGCAGGCACCGCTTTCCCGGGGCAACATGCCGTACGGGACATATCCCGTTTCCCCGGAATATCAATCTTTTACAGCTCCGCAAGATGGTCCGCACCCGCAACCACCATCTTTTGAAGATACGACTGCATGCAACGACGGAACGCATGGCGATACGCAATCTTCCAGCGAAAGTCTTGAGCAGACACTGAAGAAAGCACCAAAACCCGCTTTGCTTGCATTAGCTGGTCTGATGCTGCTTTCCATCTGTTTCGTCATGTTCGCAGGCGGTGTTGAACGCACTCTGATTGTGCCCCTGCTGCTTGGTCTGGTCGGTATCGGCGTCTCCTGGTTGCGTTTCAATGCCGAAGAAGGTCAGTTATGGACGATGCTTGGCGGCATTGCGATTATTTTCGCCGCATACGCTTTGTATGTCAGTTCCTGCATGCATTTTGACGCGTTTTCCATGATTCGCATACTGTGCGCCGGTTTGGCACTGCTGATTGGCGTATTGCTTGCGATTGTGCCATGGATCATGGCGCTGATTCGCGATTTGGGTACGGAACGCGCATCGAAGGAACGCGAAGAGGAACGTGCCGACATGACCGCGCATCTGCATGATGGCGTACTGCAAACGTTGGCGCTGATTCAGTTGCATGCCGACGATCAGCAGACGGTGTTTTCGCTGGCGCGCTCGCAGGAACGCGAATTGCGTGAATGGCTGTATCAGGAACGCACCACGTCTGACCGTTCCGTGAACGCCGGTTTGAAAGAAATCGCCGCACATGTGGAAGACACGCATGGCAAGCCGATCGAAGTGGTGACGGTGGGCGACGCACGTCCAAGCGCGCAAACCGATGCGTTGCTTGACGCCACGCAACAGGCGCTTATCAATGCGGTAGCGCATGGAGGAGAGCCGATTTCCGTCTACTGCGAGGCAAGCAGCAAACTGGTGGAAGTGTTCGTGCGCGACCATGGCAACGGATTCGACGTGAATGCCATCCCCGCGAATCGCCTTGGCATTCGTGAATCGATTATCGGACGAATCAAGCGTCGTGGCGGTACAGTGGAGATTGTATCGAGACCGCAATGGGGCACGGAGGTGCGCATGCATATGCCAATCGCAGACATGCCCGCATCCGCAACCACAGCCGCCGACACGAATGCGCAGCAATCGCACGAGCCGCAAAGCAACTCACAACAAACCGATTTTCCCAATCACCATAACCGTCAATCCAACAATCAACGTACCAATCATTTTGAGGAGCAGCAATGAACGAGCAGGAACAGCAGATCCGCATCGCCATCGTTGACGATCATGAAATGTTCCGTGCGGGCGTTATCGCAACGCTGCAGCCGCATTTCGACATCGTCGGGCAAGCGGCCGATGTCGAGGGGTCGGTGGCGATGATCGCGCAGACGAAGCCGGATGTGGTGCTGCTTGATGTGCATGTCCCCGGCGGCGAGGGCGGCGGCGGTGCCGAGATTCTCGTGAAATCGCGCGCATACTCCCCTAATACCGTGTTTCTGGCGCTGTCGGTGTCTGATTCGCCGCAGGATGTCGGTTCGGTGATTCGTGCCGGAGCGCAAGGCTATGTGACAAAGACGATTTCCGGCGATGATTTGATTTCTTCCATCAAGCAAGTGCATGAGGGCTATGCCGTGTTTTCGCCGAAATTGGCGGGATTCGTGCTGTCCGCTTTCCAAAATGGCTCACCGGCTGGCATGGGCGGCTCTGCAAGCGGACCGATCCACGATGACGAGCTGGACCGCTTGTCGAACCGTGAGCAGGAAGTCATGCGCTTGATCGCGCGCGGCTACACGTACAAGGAAGTGGCTGCGGAACTGTTTATTTCCATCAAAACCGTGGAAACGCACGTCAGCTCCGTACTACGCAAACTGCAGCTGTCAAACCGCACCGAACTCACCCGCTGGGCCGCCGACCGCCGCATCGTATAACCGAAGAATCTTCCGGCTTATTTCGTCATATTCTGCGTAGACGTTGCGGACAGGCGTACATAGCCGGAATGATGCATGGTGAATCGCATGCGATCAGCGATATACACGTCAGTGGCACGCTCGAACGGGCGTCCATCCGACGCATAGGCGATCCGGTGAATGCGCATCAGCGGAGTTCCCGCCTCGATCTGCAGCAGCTCGTTCTCCTGCTCGTCGCCGACCACCGATTCCAATGTTTCGTCGACATTGCACGGATACACGCCATAATCACGTTCGAACATGGTGTAGAACGGGGTCGTCAAATCGCGTGTAAGGAACAGAGGAAACAGATATGCCGGCAAATGCGACCGTTCCAACGAAAGCGGCCGATTTTCGATATACCGCAATCGCGTAATGTCGTAGATCATCGGATGCTCGCCCGGCAATCGCAGCAAACGCACGTCGGAAACGGAAGCCGGGGCAATCACCGCCTGCAATACTTTCGACGAAACGCGCATGCCTTGTCTTCGCGCGATCGTCGGCAATGATTCCACCGTGTTGATATTGCGTTCCAAACGTCCGTCCGATATGACGATGCCTCCGGCACGACCGATTTTGCGGATGATTTCATGATCGGATTCCAACACGGTCAACGCATTGCGCAAATCGAACGCTGACGCCAAGACTGTCGGCGAGCGCCCGTTCCGATCCGAGTTTCTCTCCGGGAAGAAGCTCCTGTTCACGAATGCGAGCGCGGATACGGTAGACCAGTTCGCTCGTAGCGCTTCGCGTGCGCCTGATGCCGGTATGATCTTCCATATCCGCGCCCTTTCTTTATGGTTATCTGTCGTTTTACAGCTTCAATGTTTCCAGAGTCTTCATGAATCCATCCATGAACCAATCCACATCGGATTCGCTGAACACCAGCGGCGGGCGCAGCTTGAGGATATTGCCGTAACGGCCGCATACGGAGGTGAGGATGTGGTTGTCACGCAGGGTTTCGAGGATATCGAGCGCTGCCTGCTGGTCGGGATCCTTGGTGCCCGGCTTGACGATTTCGCAGCCGATGTACAGGCCCGCGCCACGCACGTCGCCGATGCAGGGGTGTGCCGGCATAAGCGACGCGACGGCATCCTTGAATATTGCGCCGACCTTCTTGGCGTTGCTCATGGTGTCTTCGTCACGCATCACGTCAAGCACCGCCTGGGCCGCGGCCATGCATACCGGGTTGCCGCCGAAAGTGTTGAAGTAAGGAATGGAGCCTGCGAACGGTTCAAGTACTTCGTGGCGGGCGGCCATCATCGACGTGGGCAGACCGTTGGCCATGGGCTTGCCGGATGTGACCAGATCGGGAACAATGCCTTGGCGTCCGAATCCCCAGAATGCGTCGCCGGTGCGAGTGAAGCCCGGCTGCACTTCGTCGGCGATCCATACGCCACCCAGTTCATGAACGGTGTCGATCACCGGCTTCAGATAGCCGACCGGATCGGGGTACACGCCGTCGGAGGAGAAGATGGAGTCGCAAGCAATGCCGCAAACTTGATGCCATGACGTTCCATATCGGCAACGGCCTTGCGCACTTCGCCAGCCATCCAGTTGCCGAATTCCTCGGCGGCGCATTCTGCGGCAGGCTTGCCGTCAATGACCAAGCGGTAAGTGTCCGGCGTGGGAATCATGCGCATGGTCAAGCCAAGCGTTTGCGCGGTGCCGAGCGCTGGGGAAAGCTTGGAGGTGAGTGCCGAATTGCCATGGTAGGCCTCGCTGGTCACGATCACGCCTTCGCCGCCAGTGTAGGTCTGTGCTACGCGAATGGCCAGATCGTTGGCTTCGGAACCAGTGCACTGGAACATGATGCGGTCAAGTTCGTCAGGCATGGTGGAGAGGATATCTTCCGCATAATGCAGGATGTTCTCATGCAGGTAGCGCGTGTGGGTGTTGAGCATCGAGGCCTGCTGGGTAAGTGCATCCACCACGCGCGGGTGACAGTGGCCGACGGATGCGACATTGTTGTACACGTCCAAGTATTCCTCGCCGTCGCATCCCAAAGATGCGAGCCACGGCCCTTCACCAGATGCACTGGATTGCGGTAGAACAAACGGTAGGCCGGACCAAGCACGTCACGCTCTTCGGTTAGTTTGCGTGTTTCTGGGTCGAGCGCGGCCGCCATTTCCGGACGGAAGCTATTGGTGTCCATGATGGTCGATCGAGTTGCCATGATTCCTTCTTTCGTTGGCTTCCTGTGGCGTTACCCACACGGTAACGCAGTAATGTTGAGTGGCTGATACAGCGCAGAAACAAACCATTTCCGCTGTTTTCCACCTATTTGGTTGACCTTTTTACATATTTCCGATGATTGAAAAAGGCCGCATCCCAGATGAACACGGCCTTGGCGATATCGTTTGATTTCAAGAAAACGAAACGATAATCACAGAAAATCAGTCAGTCTTCAGTCTTATATGCGACCTTTCCGCCGGAAGCGGCGAACTCTTCTTCCGGAGAAAGCACCAGGTGCTTACGTCCGTAAACCGCGAAGAAGATGGTCGCGAGAACGTAGATGACCACCATGGCGTAGACGGCCAGTCGATAATCCGGGTTCAGCAGCACGGCAACGAAAATGCAGAATGCAAGCAAACCTGCGATTACCGCGCCCGGCACGCCGAACGGGCTGGTGAACGGACGCTTGATATCAGGCATCTTCTTCCTGAGGATCACATAGGAAACCATCTGCAGCAGATATGCCAGCACCGCACCCCACACAGCGATGTTCAACACCACCGAACCGGCGCCATCACCGCCGTACGCGATGATGAACAGGGCTGCGAAACCGATGATCGCGCCGACGACCAGACCCCAGTACGGCGTCTTCTTCTTACCGGTCAGCGACAGGAACGCCGGATAATAGCCCGCACGGGACAGTGAATACAGGTTGCGGCCATACGCGAACATAATGCCTTGGATGGAAGCGAGCAGACCGATCAACGCGAATGCGGACAGCACCGCGGCGAGATTGCCCGGCAGAATCGCACGATAGCCATCCAGCAACGGCTCATCGGAACCAGCGAGCGCTTCGGAACCGACCACAGCCGGGTTCAGGAACACGATGATCAGCGCGGACAATCCCAGCGTGAAAATGCACAGGCGGGACGACTTCGGAATGTTCTTTTCCGGCTCACGCACTTCCTCTGCAGCCAGAGGCAGCTGCTCAATACCAAGGAACAACCACATGGCGAACGGCATGGCGTAGAAGATGGCACCTGGGCCGAACGGCAGGAACGCGGAGTTGCCTTCGGTAGGCGTGATATTGAGCAGCGTGGAGAAATCGGCCTTACCAGTGGCGAAAGCGCCGATACCGAACAGTGCGACGATGGCGAGCGCGGCGATCGACACGACTTCGGCGAAACGGAACGACGTTTCGGCGCCCAGCCAATTGACCACTACGAAAATCGCATACAAGGCAAGCCACCAAACCCAAGCCAAGCCATGATCGTCAAGCGAATATCCGGTCAGGTTCGACAGGATCGCATCAGCGTATGCCGACGAGAAGTAGACGATGGTGCTGCGGTCATCACATACTCGATGGTTTCCGCAAGGCCGGTGAAGAAGCCGCCCCACGGACCATGGCGGCACGCGCGAAGGAATACGCGCCACCCGTGTGCGGCATGGCCGACGCCATTTCGCTGATGGAGTTGAGCATAAGCACGTACATGAGGTACACCACGATGGCGGCCACCAGCATGCCACCCCATCCGGCTTGGGCGATGCCTCCGTTCCAGCCGGAGAAGTCGCCGGAGATCACCGCGGAAATGCCGATGGCCCATAGACCGAACGCTCCCGCGGTTCGCTTAAGCTGTCGTTTTGCGAAATAGTCCTTGTCGGTTTCAACGTAGGTCACGCCGCCTATCGATCGTCCCGAAACAGTTGACGCAGTCATTGTAATCGCCTTCCTCTCTTATTGTTCGGCGAGTTATGCCATTGATTCCTCGTTTGGTTGGTTGCGGTCAGATGTTGTTAAGTTATAAAAATTGAGATTTTCGTAATTGCGTATTTTTACGTGCTTACGATTGGATTTCTTGGATTGTCTGGTTTCTGCGTAATTACGCTTGTTTCATGCAACTTGCCTAATGCAGCAGCCAGAGCGGATCCTCAAGATAGTTTTTTGCGCACATCACGCTGCCGGGAGCCTGCTGTGCAGCGAGACCGTCGGGCAGGGCATCCTCACGGTGCTGGTGGTCCAGCCGAGCATCTGCATGCGTCGGATCATGGAAAGCGCGGACATGATACGCAGTTCCTCATCCGTGAACGAACCTGCGACGCGCTGGTATCCCTTGACCCACGCCTTGGCAAGATCGGGAGCATACGGTTCATGTTCGATGAAACTCAGCGATGAAGCGTAATCGTAGAGATACCAGCTGTATCCGGCATCGTCGAAATCGATGACGGTCAGTCTCCCGTCATTGCCGCGAATCACGTTCGACGGGCGCAAGTCGGCATGGATAAGCCCCAAGTTTCGTTGGTTCTCGGCACTTTCATCACCACGTCCATGGCCTTCCACAGCGCGGTGTCGCACAGCTGCTTCTCTTCGTCGGTGAGATTGGCGTTTTCCCAACGTCCCCAACGCGGTGCCGGACCAACCATGTTCGAAAGATCCCAATTGAAGCGGGTGAAACCGTACGGTTTGCTCCACGTGCGCGACTGCTCATGGAATTTCGCAGCCCATTCACCGATCGTCTCGTAATACGGTGCAGGATTCTCAAGATCTTCCAGCACGGTTCCTTCCACATATTTCGTGGAGATCACCGTCCAGCCGACACCGTTCAGATCAGTGATTTTCGTTACGAACGTGCCACGGATGGTGGGAACCGGATTGATCAGGCTGATACCTTCGATATCATGCAACGCATTCAACCAGCTGATTTCCGACGCCACCGCCTCGGGACCTCCCACATAGCCCGGCTGCGAGACACGTACCACGCCTTGGGGCTCGCCGTCCAGCAACAGCAGGAACGTCGCGTTCTCGGATACGGTGATGAGGTTGAGTTGCGCCCGCTGGTGGTCGATGCCCCAAGCCGCGCAAACGCCTTGGAAAAGCCAGAATGGTGCGGGGCATCCTTTGGTGAGCCCACTGAAAGTGTCTAGACTGACCGCTTGCGTAGGATCGTCAAGCAAGCTAGTGATCTGCTGTGCCATGGTGGCCTCGATTCATACATGGGATTTTTCCTGTGAGAGACATGTCCGTCAGTAAAACCTCTTCACGAAACTGTCGATACCCACGATTGTGCCGGAATCGTCCGCTACAATCACCACCGCACTGTTACGCCGCAGTTACAAAAGCGCACCGCAAGATTAATGGCTCATTACCGATGCCAGCCGAGCATCATCCAAGTTTTGGCGCAATATGCACGACATACAAAAAAGCGGGGTTTGCTGAGTAGAACTCAACAACCCGCAGAATCAAGTCCTTACCTATCCTACGATGGAATCAGTATCAGTGACGGTGACCAGCGGCGTGAACAATGCCATGGTGCTCAATGCCATCTGATGGTTTTCTGGCGAACTGCCTGCACAAGCGTCAGCAGCAACGCGTACCGCTACACCATTGTCAGCCGCGGCGAGCACAGTGGTAAGCACACAGCAATCGGTGGCGACACCACATACCGTGATCTTTTTAGCGCCTTTAATGCTTCGCTCAGCACGCTTCCCCACTTGCCGAAAGTGTCGCAACTGACCACGGCATGGCCTTGCGCCAATTCCGCGGTATCCGCGGTGAGATCGTACATCGGATCGTCGGGAGCAACCAAAAACTGCGGCCAATCTTTGAAATAATCAACCCAAGCGTTTTGCGGTGGCTCAGGCGCAACATATCGCGTATAGACCACACGATCGCCGAACGCCTTAGCCAATCGTGCGAACGCTTCATCAGTAGTGTGATAGGAGCCGTCCGGGCAAGCCCATGCGGACCATTCACTTTCCGCAAAAACACGCTGCCTGTCGATAACTACCAGCCATTCATCTTCCGCAATCATGACTTTTCCTTTCCTTGTATTATCGCAACAAGCAACTCATGCTTCCGAAACCGGCAGATCAGCTTCCTGCTTGGCAATATCGCCACGCTGGAACATCAACGATCCCGCAAGACCAATAATCAGCGCAACAATCACACCAAGATTGGCGGCAGCCCAACTACCTTCTTTGCCACCGATAAGGAACAGCAGATACCCCTGCCAGTTCAGCCAGCTGGCGGCAGTGTTGACCACCAATCCCCAACCAAGCACGGTACCGACGACAAGAATGGCGAAAGACTTACCGTTCCACGCACCGTAACGCCCCTTCGGATCATACAAATCAGCGGTGCTGTAATCCTTCTTGCGAATGATCACATCGGCCACGAACATGCCGGCCCATACGGCCATCGGCACACCGAGCGTGGTCAGAAAGCCTTGGAACGGGCCAATGAACGTGTCGGAGAAGAAAGTCACGTAGACCACACCAAGCACAGTCAAAGCGGCGGTGAGCGCGGCAGCCACGGTACGCGGCAACTTCACACCGAACGACAGCAGCGCAAGCCCGTTGGAATAATTGTCCATAATGGAGCCGGACATCAAACCGAGCACGGCCACAATGGTGTACGGAATCAAGTACCAGGTCGGCAGAATGGAAGCCATGGCTCCAATCGGATCATTTCCAACGTTTTCCGCCATGTCGGCATTGGAAACCGCGAGCAGCAGACCGTAGAAAATCAGGAACACATTGGCAATGGACGCACCGAATGTGGTCCAGAACACAATGCCGCCATTGGAGGAGTTGCGCGGCAGATAGCGCGAGTAATCGGCAGCGATATTCACCCAGCCCAAGCCAAAGCCGGTCATCACGAAGAAGCAGCAGCCGAGCATGGCCGGCAATGATCCCGCCGGAACCGAGTCAATGGCGGAAAAGTCAATATGTCCCCAGCCGAGGATAAAGAAACCGACGGTGATCACACCGGTCACGATGGTGATGACCTGCTGACAACGCATAATCAGGTCGTATCCGAAAATACCTGCGACCACCACAAGGCCGACCACCACAATGGTGGAGATGATCTTGGGCGCGACACCAGAGCCCCAACCGAGTTTTTCGATGGTGCTTGATAATGCCAACACAGCGGTGGTGGTCAGTGAAATCTCCCAGCCTAATGTGGCGATCCAACTCAGAGCCGCTGGCACTTTGGCACCTTCCACGCCGAACGTGCGCGGGTGAGCACCATGGTGGGCGCGTTGCCGCGTTTGCCCGCGATGGAAATGATGCCGACCAGCAGGAACGAGATGACCACGCCAATAATGGTCATGGCGGTGGCCTGCCAGAACGAAATGCCGAAACCGAGCGCCCACGCGCCGTACGACATGGCGAACATGGAAACATTGGCAGCGAACCAGGGCCAAAACAGACTGGCCGGCGTGCCCTTACGCTCCTCTTCGGATATGGTGTCGATACCCTGCTCCTCGATGGAGAGGGTCCTTTCTCATTGCTCATGTGAAACTAATCTCCTTGAATCTGCCGAGCAACGCCGCGGGCAAGCGACATGCACGCCGCGTCAGCGCAATCGTGCACATGATATAACCACTTATAGTCATTTGTACCATAAGTCTTAGAACGCCCTTCCTAGGAGCCGCTCAACCTCCTTTCGATCAGGCAGGTAGCCGGCCCTGATCGCGTTACAGACAACGCCGAAGCAGCATTGGCGCAACGTACAGCCTCCTCCAACGGCACGCCTTCGCACAGCAGGGCGCACAACACACCCGCGTGACAATCACCAGCGCCATTGGTATCCACCGCTTTCATTGGAAAACCTGGAATTCGCAGCACTTCGTCACCGGGAATCGCCGACCACGCACCATCCGCGCCCACGCGAACGATTACAGGAGATTGCAATCGATCGCACAGCCACGCAACCGTCTCCTCATTGACATTCGCACTCTCAATCTCTTGCAGCATATCCCGCGAAACCTTGCAATCGCAAGAATCGCCACTATCGAGCGCCGCCAAACGTTGCGCAATCAACGTTGCCTCGCGTTCATTGCACGACCATATCGGACGATATGCGAGCATCACACGGAAAACGTCATCATCAACTGCCGAGATCATCGGAGAAGGATCGAATACCGCAGTGAACTCACGATGTTCAGTCGTTCTTTTCACAAAAGCAAGCAGCGCGTCCGCAGTGTGATGCACCAACGTGTATCCGCTCACATGCACGACATCCCGCTTTTCTGGATTCACAGAATCGAACGCATCGGCACTGCCGTACGCTTCTGCGCCCCTCGTCGAAATGAACGTCCGTTCAGCATTCGCGTCGGTCAACGCCACGCAAAATCCCGAATCGTGCACGGCATCCCGCTTGCCGATATGCTGAATTTCCTGATTTTCCAACGTTTGCAGAATCTGCGAAGCCCACGGCCCCGTACCAATCACACCAGCATGAGACGCCTTAACGCCCATGCGGCGCACGGCATACAGCGTGTTGAAGCTGGCACCAACCTGCGTTTGCACGTTGCCGGCGAACACATCTTCACCCGCACGCGGCACCGCGTCCACATTCATGGTCAGATCGACAATAACCTGCCCAAGAGAAATAACTTTTCCAGTCATTGCGATGCCTTTCGCACTTCCGTCATAGTTTCGCTAACTACGGTTCCTGCAGATCAAACGATATTTACATCATTAAGCGCACTATCATGCGTAACGCGCGTAGCGACGTAACAGTGCCGACCAAATCAAGGTGATTATCTTCAGCAAGTTGTGAAAGCACCTGATCAAGCATGGTTTTGTCGAAACCTTGCATACCATGCCACGCCCCCAGCATCGCGCCCGCAATAGCCGCAATGGTGTCAGTGTCGCCACCGATAGAAGCCGCGAAACACAAAGCATGCGTGGGATCGTCAAAAAAGCGCGCCGCAATGGCGAAAGCGGCGGCCACGGACTCGTTCGATTCCACGCTGGTACCGCAATTCCGTTGCAGCACAGCAGCGAATTCGTTGTCATTGAGCCTGCATCCATCAGTTTCGGCCCAATTCATGAAATATTGCACACGCGCAAGCACCGAAGCCTTTGCCGACCAATTGCCACGCTGTGGAAGCTTCCGTACGAATTCCACCGCGAGGTGCAAAAAGTCACGTTCTCCTTCAATGGCAAAGCTCACCGCCGCAGCCACCAAAGTGGTCGCTTCAATGCCCTGCACCGTGTTATGCGTCACCACACAGGATCGCCAGGCGGCGTCGGCGAGCGCTTGGCCTGGACGGAATGCGATGCCCACCGGCGTGGCACGCATTGCACCGCCGTTGGTGGTGCCGAATCGGCCGGTCTCTTCCAGACTTACGCCTCGGTAAGTTTTTGCAGCGCTGCTTTGGTGGAAGGCCCCAGCAGGTCAAGCGATCCCTTGGCCTTCATCGCAGCTTCCCATTGCAGCAGATCGTGGGCGTATCGAGTGTTATCAATGCAGCCGTTATCGTCGATAAGTCGCCGTGCGAGTACGAAAGCCTGTTCTGTATCGTCGGTGACGGCACCAGCTTTCATATTCGGTGCGATCGGCTGCTGCGGCACGGCATTCATAAGTTTCGTGATCGGACCGTCGTAATACCGGCGAATCTGCTTGTCCGACATGCTTTGCGTAGGCATTCCCAACGCATCGCCCAACGCAAGCCCAGCCATAGCTCCCATCGCTCGTTCCTTCATTTGCATCCCATTCTCACGCATAGTCACAGCAGCCTTTCTCACAACTCAGCCTGATCGTACACCGAACAACATCACAATCCCTCCCCAATCCTTCCAGTCACTGGAAGAAAGTGGACATTTACAAGCCTCTCAACGACCCAAATCTTCCACCCACTGGAGAAAAACAGACGCCCACAAGCCCCCCAGCGGGAAAAATCCCCCAGTCACTGGAAGAATCACCCCGCCACAGACCATCCCAGCGACCCAAATCCTCCACCCACTGGAAGAATCTGGACGCTCACAGGGCCAACAGCGGAAGATTGTTCCGTGGATGGAAGAATACGGACTCTCACGCGCTCCCTAGCGGGAAGATTGTTCCAGTGGATGGAAGAATTGAGACTTGGACGGTGCTGAGCCGAACTTGGGTGGAGTTTACCCGGATTGCAGCAACAAAAAAGGCTTACCGGGCGCTTAGAGCGCTCTCAGTAAGCCTTATAGGCGGGTAAGGCGAGATTCGAACTCGCGGAGGCTTGCACCTCAACGGTTTTCAAGACCGTCTCTTTAGACCGCTCAGACACCTACCCATGTGCATCACGCACGAAACGCTAATATAGCACAACCCAAAGAACGAGGGGAAGAAAGCGAGCAAGAACAAAGGAAAGAACGCGGCGAAAACAAAAAAGAGGGGACCGCTCACCGCGAGTCCCTTCCCATAAGCCAGAAAAGCCAGAAATCGGCAAATGCCAAATGCCAGGCATCCTCAGACTTCCATATTTCGTATTGCAGAAGTCCGTTTCAGCAGTTTAGTAGCTCAGCAACTCAGTGGAACCGATAAACAAACCCGAGTTACCAAACTCCACGAGCAACCCAAGCTATCAGACTCTGCCAAGCAAACCCAAATTCTATCAGCTTCCCACTTGGTCGGCTCGATGACTTCCTTGCCACCCATGTAGGCACGCATGGCCTGCGGGATGACGATGGAGCCGTCCTTCTGCTGATGGTTCTCAAGAATGGCAACCAGCCAACGGGTGGTGGCCAGCGTACCGTTCAGCGTGGAAACGGCGCGGGTGCCACCATCTTCCATACGTTCGCGAATGTTCAGACGGCGAGCCTGATATTCGGTGCAGTTGGAGGTGGAGGTCAGCTCACGGTAGCGACCCTGGGTCGGCACCCAAGCCTCGCAGTCGAACTTGCGGGCTGCGGAAGAGCCAGATCGCCGGCAGCGGTATCGATGATGCGGTACGGCACCTCGACCTTGCCGAGCATTTCCTGCTCCATGGCCAGCAGGTGCTCATGCTCCTTGTAGGAATCCTCCTGCTTGGTGTAAACGAACATTTCCACCTTGTCGAACTGGTGCACGCGGATGATGCCGGAAGTATCCTTGCCAGCTGCGCCAGCCTCACGGCGGTAGCAGGAGCTCCAACCGCAGTAACGCAGCGGACCGTCAGACAGGTCGAGAATCTCGTTCTCGTGCATACCGGCGAGCGCCACTTCGGAAGTACCGACCAAGTACTGCTCGTCAGGTTCGCGCAGACGGTAGATTTCGTCGGCGTGGGAGTTGAGGAAGCCAGTGCCGCGCATCACTTCCGGACGCACCAGCGTCGGGGTGATGGCCAGCGTGAAGCCGTGCTCTTCGGCCTGGTCCACAGCCATGGTGAGCATGGCGATCTGCATACGTGCCACCTGGCCGCGCAGGAAGTAGAAGCGGGAACCGCCGACCTTCACGCCACGTTCCATATCGATGCCGGCAACGCCACGACCGAGGGTCAGGTGATCCTTCGGCTCGAAACCTTCGGCTGCGAAATCGCGGATCTGTCCAACCTTCTTGACCACCACGTAATCGTCTTCGCCACCTTCCGGAGCTTCCGGCTCAACCACGTTGGAGAGCTTCCACATGGCGGTGGTGTATTCTTCGGCTGCGGCGTCCGCTGCGGCCTTGTATTCGGAAACCTTCTGGGAGAGTTCCTTGGTTTCGGCAATCAGCTTGGCCTTTTCGTCGGCCGGAGCCGCGGCGACCTTCTTGCCGATTTCCTTCTGCTGCGCACGGGCAGCCTCGAATTCCTTCAGAGAGGAACGACGAACCTCGTCGGAGCGCAGCACCTCGTCGACCAGTTCGACCGATTCGCCACGCTTGCGCTGGGATTCCTTAACAACGTCAGCATGTTCACGAATGAATTGGATATCAAGCATGCCTCCTAGCCTAGTGCTGAAAGCCGACACCCGCCGCAGTCCTCTCATTTTTGTATACAACGTGCAGGAATCGTCGAATAAATCAGTCTTGATTCGCTTTTTTCGCATCTTCCGTGAACAATAGATGACATGCCTATGCCTGTTATCATTCTGATTGTCGTTCTTGCGGTCGCAGCGGTGTGCGCGGCCGCCTTTTTCGCAGTACGCGCGTATAAGCATCGCAAACTTGCGGAACAGCTCGACAAGCGCGACGATGATCAGGTGCATTACGCGTTTGTGATCAATCCTTCGAAACCACAGGCGGAACAACGCAAGCAGCATATTCAGGAGTTCTGCGAGGCGAAGCATCTCACGCAGGTTGAATATATCGGAACGCAGCTTGATAAGGATGGTCGCGCCTGCGCGCTGGAAGCCTTGGAGCATGGCGCCGAGTGGTGGTCGCGGTCGGCGGCGACGGCACGGTGCGCACGGTGGCGAGCGCACTTTCGGAACCGGCCACGCGCTGGGCATCATCCCTATTGGCACCGGCAATCTGTTTGCCCGCAATATGGGCATTCCTGTGGATGATATCGATGCGGCACTGACCGTCGCCACATCTCATGGTTCGCGTTTGGTGGATGTCGGCCGACTGACGCTGCTCGATGATGAAGCCGCCGATCACGGCCATGCGTTCCTTATTATCGCGGGCATCGGCTTTGATGCGGTGATGATCGACGACACCGATCCTGAGTTGAAGAAGAACATCAGCTGGCTCGCCTATTTCGTGTCGGGCGTGAAGAACCTGTTCGCCCCGAAGTACAAGGGTGATGTGACCATTACCAGCGCCGACGGCAGCACGCACACCACGCACGGATTGACCTTCCGCACGTTCATGGCCGGCAATTGCGGCCAGATTCCGGTATTTTCGCTCATGCCCGACGCCGTGTACGATGACGGCATTCTCGATTACGAGATCATTGACACATCCGGCGGTTTGATCGGTTGGGCGAATCTGTTCGGCGATGTGCTGCATCAGACGATCACCGGCAAGGCCCAGCAGAGTCCGCTGTCCACGAATTCCACGGTTGACCAGATTCAGGGCGTCAGCGCGGAAATCAAGTTGGAGAAGCCCGTGTTGGCTCAGGTGGATGGCGACATGCTTCCCGAAACGCAGCACATTCGTTTCAGTGTGGAGCGTAAGTCGTTGTGCGTGCGCGTGCCGGAAGCGCCCGAAGCCAATACTTCCAATGTAAATCAGTAACTATTATCGTAATTATTAAATTATTTATTACGATGATTATGTATTTTATGCAAATTATGCATTGGTATCGTCATTCTCATGCGATTCCGTCGCATGAGAAGTCACTCGTGCGACATGCAAGGTGAGATAGGCGATTTCCGCTTCCGAAAGACTCACGTTCAATCGCATTTTGACGATGATCGCAAGTTTGTTCGCACAATCCGATGCTTTCGGATATGAGGTTTTGATGGATTCCACGATTGGTTCAGGCTCGTCATCAAGCTGTTCATGTTGGTGGATGCGCACGAAAAGATAGCGCAGATGCGTGATGAACGCGCCACATTGACGCTGTTCTGGTCGAGAGTGATGCCGTAATAGCCTTCGATGACCGTCAGCATTTGCTGGATGACGCCGGTCATGGTGTAGGTTGCGGAAAGATCGCCGGTAGAGAAGCCCGCATTGACCAAGTGCAGGGCCAAAGCCACGGCTTCGCAATCCGGCAGCGCACCGCCCAGATACGTGTTCATGGCATCGACCAGAGCTTTGCCTTTGGCATATTCGCTCGCGTAGAGCGAACGCACTTCGGCTTCCAGCGGATATTCGATGGTCTGCTTGTTTTGCGATCGGCGGATCGCACCGCAAATATGGTCGGATAATGCCAGCACCAATGCAGGCTGTCTGTCGGCCTGTTCCTTCAGACCGGTGCGGTTCATGGCGTCCGTAACGAGACGAATGATTTCGGGCGGAATCCCGGCCACCTGTTGGGCCATATGGTCGGGATCCTTGCCATCTGCGGGAACGAACCGACGGACGATCTTCGCGTCGTCAACATGCTGGCCGGGCTTGGCTTGGAAACCTATACCTCGACCGGTGAGAATCACCTCACTGTTGCCGTCTTTTGCCAGTACGACATTATTGTTGAATACGCGAAGAACGTCCACGTCGGCCCCTTCCGACTATGCGATTGGTCAGCGCTGAATGTCGATCACCGACTCACCGGCCTTGACGTCGACGCCGGTCTTTGGCGTGACGGACGCGAAGGCCACTGTGTTCAGCACCGTCATCAATGTGGTGGTGCTGTATCCAGCTTCCTTAACCTTATCAAAGTCGACGACAACGAGGTTGTCCCCCGCGTTCACGTGTTCGTTGGCCTTGACCTTCACATCGAAGCCTTCGCCGTTCATCTTCACCGTGTCGATGCCGACGTGCACGAGCACTTCCACGCCATCATCGGTTTTGATGCCGAATGCGTGACCGGTTTCGGCGACGGTCTGCAGCACGCCGGATACCGGCGCGACGACGGTGCTGTCTGCCGGCTGGATGCCGACGCCTTCGCCTAGTGCGCGGGATGCGAACACCGGATCGCCGGTTTCATCCAGGGAAATCACATGGCCTGCGACTGGAGCGTTCACCACGGTGGTGGTGGTGGCAGCAGCAGCCGGGGCTTCAGTCTTGGTGGCGGTAACAGTGGCAGCAGCCGGAGCGACTCCCTTGGCTTCGACCGACGAGACAGTGGTCTTCTGATTGGCGGCCGCGCGGGCCAGCACTTCGGCCTTCTGTTCCGGAGTGCGGTAGTCGAAGGTGATGATCAGAAGGAAGGAGGTGAGGAAGGACACGGCGATGGACACTGCATACACCCACATCTGATTGAAGACCGGAATGGTCAGCAACGAGGTGAATGCGAAAGCGGTGGTGGTCACGCCATGCACGGTCTGGCCGGCGGCGGTGACGGACGGGAAGAGCCAACCGAGGATGGCGATGACGACGCCACCGAGACCGCAGCCCACCAGCATGCGCTTGTAGATGAGCTTGTAACGCAGGTGAATGCCGTACAGAGACGGTTCGGAAACGCCACCGAGCAGGCCGGCCGCAAGTGCGCCCAAAGCGGTCTGGCGCATGTCCTTATCCTTGTCACGCACAGCAGGAAGAGCACGCCAGCGGTAGCGCCGAAGCAGGCGAAGTTCCACACGCCCATCGGGCCTTGGATGAAGTCGTAGCGAGAGTCTGGATGTTCATGAGCATCAGGGCGTTGAGCGGCCAGTGCAAACCGAGCGCACGAGGAACGGTACAGCATCGGAATGATGATGGCGAAGATGAACGGGGCATGGGTGTTCATCCAGGCCAAGCCGACGCCGAGGCCGTTGCCGACCCACACGCCGATCGGGCCGATGATGAAGGCGGTCAGCGCGCCAACGATGATCATGCAGAAGAACGGCACGAAGACCAGCTGGACGCTTTCCGGGATGATCCTCTTCAATCCGTGGTAGACGAGAGCAAGCACGGCGGCCATGAGCAGCGGCACGAACACGTTGCCGGAATAGTCGCTCAATGCCATCGGCAGACCGAATATGTTGGCCATGCAAGACTTGGTGCCCAGAGCGGCGTTCTCCACGCACGTGGTGGTCTTGGCGTCCATCAAGCCGGTGAACTGCGGGGTCATGAGCATGGCCATGATGGCACCACCCAGCCATGGGTCGACCTTGAGCTTCTTGGACGCGTTGTAGGCGACCATGATCGGCAGGAAGTAGAATACGCCCTTCCAGATGGCTTTCACGAATACCCAGCCTGCGGAAACCTCGTCATTCGGAATGACGTTCAGCGAAATAAGCAGGTTGACCAGCGCGATGATGATGGAAGCGCCGAGCAGCACGCCCAGAATCGGGCGGAAGGAATCGGAGAGATACTCGAAGAAGGAGTCCAGCCAAGCCACCTTGCCGCGGGCCTGGAACGGGCTTCGGCCTTGACGTCGGCATTGCTCTTCTGACCATCGTCGGATGCGGAGGCACCGCCGACACCGGCCATTTCGGGCAGATGCATGATGTTTTCGTACACGGTGGCAACGCCACCGCCGATGACCACCTGGAAGCGGTCGCCGCTCTGCGGCACCGCGCCGAGCACGCCCTGCATGTGCTCGAGACTATTCTGATCGACCTTGGATGCGTCAACCAGTTCAAAGCGCCTACAAAGCTTCTTGAGAAGCAGTCTGATACACTTACGAGCGTGATGAAGCAGAAGATCCGGGAGCTGGAGGAAAGCAAAAACAGCTTTTCAGATATGAGGGTTTGAAACTGTACTTGTTTTGGGGCGGTATGGTCTGTAATATTTTAGTATTTCTTATGCTAGCGTCTAGCATGTTTGGTAGGTGAAAATATATCTAGTTAGATAAAAAAAG
>ENA-OQAS01000269-OQAS01000269.1-human-gut-metagenome-genome-assembly--contig:-NODE-269-length-27811-cov-2.226774_pt1 | contig 27811 bp, 41 predicted proteins | sample MGYA00242733_ERZ504523 | MGnify/ENA primary metagenome ERZ504523 (study PRJEB26092, sample SAMD00036239) | human gut metagenome | host: Homo sapiens | study: EMG produced TPA metagenomics assembly of...
AAGATCCTCTATTCATCTCTTCCGCATTGCTTGTTGCGGATCCATGGCCTGCATGCGGGCACCGTTTTCACTTGCCACGGCTTCTACCAGTGCCCCATAAAACAGACTTGTCACATATTTTGGAATAATCTGATTCAGAGCCTCCTGTTCGTTTGGCTCATAATTCATAAGAATTTCTCTGGAAGACTTTTCCTCCGAAGGTTCACTTACTTCCACCGGAAGCATACGGATCAGCTGCGCTTCCTGACTAACGGTATTTTTAAAATGCGTATATGCCAGATAGATCTCTCCTATTTTTCCTTCCGCGAAATCGTCGAGCACTCTCTTACAGAGTGCTGCTGCATCCGGATATGTCGGATTTTCCATAATTTCCGAGGCATCTACCTCGATGTGATATCCTTTTCGCTCCAGTATCTCAATTCCTTTTCTGCCAACTGCATAGATCACGACATCCTCTTTGGCAACATCATCACTTTCAGTGATCAGTTTCACCACATTCGCATTATATCCTCCTGCAAGTCCACGATTCGAAGTCAGTACAACGATCGCTTTCTTTTGGGATTCCCCGCTTCTTAAGTATGGATGATCAATATTGCCGCTGTGTGCTAAAATGGAACTTACCGTCCGGTACATATACTGAAAATAGGGATCTGTCTGTTCTGCCCGCCCTTTGGCTTTCTGGAGTTTTACGGTAGAAACAAGTTTCATGGCTTTGGTATCTGCTGTGTGCTCTGGATACTTCCTTTTCGTCTTTTTATATCCCTCATAGACGCCATGTGTTATCACCCCTGTTATCATACCTTTACGCCAGGTATTCCTTTTTCGTTTCCTGAATGGCTGCTATCAGTTTCTGCTCTGTCTCCTCATCGATCACCTGCGTCTCTGTAATCTTTCCGGTAATCTCCGGATATCTGGTATCAATAAGTTCGAGTAACGCATCCTGAAAATGCAGAATTTCCTCTACCGGAATGTCCATAAGATACTTTTTCACTGCCGCATAGATGATAACGATCTGTTTTGCAACCGGCATCGGCTGATACTGCGGCTGTTTTAAGATTTCTTTTAATCGTTCTCCCTGTGCCAGTTTCTCACTCGTGTCTGCATCCAGTTCAGAACCGAACTGTGCAAATGCAGCCAGTTCCCGGTACTGTGCCAGTTCTGTACGGATAGGCGCCGCAATCTTTTTCATAGCCTTGATCTGTGCGGCTCCTCCTACACGGGAAACGGAAAGTCCTGCATTGATTGCCGGGCGGAAACCTGCATTAAACATCTCCGTCTCCAGATAAATCTGCCATCTGTGATAGAGATTACATTTGTCGGAATATATGCAGATACATCTCCCGCCTGCGTTTCAATGATCGGTAATGCCGTCAGGGAACCTCCTCCCAGTTTGTCCGACAGACGTGCCGCACGCTCAAGCAGACGTGAATGCAGGTAAAAGACATCACCCGGATAAGCCTCACGGCCCGGTGCACGCTTTAACAGCAGCGACAGGGTCCGGTATGCCATGGCATGTTTGCTCAAATCATCGTAGATAACAAGTACATCTTCGCCATTCTCCATCCACTCTTCGCCGATTGCACAGCCGGAATACGGAGCAAGATACTGCAAAGGCGCAAGTTCACTTGCCGTAGCCGCAACAACGGTTGTATAACTGAAAGCTCCATACTCTTCGAGTGTCTGGACAATATTGGCAACGGTAGAAGCTTTCTGGCCGATTGCCACATAAATACACTTTACCCCCTGCCTTTCTGATTAATAACCGTGTCAATTGCAATCGCGGTCTTTCCGGTCTGACGGTCTCCGATGATCAGTTCTCGCTGTCCTCTTCCGATCGGCACCATGGAATCAATGGCTTTGATACCGGTCTGCAGTGGTGTATCCACTCCCTTTCTGGAAATGACACCGGATGCCACACGTTCTACCGGACGGTATTTATCCGTTGTGATCGGTCCCTTTCCGTCAATCGGCTGTCCGAGCGCATTCACAACACGTCCGAGCAGTGCATTTCCTACCGGCACTTCTACCACACGTCCGGTTGTTTTAACCGTATCTCCCTCATTGATATTGTGCTGACTTCCGAGAAGTACCGCACCGACATTATCTTCCTCCAGGTTCAGTACCATACCGTATACCTCTCCCGGAAATTCTAACAATTCTCCCTGCATCGCATTTTCCAGTCCATGGATACGTGCAATGCCGTCCGCCACCTGAATGACGGTTCCCACATCTGCCACTTCCAGCTGGGAAGCATATCTTTTGATCTGCTCCTTAATGACAGAACTGATTTCTTCTGGTTTTAAATTCATGGAGCGCACTCACCTACTTTCAATTGTATACGTTCTAAGTCTCTTGTCAGATGTTCCAGTCTGGTCCGGACACTGCCGTCCACAACACGGTCCCGGATCCGGATGACCATGCCTCCGATCAGTGCGGGATCCGTGGTATAATGTATCTCAAACTGAACGTACTTTGTCGTGTCGAGCAGCTTTTGTTCCACCGCCTGTTTCTGTTGCGGTGTCAGTTCCATCGCCGATGTGACATAGGCAGTACCTATTTTTTTATACTCTTTGACACGGTCAATAAAATAAGTGAATACCTGATCGGTCTCCTTATAATGCCCTTTTTGTACAAGCATCCTGAGCAGTCCCACCAGTTCATCACCGATACGTCCTTTGAAAATATCCTCGATCAGTCTGACTTTTTCTTCTTTTTCGATTTTGGGATGATTCATCAGGCGGGTCAGTTCTGTATTTTCACGCAGAATCTGTGCAACAGCCTGCGCCTCTTCATATAATTGATCCACCATATGTTCTTCAACCGCCAGCGCAAACAAAGCATCCCCATATGTTTTGGATACTAATTTTGCCATGTCGATTCACCCATTTCTTTTAATGTTTCATCCACAAGTGTGCTCTGAATCTCTGCGGTAATGGAAGATGCCACAACTTTCTGTGCCATCAGGGATGCCACAGTGATCATTTCCTGTTTCATATCATTCATGGCATGCTTCTTCTCCAGAAGTGCCTCCTCCTGTGCATGTTTTACAATGCGGGCAGCTTCTTCCTTTGCCTCATTGACAATGCGGCTCTGGTTCTTTAACGCCTTTTGTCTGGCATCTGCCAGAATCGTTTCCGCTTCCTTGTCAATTTCTTTTAACTTTGCCTCATACTCCGCTTTCAGCGCTGCTGCTTTTTCTTTGTCGGCGCTGGCCTCATCCAGTTCCGATGAAATGTGATCCTGACGGTCTTTTAAAAGTTTCCGTGCGGGATTAAACAGCAGATATGACATCAGCATATAAAGGAAAAATACTGCAATTGCCAGCAGGGCAGCATCAAAGAGCAGCTGTGGATTTAAATCAAATAAAAATTCCTGTGCAGCTAACACTCGTTTGCCCCTCCTTTATCCAAGCGGATGTACAAAAAGTAAAAGCAGTGCGACAACAAGACCATACAGACCTGTCGTCTCTGCAACTGCCTGACCTAACAGCATGGTGGACATAATCTGTCCCCTTGCTCCCGGATTACGTCCCACGGCTGCTGCGCCGTGTCCGGCTGCGATACCCTGTCCAATACCAGGTCCGATACCTGCAATAACTGCAAGTCCTGCACCGATAGCCGAACATGCTCTGATTAAATCCTGTCCTGAAATATTCATAGTAAAATCCTCCTTAATTTAAATACTTGTTAGGAAATGCATTCTAAAAATGCATTTCAATCTTCTCCACACGCCTGTGACACATAAGTCATTGTGAGCATACAGAATACATACGTCTGGATTGCTCCGGAAAACAGATCAAAATATACATGCAGTGCTGCCGGCCATGCCGTTGCAATTACCCCAAGCAAACCGTATACCAGTGCCATGATTACGGTTCCTGACAACACATTTGCAAACAGACGCAGCGACAATGAGATCGGTATTGCAATCTCACTGATAATGTTGATCGGCGCCCAGAGTGGAAGCCATGGCGGAAGCGGTGAACACATACCTGTCCATATTTCTTTCAGACTCTGGTGTTTTGCCTTGTTGAAACGGATCATGAAAATGTGATCAGTGCAAGTGCAAGCGTGGTTCCGTAATCTGCCGTCGGCGGGCGCAGGCCAAACAATCCAGATATGTTACTCATCAGTATAAAAATAAAAATCGTGCTGATATAGTTGACGAATCTGGGTGCCCACTTTCCCATGGTGGAATCCACCATTCCGTCTAATTTTTCTACAATCAGCTCGATTATATTCTGAAAAGTATCCGGTTTTTCGGTGGCATGCTTTAACTTGCGATTGGCAATCACAGCAAAAATAACCATTACTGCCATAACAATCAAAATACATGCGTGGCTGTCGGTGATCCAGACTTCCTGACCAAATACTTTTACTTTAAAAATTCCATGAATCATAAATCGATGTCCGACGCCAGTAAAATCCCCTCATTCATATAGTCACCTCCTTCCTTTTACTTTCTCCCATAAAGGCTGAAGATATGCTCCAATTTTTAAACCAAGCAGCCCAAGAAAAGCCGCAATCAGGTTTCCCCATTGAAAATACCCAAATAACACGAACAAAATCACCACTACTACATAACGAAGAATTGATTTTGTGACAATTCTTCGCGTCGCATGTGCGGTGTCCCCCATCGTAACAGAATCAAAGATCACAGTTGCAAGATTGATTGCCATCCCCACGGCAACCGCTATGCCAAACCATACCCCGATGGAATATGCAATCCTGTCCTTTACAAACCATACCCCGATCAGTTCTACCATCACCCCATATAATAAAATTGAGACGACCAGCCCCGGTAATGCTTCGTTAATCCTTTTTAACATGGTTTTCTTTCTTTTCCTCCTGCCTGTATAGTTTCCTTACTGTCTTGTAAATATTCGTAAACCCTGCCAAAGCTCCCATAAAGAAAAACGGAATCATTAACCAGTTAATCCCTGTCAGATTTCCCAGCCACACTCCCAGTATACTGCATAAAAAAATCGGCACCAGCATACTGATTCCAAACTGAAAAATGAGTGTTAATGTCTGTATCACGGATCTGTTGTCTTTTTTCATAGCCTTCCTCCGTCCCGATGGATGTATTATACCTCATTATTCGTCGTTTTGTCTATAAAATTCCATAGTTTTTAGAATATTTTATCATTTCACCAATCATTTTCTTTAGCAGCCAGCTAATCCGATTGACAATCCCAGAGCCTATGGACTATAATAGACGGGATATAAAGCGGAAAGCAAAGTGTGAATATGATGAATACAAAAATAGAACGTGTCAATCCCGAACAGATTGACGAAACAATTATGGAAGAGGCCGGACGTCTGATCGCAGAGGGTGAACTGGTCGCTTTTCCGACAGAAACGGTATACGGTCTTGGCGGAGATGCCCTGCATCCGGAAGCTGCCCGCAAAATCTATGCAGCAAAAGGACGTCCTTCGGACAACCCCCTGATTGTGCATATCGCTGATTTTTCTGATATGGAACGTGTCGCGCGCGAAGTACCGGAAGCCGCCCGAAAGCTGGCAGACGCTTTCTGGCCGGGTCCCCTGACGATGATTGTCTGGAAAAGCGATGCCGTTCCGATGGCAACAACCGGAGGAATGGATACTGTCGCTGTACGGATGCCGAATCACCCGGTTGCACTTGATCTGATACGCAAAAGCGGATGTCTGATCGCTGCGCCAAGTGCCAACACATCCGGTCGTCCGAGTCCGACAGAAGCTTCTCATGTTGCAGAGGATTTATCCGGTCGGATTGCCATGATTTTAGATGGCGGCCCGGTCGGTATCGGCATTGAATCTACCATCATTGATCTGACCGAATCAAAACCTATGGTACTGCGTCCCGGCTACATTACGCCGCAGATGCTTTCCGAGGTGCTCGGCGAAGAGGTTATCATTGATCCGGGTATTATTGCCGCAGACGACACGCGCAAACCAAAAGCTCCGGGCATGAAATACAAGCATTATGCCCCAAAAGCCGATATGGTAATCGTAGACGGATCATCCGCCGCGGTCATCTCCAGAATCAATGCTCTGGTACATGAAAAACAGGAGAATGGAAAAAAGGTAGCTGTCATTGCTACGGAAGAAACCCGTTCTTCCTATCATGCAGATGTCATTCTTTCCATGGGCAGCCGTTCCAACGAAGACGCCATTGCACAGCATCTGTACAAATTTGCGTGAGTGTGATGAATTGCATGTAGATGCCATTTATTCAGAAAGCTTTCAGACCCCTCGCATCGGACAGGCCATTATGAACCGTCTGCTCAAAGCGGCCGGTCATACCGTAATACATTGCGATTAGGAGTAATTATATGGAGTATAACAAACTGATTTTTGTTGCCCAGACAGGAACCTGTCGCGAGGCAATGGCAGCCGGTATCATGGGAGATTTTACCCTGCGGCATCCGCTGGAGATCTTATCCCGTGGACTTGTTGTACAATTTCAGGAACCAATGAATCAAAAAGCCGAAGCTGTCTTAATCAGCAACGGTATCAATATGGAAAATTATGTTTCCCAGCAGCTGACGGAAGAAGATCTGACAGAAGATGCTCTTGTCATTACCATGGAAGAAATTCACCGGGAGCGCATTTTAGAGCAGTTTGAAAATGCTGTTCCGGAAAATATACAGGTTCTTACCAAATATGTCGGGGACGAACTGGAAATATTAGATCCATACGGAGGTGCTTTGCCCGCCTACGGATTATGCTATGAAACCCTGCGCAAATCAATCAAAAAACTTGTGAAAAAACTTAACGAAGAAGAAGGAGAATAAATTTATGGGAAAAGTAGTCGTTATGGATCACCCGCTGATCCAGCACAAAATCGGATTAATGAGAAGAACCGAGACCGGCTCTAAGGATTTCCGTACACTTGCAGGCGAAGTTGCAATGTTTGAGTGTTACGAGGCAACCCGTGATCTGGAGTTACAGGATGTGGAGATCGAAACTCCGATCTGTAAGACGACCGTAAAAGAATTAAAAGGAAAAAACTGGCAGTGGTACCGATTCTGCGTGCCGGACTTGGCATGGTAGACGGTATGCTGGAAATGATTCCTGCTGCAAAAGTCGGACATATCGGTCTCTATCGTGATCCTGAGACAGCAAAACCAGTGGAATATTACTGCAAACTTCCGGCAGACTGTGCCAACCGCGAAGTATTTGTCGTAGATCCGATGTTGGCTACCGGCGGATCAGCCATCGCAGCAATCCAGATGCTGAAAGACAAGGGTGTAAAAAGCATTCGTTTTATGTGCATCATTGCTGCACCGGAAGGTGTAAAAGCACTTACCGATGCTCACCCGAATGTTGATCTTTACATCGGAGCACTTGATGATCATTTAAATGAACATAAATATATTGTTCCGGGTCTGGGAGATGCCGGTGATCGTATCTTTGGAACCAAATAATCAGATATTACAATATCCAGGGGGCAAAAGTCAGGATTGACTTATTGCCCCTCTCGTTATTTTACAGAAACTGCAAAGGAGGCTAACACATATGAGCACAAAACGACAGGACTACATCAGCTGGGACGAATACTTCATGGGCGTTGCCATGCTCTCCGGTATGCGTTCCAAAGATCCAACACACAGGTTGGAGCCTGTATTGTCAGTGACAAACACAAAATTCTTTCCATGGGATATAATGGATTTCCAACCGGATGTTCCGATGATGATTTCCCATGGGTACGCGAAGGCGATGACAACAAATACTTTACTCTACCCACAGTGAATTGAATGCCATTCTCAACTACCGGGCGGAACCTGGAAGGATCAACCATATATGTTACGCTCTTTCCATGCAATGAATGTGCCAAAGCCATTATCCAGTGTGGTATCCGTGAAGTTGTTTACGACAGTGACAAATACGCTTCTACCCCGGGTGTGATCGCATCCAAAAAAATGCTGCGTGCCGCCGGTGTGACACTGCGCCATTATGAACACACGAACCGGGAAGTAAAATTGTCATTGTAAGAGTTGAAAAAATAAATAAAAGACAGCTACGAACGCTGCCTTTTTAGGAGAAGGTATTTTTACTATGGGGTATAGCAAAAACTATATATAATGTATTGGGGGGTTTTTACAGTGATTATAGTACCATGGATCTACACAGAAGTGTGCACAAACTTCACAAAAGTTTGGCATCGTTTTTGTGCACTATGTATACAGAAAAAGGCTCTGCCGGAAAGTTTTTCCCGGCAGAGCCTTTTTCTGTCATTTTGACCATCCAGATCTTTTATGCTTCAAATAATGCTTCAAACTCTTCGCGTGTAATCTTTTCTTTCTCCAGAAGAAGTGCTGCACAGCGGTCAAGCACATCCCGATGCTCGGCAATGATTGTTTTGCCTTCTCATAAGACTCATCAATGATACGCTTTACTTCCACATCAATGGCAGAGGCAATTCCCTCACTGTAGCTGTGTGCATGTGCCAGATCACGTCCGATAAATACTTCATCGTCATCATCTTTGTAGCAGATCAGGCCGATATTTTCGGACATTCCATACCGTGTCACCATATCCCGCGCCATCTTGGTGGCCTGCTTGATATCCTGGGAGGCACCTGTGGTAATATCATCAAATACCAGTTCCTCTGCAACACGTCCTCCGAGATCTACCACGATCTCCTGCAGCATACGTCCCTGGAGTTAAACATCTCATCCTTCTCCGGAAGCGGCATGGTATAACCCGCAGCCCCGGCACCGGTTGGGATAATGGATACCGTATGCACCGGTCCCACATCCGGCAGAAGATGAAACAGAAGGGCATGTCCGGATTCATGATATGCTGTAATTTTCTTTCTTTTTCGGAAATCACGCGGCTGTGTTTCTCCGCACCGATTCCCACTTTGATGAATGCTTTCTGGATATCTGCCTGCTGAATATATGCCCGGCTTTCTTTTGCTGCAAGAATGGCAGCCTCATTCAGCAGATTCTCCAGATCTGCTCCTGTAAATCCCGCAGTCGTCTGTGCGATCTGTTTTAAATCAACGTCATCTCCCAGCGGCTTGTTCTTTGCATGAACCTGAAGAATTTCTTCACGGCCTGCCACATCCGTCTTCCGACTACAATCTTTCGGTCAAAACGTCCCGGACGCATGATCGCCGGATCAAGAATATCCACACGGTTGGTTGCTGCCATCACGATAATTCCCTGATTAACACCAAATCCATCCATCTCAACAAGCATCTGGTTTAAGGTCTGTTCGCGCTCATCATGACCGCCTCCCATACCTGTACCACGGCGTCTGGCCACAGCATCAATCTCATCGATAAATACGATACACGGCGCATTTTTCTTGGCATCCTCAAACAGATCACGGACACGCGAAGCTCCGACACCGACAAACATTTCTACGAAATCGGAACCGGAAATACTAAAGAACGGTACTCCGGCCTCGCCTGCAACGGCTTTTGCCAGAAGTGTCTTACCGGTTCCCGGAGGTCCGACTAAGAGCACACCTTTCGGAATACGTGCACCAAGGTTTGTATACTTCTTTGGTGCACGCAGAAAGTCCACCAGTTCCTCAAGTTCTTCTTTTTCTTCTTTCAGGCCGGCGACATTCTCAAATGTCATATGGTTATCTTCCTCGGTGGAAAGTTTTGCACGGCTTTTCCCAAAATTCATCATTTTACCGCCGCTGTTGTTTGCTGCCGCATTGTTGCTCATAATCATAAACAGAATGAAGATGGCACCAAAAATAAGAAGATATGGCAGAAGTGTCATAATCCAGCTCTCTGACGGCACATCATCCACAACAAACTGGGTAAAATCCTTTTCTTTTAATTCTTTCTGGATCTCGTTCACATCTGAGGTATACATCCGTTCCGTAGAACCATCTTTCAGTTTGATATTCAGATAACCGGTCGGTACTTCACGGTTCTGCTCTACCCGGATACTGACAACCTTTTCCTCACTGATGGCTTTCCAGAGATTATTCTGTGTGAAATCACTGGTTGTACTGTTGTTGGTAAATGTATACCACAAAATAATCACAAGCAGGATCAGCATCGCATAGACACCAAATCCTCCAAATCGGGGTCTGTTCTTTGTATTCAATGTACTACTCTCCTTTTTTTAATCCGCATCTTCCACGAATCCGATATACGGAAGATTACGGTATCTCTGATCGTAATCAAGACCAAATCCGACTACGAACTTATCCGGTATCACAAATCCGGTATAATCCACCTGCAGGTTTTCTACCACCCGGCGATCCGGTTTATCCAGCAGCGTACAGATCGTAAGAGTTTTTGGATTACGACTCTCAAACAGCTGCATCAGCCGGCTTAATGTATTTCCGGAATCCACAATATCTTCCACAACGATCACGTTCTCTCCTTCAATCGACTGTTCAAGATCCTTCTTGATATTTACGACACCGGAAGAATGGGTCTGTGCTCCATAACTGGATGCTGATATAAAATCGATCGTCATTGGCAGCGCAATCCGCTTTGCAAGTTCTGTTGTGAAAAAGATAGATCCTTTCAGGATACAGACCAGATAAACCGACTCGCCTTTGAAACGTTCCGTGATCTGTGCACCGATCTCTGCAATCCGCTGATTTAACTGTTCCTCGGTCAGATATACCGATATCTCATGTTTCTTACTGTAATCCATCCTCTTATCCTCCTTCAATGGCTGCTATTACTGGCAGTGATCTCCAACACCCATCGGGTTGCATCGGAAATCCCTGTGCCATATGCCATACGCCCTCCGACAATCCAGAAGATTTCATCCTCCCCGGCCAGAAGCAGCTGCTCATCTCTATGCGATGCCGGAATCTTTTCATTGACGAAATAATCCTCCAGCTTCTTGTGATGTCCTGCCGCATCCAGCACAAAATAGTCTCCTTTTCGGCGGTTACGTATAGCTAAACTATCTTTTATCTTATCATAATCAAACCATTTCGTATACATTTTTCGTGGAATTTTATCGGTATTCCCATCATACGGAAACTTTTTAAACGAAAATTTCCATTCACCGGCCAGTAGATTTTCCGGCAGCCGGTCCGTATCTATCGGCAGACAGATCTTTTCCGTTTCCTTTCTTTTTCCCATGATTTCGATCACATTGTAAACTCTTGTGGCGGTCAGCCCATAGGGCAGTTTTACATATCTTCCGGTCTGTTTTTCCAGAAGGTCCGCCACTGCCTGCAAATGTGCCGCCGTAATATCTTTGCATGCCCCGGCAGCTTTCCAGACAGCTTTGCGGATCAGCCGCATCCGGACAGCCTGCGAAAGCTCTGCCAGCCCGTCCGTATCCAGTTTCACATTTTTCCTCTCCCCGGAAATAAATTTTTTCTCCAGGGAAACCGTCTCTTCTTCCAGATAATCTCTTACCTGCTGCAGCTGTTCCATCGCCGTCTGCATATGCTGTACCGCCTGCGGATTCATCCTTATCAGTTCCGGAAGCACCCTCTTTCGCATCCGGTTTCTGCTGTAGGACTCGTTGGCATTGGTACTGTCCATACAATATCCCTGCCCCCGCTCCTCCAGAAATTGTTCGATCTGTTCCCTGCTGCACTGCAAAAAGGGACGGATATAGATTTCCCCGTTTGTTCCTGTCCGCTGTGGACGCATCCCGCACAGTCCATCCAGTCCGCTTCCCCGGATCAGCTGAAACAGCATGGTCTCCGCATTGTCTTCCATATGATGCGCCAGTGCGATCCGGACGTTTCTGTCCTGCCCGGCTGCATCCGCAAACACCTGATATCGCAGAATTCGTGCCGCCTCTTCTTCTCCCAGATGATGTATTTTGGCATAACGTGGAACATCAACATTCCGGATATGACAGACAATCCCCCGTTGTTTACAGAGCTGTTCCACAAACACCGCATCATTTTACTCTCTTCTCCACGAATTCCATGCTCCACGTGGATAACCTCAAGTGAAATTCATTTTCGTGGAAAGTTCATACAGAATCAGGCACAGACAGACAGAGTCCGCACCGCCGGACACTCCAATGAGTACCTGCCTCCCTCCGGCACCATATTCCACTTTCTCATAAATTTTTTCTACCTGTACGATCATTATTTCTCCCAGATTCCACTTACCACTATTGTCATATCATCCGGTGCATGTCCTCCTGTAAAAAGCATCACATGTTCCATCAGCTTTTCAGCAAAAGTACCTGCGTTCTCTGTTTTTATCTCTTTTATCATTTCCGCGAGCTTTTCTTCCGGATTTTTCACATGTAGATATTCTAACACACCATCCGTAACCATGACAAGAAAATCCCCATGTGTGAGCTTTCTGTGGATGACATCCCCGGTACAGGACGCATCGACTCCCGCCGGAAGTGTGGACGCCCGCAGGCACTCCACCCGGTCTTTATGTTTCAGAAAAGATGCTGCTGCACCGATTTTGGTAATCGTCATCTGCCCACTGTACAGATCCAGATCCATGAAATCCAGTGTAGAGTAAGACTCACAATCTCCCTGCAGAACCATTGCCGAATTCATCATGCGGATAGCTGTCTCCTGAGGAAATCCTGCTTCCATAAATTTCTGCATCAGCTCTACCACCATATCGCTTTCCCGGAATGCAGACGGTCCGCTTCCCATACCATCAGAGACACATACATGATAATGCCCGTTTTCCATTGAAAACAGAGAAAAGTTATCTCCACTGACACTTGATCCCTCTTCTTTTTCCGAAGCAACCCCGGATAATGCATAAAAGCAGGTATCTTCATACGCTGTAATCATAACCGGTTCCTGCGTCAGTATGGATCTGGTATCCTCTTTCAGCCGGACCGCCATGCCTGAAGCACGCTCGAGCGCTTTTCGATAATTTTTAACAGGAATTCCGCCTCCCCACTTACTTGCCACCAAAGCGGTCACCATGCGCCGCTTTTCTTTGTCCTCATAAACATGTATCTGTTTTACATCCAGTCCCCGTTCCCTTGTCTCAAACGCAATTTTTGCCAGCAGAACACGCTCTGTCCGGTCCATACACCGGATTCCCTGATCCCAGTCCTGCAAAGCATCCGCCATCGCATCCAGCTGATCCGCGATTACCTTGCGGTTCTCCTGCAGGCGGTGATACCATGCCTCATTGAGTTCCATACGGGAAAAAGCCCAGATTGCCTCTTCCACCATCCCGGAATAACGCGGACACTCTTCCATAAAATTCTGACTTAAAATTTCTTCTTTGGTACTGTGTTGTGCAACTGCCTGCAGCATCCGGCGGATTTTTATCCAGAAATCCGGTTTCTGCTGCTCTAAACACACGACACATCCATCGCAGTCCGCACACAGCTTTCCGGTAATCTCCTGGGCAAGAATATCCAGATGGTCCTGCTGTTTTGGCTTTTGCTGCCGTCCATCGCGGCAAATGCCACGGAAGCTCGTCAACTGCCTCTGCAAATGCATGAATCCGCCCCTGAGTCCATTCCAACCATCGTTTCCACGCCTTCCTCTTCCACCCGGTTCTTATGTCTCTCCCGGAAAATCTGACTGCCCATTCCGATTCCATAATGGAACAATACTGCCAGTGCAAACACGATCACACCTTCGCTGATGCCAAGGATCAATGCCTTTTTCTCCATATTCAGAATCAGAAGTCCCGATGTATTCATCGCGATCGTTGTAATTCCCGCAATCATTCCTGCCGTCCATCCGCTGCAGCGCCTGTTTGCCCATATATAAAACCGGATTGCGATTCCCAGTACAAAAAGAATAAACAGATATTTTACAATCGCAGCCACCGGCATGCACCAGCCCATTCCCACAACCAGTCCTATGTATAGCAGAAAATTTCTCTTTTTATCCAGACAGCATGCCGTGTAAAATGCCGGCACCACCGGATAATATCCCATGATACATAACATACTTGCCGCCAGCCCGAATACTGCATAGATCATTTTCCGATCAGCGATCCTATCCCCATTGTTTTCCATTGTCCTGTACGCATGATACACCTCCAAAAAATTGTTTTCGAGGGACAAGTATACACAGACAATGACGCATATTCTGTCAGATTTTCTGTGGTTTTCAAAAAAGTTTTCGCTCAAATCTTCCATCAATGCATTAAAGAAAAAGAAGAACCTGTTCAAACAGATTCTTCTTTTCTACTTCTTTTCCTTGAAGATGATTTCATTCTTATAAGTCAGTCCAAGCTTGCTTTTTGCCACATCTTCAATATATTGTGAGGATTTCATATACGTCTCAAGATCATCTATCTCCGTAGATCTCTCGGTTTCTTCCTCATACTGCTGTTGTAATTCTTTTTCTTTTGCCGCATATTCCGCATCTTTTGCACGTATCCTGCAGATCTGAACCGTCATGACAACCAAAAATGCAAGCACAATGATCATGATTCCTGCAGTACCGCTTCCACGGCGACGCTTTTTAGTTTTTCTCATGTTCTTTCTCCGATTCTTCAGGCTTCTTTCTTTTACGAAGCTTATTTAACTTTATTGTAGTCATTTCCCGGAACTTTTTCAACCTCTTTTTCAGATAATGAATCTTTTTCGTCAGATACCGCATAACAAACCGACTGCAGAAACTGTAATAAATCCACGCTCCCAGAAGGCTTCCCAGGAGTACATAGCCCCGGATTTTTCCATTATTTACCTGACAGAGATGCAGAAAAAAACAAAGCGAAATGACCATCCAGTATACCAGATCCTCTAAGGAAATCATAAAGATCCCATGCGGAAAAATCTACGAACTACACGGATTCCGTCATATGCCGCAAATGCTATCATCCCAAACAGAAAAAAATGTACAAAAATCCTGCCCTCTTCCACTTAACCGAACCACTTTCCAAGGACACCCCGGCCAGGTGTTCCGGAATATTGAAGCATATCCACGGTTCCATCAATTTCCACTTCTTTTTTCTGCAGGTCCAGCCGGTTTACGTGAAGTTCTTTTCCCTTAATCGTCAACCGTCCGAGTTCTGTGTCAAGGATAATCTCATTTGCATCAAAATTTACAACATCCGTTACACCGGTAAAACTTCCGCTTTTCCGGTTCTGCAGGATCAGCTTATGCTGTCCTGTGCTGTTTGACAGTCCTCTTTCTTCCATACAAGCGCCCTCCTGTTAAAGAGTATGCGCTACACTTCTAGGATATGTATTCAAACAGATCTTTCGCCTGTTCTTTTTTGGTCGTATCCTGAATATCCGTAACACGCACTTTTACGGATTTCTGTCCAAACAGAATTTCTATTTCTCTCCGACTTTACATTGGTGGATGCTTGGCAGGTTTTCCGTTTACCATAACACGTCCTGCATCACAGGCTTCATTGGCGACCGTTCTTCGCTTGATCAGGCGTGATACTTTTAAAAATTTATCTATCTCATATTATTTCTCCTTATAACAGAAAAGAGAGCGTCCAATGACGCTCTCCCACATATTCCACCAGAATTAGTTCAGGGAATCCTTTAAAGCCTTACCTGCTTTAAACTTCGGTGCCTTAGAAGCTGGGATTGTGATTTCCTGCTTTGTCTGTGGGTTTCTTCCAACTCTTGCTGCTCTCTCAGAAACCTCGAAAGTACCAAATCCAACTAACTGGATCTTCTCACCCTTCTTCAGCTCCTCAGCAACAACATCTGTGAATGCCTTAACTGCTGCTTCAGCGTCTTTCTTTGAAATCTCTGCCTTCTCAGCTACTGCTGCAACTAACTCTGCTTTGTTCATGTTAAAATTCCTCCTATGGATTCCTATATTATATAATTCGAGTTCCTTCTCTCAAATTACTTACAAATCTATTTATACTTGTTTTCCATCCTTTTGTCAAGGAAAAATGCGATATTTTCGGGCTTTGGGGCACTTAAAAACAACCAAAATTCTGTCCGGAAAACCGTCATTTTGACACAAGCGAACTGGAGGATGTCATACTGGAAATCAGATCCTTGAGTGTCTCAAGCTCTTCCTGCCGGTTCTTGTACTCGCTCTGACTGCTGGAACTCTCCTGTGAACTGCTCTGGCTGCTGCTTTCTGAACTGCTCTGACTGCTCCCCTGTGAGCTGCTCTGGCTGCTGCTTTCTGAACTGCTCTGACTGCTGCCTGTCTCACTGGAATCTTCATCCGCAAGATTGATAACAATTGTCGATTTCTCCGAGTTGACATATAAGTTCCGCTTCCAGGTATCATAATCCGAAGAATATACCGTAATTGTATGGCTTCCATAGGTTAATTTCACCGGCTTCTCATAGTCCGTTTCTTTTCCGTCAATTGACAGCACCGCATCTTTTGCATCGATGACAAACTGCACCTTTCCGTAAGACGGTCCTTCGCCTTTTAAGGTGTCAAGATCCACATTTGTCGTCTCTCCACGCGTAATCGTCACTTCCGTACTGCCGCCCCATCCGTCATTGGCTACGCGAAGTTCATAGGTTCCTTCCGGCACCTGAATCTCCATATCCGGTGTAATTTCCGCAAAAATCTTTGTGCCCAGCTGCAAAAAACTTTCTTCAAACAGTTTGGTGTTGGACAGTGCAAGCGTTCCCTGTGCGGTTGTCACACGCACCGCAAGAATGTTTTTATCCCTGCCGACAACGCTTAACGTATCCCCATCCGACAAATCCGTCATCTGGATTCTTTTATCTCCGGAAAACACAATCGTGTCATCCGTATAGCGATATTTTCCATCTCCGATCTTTAGCATGTCCAGATCCGGATTTACCGAAAACCGGGTGATATTGTCGTATACCCATGCCTGATCCGAAATCCGGGCTTCCGTGAGGATTCCTTCGCTGTCTACATCCCCGATGGTCACAAGCAGACCGGGTTCAAAACTTGTCACAGGTGTCCGGTTTCCGTATTTGTCATAAAAACGGGTGCCTGTTCCGTAATAATACCGGTATTCCATTCCATCCGCATACCGGTACAGCTGGAGACTTTCCTGAATCTGATCTACTGCGGTCAGCAGAAACTCTTCGGACTTTTCCGTTTCCGTGGAATTCTCCTGTGTTTCCTGTGTATTCCGGTCTGCGATGGAATGATGAAAATAGGTAACTCCGTCATCTGTCGTCTCCTCCTGCTGTCCACATGCCACAAGCAGCATCAGCCAAAAAAGCAGACTCAAATATGTAATTGTTTTTTTAATTCTGTCTCTTCTCATATCCTTAGTATAGCTCATTCTTCACAGAAAAGAAAACAAATTTTCCAGAAAATGTTCCCTTGCCGGCTCCGCTGCAATCAGCCGGTTTAATTTTTCAATATCTCTGCCGGATACCCATGCTTTATGCGAGTTACTGTAGTGATTGGATACTTTCCAGAATTTCTCTGGAAACAGAAGCAGCACATGCAGCAGCTGTTTTTCTTCCTTGCACAATTTCTCTGCTTTTCATAGGCTTCCAGAATATGTTTTCCCATGTCCGTACTCCAACTGTTTTTTCCAGAATCTTACGCAGATAGTTTGCCAGATCCACCATCTGTTCTCCGTAAAACAGATTTTCATAATTTACGAGCCGGACCCCCTGTGCTGTACGAAGCATATTATGCTGGTTACAATCCCCGTGACAAAACCCCCTGGTTCCCCCCTGGTCTTTTCGCTCCTGCAGCATCCCGACCGCTTCTTTCGCCTGTGCGATATAATGCGTATACTGTTCCCAGAATGACCGCTCAAACTCGTTTCGGGTTTTTCTTGACTGCACAAAATTTTTTACCAGGATCAGTTCCCGGTAATGCCGGTAATAGACACTGCCGGTTCATTCTTTGTATTTTTCATAAAATCCGGAATTTCCGTAACACAGGATGAAACACAGCAATGAAACCCTGCCAGCGCCTGGCACCGGCAGCTACATCTTTCTCCCTACCTGTCTGGCATTCATTTCCCTCTACCAGATCTTTCAGCCAGAAACGCATGCCACTTTCATCCGTTACCACACACTGCCCGTCTTTTGTCAGACTGACCTGTTCCACCGGATATCCCTTTTCCTGCATGCTGCATAATATTTCGCGCACAAATTTTGCGCGTTCTGCAGATCCCCGAAACGGTGCAAGTACTTTTTCCCCTGATCCGTCTCACAGCAAAACACACCTCTGCCTTTCGTGATCTGTTTTATTTCTATGTCATATTGCTCCAACATTGCTTCCGGCTGATAATACAAAATGAAACCCCTCCCACATGACTTGAATCTATTTTCATCATATGGAAAGGGTGTCTTATTTATTCCTGTTTTGTCTGTTGCAATTGCAAAGCAAGTGCAAGCAGCGTCTCTTTATTATTCAGTTGCGGTTCATCAAGAACCTGTTCATACAGCGCCTGCAACACTTCTCCCATTTCTTTGCCCGTTTTCATTCCCTGTACAATCAGATCCCTGCCGTTTATGGCAAGATCCTTTTTCTGCACACACTGGTGTTCTTTTAATATCTCACGATAAGTTTCTTCGTAGGCATCAATATAGGAAAGCTTTTTCTGCCGCTCATACATGCTCTGCGCCAGTGTATCTGCACGCTTTACCGCAAACAGAGCCTCCATATTTTCCACTCCGATCCTGCTGATCGCACGGCGCACATTGCGCGGTGTCACGGCCGGACGGTCATCATGATAGCGCACGAGCAGGCATACGCGTTTTATTGTTTCGTTGTCAAACTTCAACCGCCGCAAAATAACCCGTGCCATTTCCGCACCTTCCGCCGGATGTCCTTTAAAATGATTCTGCCTTTTTCATCTGTCGTTACACACACCGGTTTGGCCACATCATGAAGCAGCATGGTCAGGCGCAGAATCCGGTCCTGTTGGACTTCCTGCATGGCATGAATGGTATGTTCCCCCACACTGTAACAATGATGTTTCGTAATCTGCGGGGTTTCCATCATCCTGTCAAACTCCGGGAGAAATACTCTAGAAGTCCCAGCTCATATACCGTACGCATCTCCTCCGGATGTGCAGAGGTGAGCAATTTCACCATTTCGGTCTGGATTCTCTCCGCACTGACTTTCTGTAAATTGTCTGCCAGATCTGCCACAGCCTGTCTGGTTTTCTCCTCAATGGAAAATCCAAGCTGTGCGGCAAAACGCACGGCGCGCAGCATACGCAGCGCATCCTCTCCAAACCGGTCATGCGGTATCCCCACACAACGGATCACGTGCCGTTTGAGATCCCCAATCCCGTCAAATGCATCCACCAGTCCTGCGGTATCATTATATGCCATGGCATTGATCGTAAAATCCCGGCGTTTTAAATCCTCTACCAGATTTCCCGTAAACGTCACTGTCTTCGGATGTCTGGCATCTTCATATTCCCCATCGATCCGGTAAGTTGTCACTTCATACCCCGTATGATCCAGCATAACCGTAACGGTTCCATGTGCAATGCCCGTATCAATCGTATGGGAAAACAGCGATTTCACCACCTGCGGTTTCGCGGAAGTTGTAATGTCCCAGTCCTGTGGGCTGCGTCCTAAAAGTGTATCTCTGACACATCCACCCACGGCATAGGCATCATACCCCTCCTGCTGAAGTCTGTGTATAATTTGCTTTACGTGTTCTGGTAATTGAATTTTCATAAAAATGCGTAGTGTCCTTTTTCCCCTGTTTTGACTTTATATAAAATCTCATCTGCGCTACGGATTAATTCATTAATATCTTCCTCTTTTCTCACATCCCCTGCGCTTGCAATTCCGATGGAACAGGTAATCCGCGATTTTTCGGTCGTCGTGATCGCATGGCCGAGATAATTTTCAATCTGCCGCTGGAATCCCTGCGTGGAATTGATTTTCTCATAGATTCCTTTTGCAATCTGTTCAAGAATTTCCCGGTCATCGGTATTTAAGATCATAATAAATTCATCCCCGCCATATCTGGCGACAAATCCTCTTCCTTTTACCGCCTTGCGGAAAATCTTTGCCATTTCCTTTAAGATCAGATCTCCGACATCATGCCCGAACGTATCATTATAATGCTTGAAATTGTCCAGATCAATAAACATCAGTCCTACATGATGTGTCTCCTCTGACATACTGTAACACTTGATCATCTGCTGGATCTCTTCATACATGCCGGCACGGTTATAAATACCGGTAAGCATGTCCGTAACCGCAGCTTCCTGCAGCTTGCGGTTCATCATATAAATCTTGTCGTTTGCCTCCATGCGATTGATCGAATACTCCATCTCCCGAAAAAGCAGGGAATAGATTCTCAGGTCATCCTCGTTGAGCATGTAACGTTCGATCGAACCATGCCAGTTATCCTTCATGCGGACATATGTGATCAGAAGGCTGGTCAGCTTTCCGTTTTTGAAAAACGGTGCTGCCACAAACGAACATACATCATCTATTCCGAAATAACAGATCGTATCCTGATGTTCCAGAAAACTGTCGCTGATCTTTGATACCGCAAACCCCTGTGGATATTCCAGCATGGTATTTCCGATCGCCGCTATGTCCGCTTCCGTCATCTCACATTTGGTATCGTTATAAAGTACATGGGCACCATCTTCATGGTAACAGATATACAATGCACAATCCAGCTGAAATGATTCATAAACGTATTGAACGCATTCTGTACCATACCCTCTACGTTGCTTCCGTTCACATCAATCAGTTTCTGCCATGTGGAAATAAACTCCATCTGTCTCCGGGACGTTGCATAATCCTGTAAAAGGCCTTCCTGTTTGATCAGGGCTTCAATTTCTTCCTCCCGCACGGCACACGTTTGCGGATGCTCTCCCAGATCAATTTCCTTCAGGAGATTCATGGGAAGCAGCCGTGCCGCCTGGGAATTAATCTCCTCATGCTGCAAAAGCGTTGCGCGTTCCATCTGGCAGCGCTCACTGCGCCCCATTTCCTCAAACAGCTTCATTCTCTCTTTCCGGAATAAACGATAACTGAAAAACTCATTTCCCTCTGCCTGAAGCAGGAAACGCTCTGCCTGTTCAAAACTGACCAGTACCTCTTCCTTCTTCCATCCATGCGGTTAATCATTGCCATGGAAATGTGTATAGAAACATATCCTCATCACACTTGGCATAGTCATGGATGATTTCCTCGTTTTCATTTTCTTTTCTTTCTCAATGATATAATTCAGGAACTGCCGGCAGTTAAGCAAGTAACGTTCACAGTTAAACCGGTCTTTCTGCATGATGCTCACAAGTGCTAAAAGACCATATAATTTTGACAGATTACATACACGCAGACTGTTAAGATGCAGTTTTTCTATTACCTTCATCGCCATCAGCAGATCATGTTCCGCCTTCGCATAGTTCTCCTGCATAATATAATTCAGTGCACGGTTGTAAAACACTTCCGCAATATCCTCTGGAAGACGCAAATGGTAAAACACCTCAATGGCACGGTTATAATAATGCTCCGCAAGCCGGTTTTTCCCATGGCACTCAGATTATATCCGATGCCGGACAGAATTCTGCCCTCATAAACATCATCCCTTGATTTCATGAACTGGTATGTACGCACGGAATACAGCATGGCAATCTCATTCATACCATTCGTTGATGCAAGCATAATGTTTTTCTGATATGCATCATATACCAGCTGCTCATTTCCAATCTCTTTTGCCAGTGCCACCCCTTTACTGAAATATAAAAGAGATGCCTCGGAACGGTAGGCCCTTGCAACCATCTCCGGCCGATTATCATATGCATAAATATAAATATGTGCCAGATGATTCCGGTAATTGTTCTGCATCAGCTTTTCAATCAGCCCTTCATGAATCGGGATATCCTGTATACAGAAAAAAATATTGTACCAGCCGGACATACGCGCCATAACAGACAAGAGTTCCGCCTTGAATATCTGTTTCTCATTCCCACTTTTTTGTGCTTCCTCCCGGGCATACTGTGCATACATTTCCGCCTGTTGCAGTTTGCCCTGATACATCAGGCACGTTCCCTTTAAAAAGGAACATTCACTGCGGTAAAACAGATCTTTCCGAACGGATGGCAGACGCATTGCTGAATCAACCATCTCCAGTGCCTTAGAAAGCTCTGCACGCAAAATAGCGGTACGGGTATACAATAGATAAAATTCCCGCAGGGTTATATCATCCACAAAAATATCTTCAAATTTAAGTTTATATTCAAGTTTCTGCAAGTACCATTTTGCCTGGTCACAATCCAGAAACGTAATGATTGTCTCTACCTTTGCAAGCATGTGGCTGTAATTTTTCTCTTCTGCCACATCCTCCGCATTCTCCCGGTTTCTGTGTTTCCCGGAACTTCCAATATGATAAATCTGGCTGCTGTCTTCAAGTTTTTCCACGATTGCATCCCACATGTTGACGGCCATATCCAGCCGCGGCTGCATTTCGTTTACTCCAAGCACAATCCCGATTTCCGTACACGGTTCTGTCAGCAGCCGGTAAATAAGTTCCATGGAACTGCGTCCTGCCAGCTGGAAACGGTTAATTACAATCATAATCGGCCGGTATTCCGTGAGTTTTTTCAGCATGGCAACGATGGCTTCTGTCATGCGCCGCTGCTCATATTCCACTTCATTTAACAGCACCCCTTCTTCCCTTTTGCAGATACCATCTTCATAGTACCCCAGAAACAAAGACCGGTGCAGTTCATAAGTTCCGCATTCGCGCAAAAAAGCTTCAAAATCTCCCTTTACAAATTTGCGGAACATGTCACAGATAATGTCCAGAAAAGGTGTATATGCCCCGGACAACGTCTCATATTGCAGTTCACAACAGGCAAAAACGTTATCGTCTTCCTGATAACGTTTTTTATTCTCCAGCCCGGACACAGAAAAGTCATTGTTATAGCTTGCCATAACAATGTTCTTTTCTGCGGTTCCGATTCTGTGATATACCTGTTCTATAACACCATTAAAATACTTTTCAATCATGGCTCCAACCCCCTCTTTGAAATCCATAATCCCGGCTGATTTTTAATATGCCTTGCCCCAATATACCAGCTTATGTGCCGGTTTTCCACAGCATACACAAACATCTGAAATCTGTTCCTGATCATTAAACGGCATACAGCGTGAGGTTACTGCCAGATCTTCTTTGATCTTGTCCTCACATGCCTGATCTCCGCACCACATACCACGGATGAATCCCCGGTTTATTTTCTGCAATATCCTTAAATTCTTCGTAATTATGTGCATCCCAGATATGTGCATCACGATGTGCCTTTGCACGCGCAAACATATCTTTCTGAACGGTCTCTAACAGTTCCGGAATCTTTGTCTCGATCTCATCCAGGGAAACCTCAATTTTCTCTCTGGTATCTCTGCGGACAACCACACATTTATTTGCCGCAATATCTTTCGGTCCCAGTTCCACACGAAGCGGAATTCCACGCATCTCCTGCTCAGAGAATTTCCATCCCGGACTCTTATCGGAATCGTCCAGTTTTGCACGGCAGACTTTTCCCAGACGCTCACGCACTTCGTTTGCCTTATCCAATACGCCATCCTTCTGCATCTGGATCGGGATAACCATTACCTGTGTCGGTGCTACCTTAGGTGGCAGAACCAGACCATCATTGTCGCCGTGAACCATGATGATGGCTCCGATCAGACGTGTTGTCATTCCCCACGAAGTCTGGTGTACATACTGTAATTTATTCTGTTTATCGGTATACTGGATACCAAATGCCTTTGCAAATCCATCTCCGAAGTTGTGACTGGTTCCGGACTGCAGGGCTTTTCCATCATGCATCAGTGCCTCGATGGTATAGGTGTCTTCCGCACCGGCAAATTTTTCTTTTTCTGTCTTCTGTCCGCGGACAACCGGCATGGCAAGGAACTCTTCACAGAAATCTGCATACAGATTCAGCATCTGGATGGTACGTGCCTGTGCCTCCTCTGCGGTTGCATGCGCTGTATGCCCCTCCTGCCACAGGAATTCTCTGGAACGCAGAAACGGACGGGTTTCCTTTTCCCAGCGTACTACGGAACACCACTGGTTGTACACCTTTGGCAGATCACGGTAAGACTGGATCAGATTTTATAAAAATCGCAGAACAGTGTCTCAGAAGTAGGTCTGACGCACAGACGCTCCGGTAGCTGATTGAGTCCGCCGTAAGTCACCCATGCGACTTCCGGTGCAAATCCTTCCACATGATCCTTCTCTTTTTCCAGAAGGCTCTCCGGAATAAACATCGGCATATATACATTCTCTACGCCTGTTTCTTTGAATCTGCGGTCTAATTCATGCTGTATATTTTCCCAGATAGCATACCCATCGGGCTTGATGATCATGCAGCCCTTTACTGCGGAGTAATCAATCAGCTCTGCTTTCTTTACGACGTCGGTATACCATTGTGCAAAATCTTCCTCCATGGAAGTAATGGCTTCAACAAGTTTCTTCTCTTTCGCCATGTCTTTCTCCTTTTCTGCGACCACTGTGCGGTCATTTTTTACGTTATACTCGTGTAAGAGTTTTCCTTTTCTGCCCGCAAAATGCGCAGAAAAGCTCGAATATATAATATGACGAACACAGCCGATTGTCAAGATTTGCGTGAAGTGAAACCGCTCGATAACGGCTAAATGGGTTACTGTTCACTCAGCACCTGAATACCATTAACATTCTGTTTCGAAATTTCTCGGACTGATTTCATAGGTCTCTCTTTGCCACTGACCGGATGAACAAAATCGATATGATAACTGCACAGTGCCGGGGTTCCTCTTTCAGCCTTTCCATATTTGTGATCTCCGCAGATCGGAGTTCCAAGATGTGCAAGCTGTACACGGATCTGATGATGGCGGCCGGTATGTAAAGTAATATCCAGCAATGCAGATCCTTCTCCCTGCCTGATCACCTGATAATCAAGTACTGCTTCCTGTATCTTATTTTGTGACGTTGCTGTATGCCGTGGTTTCTGCAATTGCGACCGCTTCCCGTCTGCCGGATGCCTGATGTCTTCCCGTTCGTTCTCCCTCTGCTTCTGTTCTATTACACAGGATTTATTTTCTTTCGGTTCAAATTGTATCCAGTCCTGCAGTGTTCCTGTCTTTTCATGCCCCGTAGCCTGTTCAAAAGTTTTTCCTTCCGGCAGCCGGACTTTTGCATAATATTTTTTCCCAAAGGAATGGTCTTTTACCTGTGCCGACAATTTTGCTGCCGCCTGTTTTGTTTTTGCAAACACCATCACGCCTTCCACCGGCTGGTCCAGCCGATGGACTACACCGATAAACGGCTGTCCGGTTCCTTCCTGTGCTATGTGATTCGAAAGTATGCTGACCATGTCTTTTTGTCCCAGTTTTTTTGTCTGCGTTGCAATGCCTGCCGGTTTGTAACAGACGATCAGCTGTGCATCTTCGTATAAAATTTCCGGTTGTGTCATGATTTGTTTTTCCTTATGTTTTCTTTTCTGCTGCGCATTCTTTTTTGAGTTTTTTTGGGGGGTGGAAATGAGATCTACGCAGCTTTCCTGCTCCCTATGGTTCTCTTATTCTGCTGTTGGGACATATACTGTTTTTCTTTATCTTTATATCCTTCTTATTGGTGCTGTTGGGACATATACTGTTTTTCTTTATCTTTATATCCTTCTTATTGGTGCTGTTGGGACATATACTGTTTTTCTTTATCTTTATGTCCGCCCATCTATACTGTTGGGACATATACATTTTTTCCTTGCTTCTATGTCCCTCTTTCTTTTTCTGTCGGGATATTTCAGCTATCTTTTTGCACATATGTCCCATTCTCTTTGTTTGATGGGATTTCACAGCTATCTTTTTGTGCATATGTCCCGTTCTCTTTGTTTGATGGGATTTTACAGCTGCCTTTTTTGCATATGTCCCTCCTGTTCATACAATCAGGATTTATAACCGAGAATAATGATTTCCCGTGCATGTTCCACCTGCTCTTTGGTCGGCGGCTCCACATCTTCCAGTGCATAAGGAATCCCAAGTTCTTTCCATTTAAATACCCCAGCGTGTGATATGGCAAAATTTCCACACGTTCCACGGTTTTTAACGTATCAATAAATGCACGGAGCCTGTGTAACTGCCCATCATCATCGGTAATGCCCGGCACAAGTACGTGCCGAATCCACATCGCTTTACCGTGATCCGACAGACAGGTTGCCATATCCAGAATATTTTTATTCGTCTGGCCTGTCAGTTGTTATGCTCGTCCTCATCCATTTCCTTTATGTCGAGCATAAACAGATCCGTCACTTCCATCAGTTTTTCAAACTTAGAATAGAATGGTTTCTCACGGGTAAACGGGTTGCCCGCTGTATCCAGACAGGTATTGACGCCTTTTTCTTTGGCAAGCGTAAACAATTCTGTGACAAAATCAATCTGCAACAGTGCTTCTCCGCCACTTACGGTAATACCACCCTTTTTGCCCCAGTATCTTTTATACCGCAGCGCCTGTTGTAAAATTTCTTCTGCGCTTTTCATTTCCCCCTCGGTTTTTGCCCAGGTATCGATTATGGCAGTATTTGCAGCGCATATTGCAGCCCTTCAAAAAAATCAGATAACGCACGCCCGGTCCGTCTGCGGAACCGAATGTCTCGATTGAATGTATATTTCCTAGCATTGTTTTACCTCGTTTTTAACCAAACCAATAAAAGCATCGAATTATCATTTCATTAGTATGTGCAAATTATATCATAAAAACAGGGCTAATACACAAATATTCATTCATGTATTAACCCTGATTTCATATCCATTCCAACAGATATGATCTACGAATTACTCCGTTGCTTCGCAGCTTCGCAATTCTGCAGGCAGGAGTGTTCTGTGATTTGTGACACCTTAGATCATATTACATATGCTCGTGGCAGGTACGTGCGATAACGTCCATCTGCTGTTCCTTGGTCAGGTCGATGAACTTCACAGCGTAACCAGATACACGGATCGTGAAGTTTGCATATTCTTCCTTCTCCGGATGCTCCATAGCGTCGATAAGCTTCTCCTTGCCAAACACGTTAACATTGAGGTGATGCGCACCCTGGTCAAAATATCCGTCCATAACGTTTACAAGGTTCTCAATACGCTCGCCTTCTTCATTTCCAAGTGCACCAGGGTTGATGGTCTGGGTATTGGAAATTCCGTCGAGTGCCCACTCATACGGGATCTTTGTCAGAGAGTTCAGGGAAGCAAGAAGTCCGCTCTTCTCTGCGCCGTAGCTTGGGTTAGCTCCCGGTGAAAGTGGCTCGCCAGCCTTACGTCCGTCTGGCATTGCTCCTGTAGCTTTACCATATACAACGTTGGAAGTAATGGTAAGGATAGAAGTTGTAGGTTCAGAATCACGGTAAGTGTGATGCTTCTTTAACTTATCCATGAATGTCTGTAACAGCCATACTCCGATATCATCGGCACGGTCATCATCGTTACCGTATCTTGGAAAGTCTCCCTCGATCTCGAAGTCTTTTGCAATTCCGTTCTCGTCACGGATAACTTTAACCTTTGCGTACTTGATTGCAGAAAGAGAATCGATTACGTGTGAAAATCCTGCAATACCGGTTGCGAACGTTCTCTTCAGATCAGTATCCATCAGAGAAAGTTCTGCTGCTTCATAGTAATATTTGTCATGCATATACTGGATCAGGTTTAAGGTATTTACATAAATATCTACTAACCAGTCCATCATCTTATCGTACTTCTCCATGACTTCATCATAATCAAGGTACTCAGATGTAATTGGCTTGTAATCCGGTCCTACCTGCTGGCCGGTCTTCTCATCCACACCACCGTTGATTGCATACAGGAGACACTTTGCAAGGTTTGCACGGGCACCGAAGAACTGCATTTCCTTACCTGTCTGTGTAGCAGATACACAGCAGCAGATGGAGTAATCATCGCCCCATACAGGCTTCATTGCGTCATCGTTCTCATACTGGATGGAACTTGTATCAATAGAGATACGTGCTGCATAATCCTTGAATGCTTCCGGAAGTCTGGAAGAATATAATAACGGTAAAGGTTTGGCTC
>ENA-OQAS01000270-OQAS01000270.1-human-gut-metagenome-genome-assembly--contig:-NODE-270-length-27773-cov-3.585871_pt1 | contig 27773 bp, 36 predicted proteins | sample MGYA00242733_ERZ504523 | MGnify/ENA primary metagenome ERZ504523 (study PRJEB26092, sample SAMD00036239) | human gut metagenome | host: Homo sapiens | study: EMG produced TPA metagenomics assembly of...
AGATCGAAGGTGGTGAAACCTATGGGTACAAAGGATACCATCACCAAAGATTACATGGCTGACAACCGCGTTTTTGCGGATGTGTTCAACCATATGCTGTACAAAGGAAAAAACGTCATAGACCCTGACACGCTTCATCCACTGGATACCACAGCTCTCGCTGTCCCCTACGGATCCGGCACTTCAGAAGTTCCTGTCCAGAAATTCCGGGACGAATTCAAATCTCTTAATGTTATGCATGATGATTCAAGAATCTATCTTCTCCTGGGGATTGAAAATCAATCGGAAACACACTATGTAACGCAAGTGCAAAGCAATTGCGTTCATGAGCATGTAGCAAAGCGGAATGCGAACGTCCGCTTTTGCCGGTCAAAAACATGGTCTATGATGCATTAGAATACGCAGGGCAGGTAGAAAATTCCGCCAGGTCCCACAGAGAAGCAAAGCAATGGCCTTCCACATCCGGAGAATATCTCACCGGCTTCTACAAGGATGACCGGCTGATCCCGGTCATAACCACAGTCGTGTACTTCGGTTCCGACACCTGGAACGCTCCAAGAAGCCTCCACGAAATGCTCTCTGTCCAGGACCCCGAAATTCTTTCCATGGTCCCGGATTACCGGATCAATCTCTTCTCACCTGCCGAGATAAAGGATGAAGAACTTGACAAACTCCAGAGCAATCTCAAAGAAGTCATGCTCTTCATCAAATATTCCAAAGATAAACAGAAGCTTCAGGAGCTTACCTCACAGAGTCCCGGCTTCCGGTCACTCGAGCTCAAAGCAGCCCGGGGCATCGACTCCATAACCGGTATCAACTTACGTTTCACAGAAACAGAAGGGAGGGTTAATATGTGTCAGGCTGTTCAGGAAATGTGCGATGATGCACGTGCTGAAGGCCGTCAGGAACAAGCTATGCTGACAGCACAGCGTATGCTTCAGGATCCAAGATTCTCCCCTGAAGACATCTCCAGATTTTCAGGCCTTTCTCTTGAGGACGTGCTGAAATTACAGAAGAAATAGTTCGTATTGAAAATGCTCAGATCCTTTGCGGGGAATCTGAGCATTTTGCTATTTTACAATACCAATATTACTTTATATCACAGAACAGTTCTTCGTTAATTCTCAATAATCAGTACCTGTTCATCTTATCATATTTCTTAGATAATTGCTCCCAACATTTCTAAACATAAATTGTAAGTGCCTCAAAACATGGCGTAGTAACGAATGGATTTCTTCTTGATATACTGAGAAAAACTTGATATTAAGGAGCGAATCTTATGTCCGGAACAAGTCAGGAACCATCAACAGCTTTGGCGAAGTCCTGCGGCCTGCAACTTAGAATTACTCCCATAATCTTCAAGGCCGTATCGTATCTAATGACAACCGGCTGATGATCTATCTCAGGGAATGAAAATATATGTACCAGAAGACTTAATCCGGGTACACTTCTGAAGCTTTTGCAGACATTGAAAAAGTTATGATGAAGCGGTTTGCTGAAGGAGCATCCCATATATTCCTTCCTTGTAGTTTGTAATTCTATCATGCTTTATAGAATTGTAGGCTTTCCAAAATGCAAGTGTTTCTCCTGGAGCAGTGTTGTTCCATCCATCGAACGGTGTGAGCCGAACATCACCAGCTATCACTTTGGTCGCAGTAATATTATTGTAATTTGATGTGTAATAGCTATAATAATCACTAATTGATGTGCGGTCCACACTTTGCAAACCGCATATCTCTCGTGACACATTATCAAATTCAGATCCAATCTGGAGAATAAGCTTTTCAATTCTTCTTGAATACGTAGAATAATTAGCACTATCAAGTTCTACATATTCAAGCACTGTACAGAATTCACTTTCCAGCCAGAGATAGTGCTGCCAGAAGTTAAGCTCGAATTCTTTTTTCGTCACTCTAGTATCTCTTTCCAGAAATAATTCTTTATTTATACCTTACCTTTGCATTCTTCGCCGATCATAATAGATCGTTGCCTGCTGCTCACCACGGAGAGGTGTGTGATATTATTACGAGCAGTGTAGGGAGCTACTACTCCCAGTATATCACAATTTCATCCAGTTTTACAGACGCTTTCTTGCCTTCAGCGCCACATAGTACGCCATACCACCTACTACTCCGCCGACTGTGTTGTAAAAGATATCCGATAGCTGGAACGTACCTAAGCGAAGCAATAATTGCAGCATCTCAATGCTTACCGAAAAGATAAATGCCATCTTTCCACTATACCACAGTATCTTCTTCCAGCCGTTTCCAATCTTCTCTCCGAACGTCCACAGCACTACTGCTGAAAACGGCACCATCATGATCAGGTTCTCGATGCACTCAGTAGTCAGCTTCTGCTCGCCATTCACGGTCTCCCAGATGCCCCATCCGCCCATGACATCAGACAAAGGATTTAGCCACAGATTACGGTTTAGTAACGTTCTAAACAAAATCATCGATGTTACAAAAGCCAGCAAGAATAACTTCCGAAAGAACACGCTCCCCTTGAATTTTTGATACCAGGTCACTATGGCACTCTTCCATCCTTTGCCAGCCTCTTCAGGTTCATATGCATATAGATAGAAGAACATGGCGAGGAAGGAAAGCAGAAGTGAAAATCCAAACGGCTCATACAGAGCAGTCAGGATGTTTGTGAGGATTTTGGCTAATACCTTTATTGCTTCCATTACAGATCACTGAACAGGTCAGCCTTATACACGCCTTTTTCTAACATTTTCTTGAAGCTGCCCTTTACGGCTGCGACATCTTCATGGTAGGTCATACCATACCAGATGTCGTTGGTTTTCAAAACCTTCACAGACATCTTGCCCTGCTCCAGTAATTCTCCAATGAAGGTAGGGATCAGATACTCGGCTTTCTGAGGATTACCCGGTACTTCTTTCTCGAAGAACTCTTTGAATCCCTCCTCCAGCACGTCTAGGAAATCAGGAGTCAAGCCCCACATATTCATGGATACCAGAGAATTCACATCAACAACCACACCGTCTGCCTCTGCTCCAGCTGCGGTCTTTACGATGTTCTTAGTCTCCACAACCTCAGTCAAGTTTCCATTCTCATCCATCTTGCAAATACCGCGAGTCACGCCGCCGTTATCTGACAGAGTGTTCTTCAGAACGAAACCAGCCATGCAGGACTTGCCACCATTTACCAAATACTCATGGACAGCCTTAAAGCCTTCCTTGCCATAGTAATCATCTGCATTGATCACAATAAGCGGAGTTTTAATCACGTCCTTCGCTGCAAGCACGGCCTGTCCAGTTCCCCACGGCTTTGTACGGCCTTCCGGAAATTCTCCCGGAATATCGTTGATATCCTGGAAAGCGTAGTCTACAGTTACATTGTGAGAAGAACAAATGGAGGCAATGCGATTGCCGATGACCTCTTTGAACTCTTTCTCGATATCCTTACGGATAATAAATACCACATGATTGAAACCAGCCTCAATCGCATCATGGATTGAGTATCCATGATGATATGGTTTGCATCATCGACCGGCTCCAACTGTTTTATTCCTGTTCCAAATCGCTGCCGATTCCGGCTGCCATGATAAGTAATGTTGTTTTCATAGTCTCTCTCTCCTTACTGTGCTCGTGCTGCTTTTATCGGACATACCTTAATGCACTGATGGCAACGAACACATTTACTTTCATCTATCTGCGGATACTCAAAGCCTTCCTCATCTTCAATCATGGAAATGGCTTCTTTAGGACAAATCGCATAACAGGCTGTACAACCACAGCATTCTTCTTTTCTTTTATATAATACTGGCGTTTCTCTTTTCACCTTTACTCACCAACTTTCAAAAGCTATTTCCATTATTAAAGTTTTTTATCCTCTTTAAGATAATATTTTTAACACTGATAATTATTTTTTTATTCAACACAATTGACATAAAACAAACACACAAAAAACAAATTCCGCAAATCACTAGATTTCTATAATAATAAACTCCAAATACAACCACTGTCGATGTTCCAAGTAATATTAATAATCGAGGTGAATTCTTCACTCCATACCTCTTATTGATATCAATATATCGAACAATATACATTATAAAATATGCAGTCGCACTTGCGATTGAAGCCGCAAATAATCCAATAAATGGCATTAGCACAATGTCTAACACCAGATTAATTACAGCACAAATCATGGTTGTCTTGGCAATAATCTTTGTGTTTTTATCCGCGATATAATATGCGCTCATAACACCTATCATTGCACTAAAAAACACTCCTATCATCAAAATTGGAATCTGATAATATGCATCCTCATACTTGCTATTTATCATAACTGGAAACACAAATGGCATTATCGAAACAACTCCCAAGTACAAACAAATCAGCAATTTAACAACTGTATCTTGTAGTTCTGAAAAGACCTTCTGTCTATCTTTATCATTGAAATGAACCGCTATCAATTCCGTCCATGATAAATTAAATATATTATACATTGTGCTATACAAATTAGAAAATTTACCTGCTATTGAATATATACCATTGAAAGCTACTCCAAGACGCCATAAAATAACGGTCCTATCGGATGCAGATAAAATCCACCAAGAAATTTGATTTGGAATTAATGGCAGTGAATAGGCAAGATATCTTCTTAAATTACTTTTTGAAGGAATACGAAATGAAATATATTTATACGCTTGGATTTTCCATAAAATAAACGTACCACATACACATGCACTTATTATATTCGACCATATCATTCCATCTGCCCCAAAATGGAATCCAACAATAAATATAATATTAAGAAGAATCATCGATGCCGCGCTTAAAAAACTACCAACAGCATAGATTATATTATTACCAATCCCTCTTGCCACCTGTAACATCATCGCTGAATAAGCATTTACAATGAGGTTAAGCAGTAAATAAAACTTATATTTGCTATGAATAAACGGGGATAAAGCACAAAAAACAATTGAAAATATTAATATTGTTAAAACACTGAGTGAACATACATCAGATAAAACGTCTCTAATTCCACTACTATTTCCCCTCTTATCTAGTAAAAAGCGAAATAATGCTTGTTCTAGTTGCAAAGTAACTAAAGGTAGAAGAAGCGCTGTATAGGTAATAATTAAATCTACAGCACCATACTCCTCCGTTGAAAGAATATTTGTGTAAATTGGCAAGAGTAAAAAGCTTACCACCTGCGTACATATCTTACCTATTGAAATTATTGCTGTATTTCTTGCAAGTTCTTTTCCTGCACTTGCTTTATCTTTCATTTCTTCCTCCAATTATTTCTCATGCCTTCTTTTATATTCAAGTTTTGTCCAGATTTTCAAAAGTTTTAGTTTATCTATAATTTTTCTGTTTAAAAAATAAGTGCTATACTTTTGAATCGCATAATTATATCCCTCATTCAAAAAGGCCGCATAAAACATATTTCTTTTTTCTTCATATGTAGATGTATCTAGCAACTGCTCCATATAGTATAAATACTCTTTTTTCAGTTCTTTTAAATATGTATGCTGCTTTATACAAGAAATAAGGAAATCTCCATTTTGCGAATTGACAAATACTGCTGAAACTCCTTTATTATCTGAGCATGAAGTATCAACATCTTTAATTTTCCAGAAATCTCCTATAGTTATGTCGGAATATTTCTTGTTTCTAAATACGCATTCATAACACGATTTTCTATTCAGAAGTAAGTCCATAATAAATGTATGCATATATGAATCAACAAACGATGGCCTAACTTTTTTACTACCATCCTCGTAATTTAGTAGAATACAATGAGTATTCCAGCCATAACTCTTCGATCTAAAATTAATATTTTTTATCTTTTTTCTGGACTTTCTTTCCTCATCTCTCAAATATGCACTGAAAATTTTTTTTGAAGGAACACCCTCACATAAAAAATCTATAATGTATAACTGTTTTTCATAAATATTCCATTTTTGTTCTCTTAAATTATAAAGGCCTGCCGCTTGACATGGTGTTCCACAAAATAAGACCTTTCGTCCCTGCTTCAAGTATTGTTCAATTTTCTTATATGTATCACCTAATTCCGACTCGACATATTTGCTCCTCAACATCTCCTCAATTGGAACCTCTTCTGACGATTTATGAATAACCTTGCGAGTTTTTTCGTCGAAACATGCTCCAAAAACTACTCCTCTTTCATCCAAAACTACTCGAGCCAATTCGTAGAATAAACCTCCAGATGAACTATTGGATCTGATATTATTTTCTCGAATTGAAAAGCCATAATAATATTTATTTGAGTTCTTGTATCTATTACCTAATGTTTTACAGGTTCCATCATTTACGCTAACAAGTGCTTCATTTAATAGTTTATCCGCATTTGTCTTTAAGTTAATTAATCCTCTATTAATTTTATCTCTATCCACAACTATATTTAAGGCTTCATGGAAATCCTCGTACGAAAAGTCAGCATCAATTGCATAATTCATGCAATCGATCTGTTTTAGCATATTCATAACTTTAGGTAATCTTGGCATACAACAAAAACGTCTTGCATACATTAAAGAAAATATTGTGCCGTGAAATGTTGTAGTATAAACACATTCCGCATTTGATATAAGAGCTGGAAAATCCAAAGCCGACGTGTATATAACTTCATCCGCGATGCTAGAGTATATGCATGGTGAAATTATTTTTAAGTTATTCATTCTTGCATATCTTTTTATACATTTTTTTTCCTTTTTAGTGAGATAATAGGAATATACTAATAAATACCTTCCAAAATTTTTCCCAGCATCCGTTAAAGCAAATCCATCACGCCCAAGTAATATTGTTGGATCACAAACAATAGGTTCGTTAATTGTTGTAATATCTTTAATCAACGTCTGTGTCATCAAGTCTCTTGGTAAGAGTGCATTAAAATCACCTACTGCGTCAAAAAATGTCGGATTCTGTAAAAATTCCGATGTTTTCGAATCTCCAGAACTAATTGCATACGCTAATTTTGGAATGTCTTTAATCCATTCACAGGAATAGAAGTTCAAATCAATGTCCTTATTGTGTTTATTCCAAATTTCATCGCTTCCACATACAATAAGTTGAATTCCTTTCTTCCTTACTTCATCTTGACTTATTATTTTTATAGACTGCCAGTCCTTTAATGAACACCTAAAACGTTTTTGATTTGCATTGCGTTCACGCGACACAAGAAAATTTGCTTTTTTATTTAAAAGCGCATGTTTAATTGAATTACCCGTATTGGGTTATTTTGAAGTTCTGCTAATTCATTAAATCGATTAAGAATTTCTTCATTCTGCATTCGTCTGATAAAGTAAACTTCATGTCCTTTCAATTCTAACACTTTACTCATAGCATATGCCTGCAAAAACGACCCATAATTAATAATGCTATCATAAACTGTTACGATTGCAATTTTCATATAGTTATTCCCCCCTCTTTATGTCTTACTATCCTCTTGAGTTTCACTAATTACAATAATTAAAATCAGCCAAAAGGACATCATAAAATTAGGATATGTCAACAGATTATCCGTTGCAATACAAATTGCAGTAACTATCCAAAGAGCAAAATACTCTAGAGCTGTTTTATATCCGATTTTATGTTGGAGAATTTTTATTGAAATGGGCCAAACAATAGCAAAATATATGATATAAGGCACATACCCAAGTTCAATAAACAATCGCATATATTCATTATGTAATCCTATAGAATGACCACCCAAGACCATAGTTGTCATGCTATAAATCATTTCCTGTACATAACCCACACCAGCTCCAACGTAAGATAGCGAAAATTCATAATAGGGATAAAAATTGCTGTATATCCAGTTTCTTCCAGCTAAATCAATCCCAAATTTAATACTTAGTCCTGTTAATAAATCCCAAGATGAGCACAAAAACACCCAAACCAAGCTTACTACTATTGCAAGTACTGCCATAACTAAGATAGAAGTAGACTTTTTTCTTTTCTGTAAACAAAAATAAATTATAAGCCCTAATAGCATAGCAACAAGCAAGATACGCTTAAATCCAAGCAAGCAAAAAATCACAAGTAATGTGATCCATCTTTTTTTTATTGTTTTTTTTACAAAGAAGTTTGAAATCAGTAAATACACAATCAAAATACCAAAAACAAATGTAACTTCATGTACTTCTAGTAATCTCGATGCTTTCGTATCAGTTCCTGCCTGGAAAAGTGCAAGTGTCCATACTGAATAATGCATGTTATAACATATACAAAATAATTCAAAATAGCAGCAATAAGAACTCCTCTTAGAGCTTTTCTGCCAAATGAATTATAAGCTACGATTGCCATAAGACATACTAAAATTGCTTGAGTGTTAGCTTCCATTAATCCAGAAAAGGATATTCTATGGTTTGTTTCATAGTAAAAAAAAGAAATTGCAAATTGATAAATACATGGAAATAGCACAATTTTAAACGCCAATAAATTCTTATTTCTATATCTAATTAAGCCGTGGTTCGCACAAATTGACATTCCCAAAAAGAAAAGTATGCAATATCTATCTATCCGATATATTCTTGAATAGTTTGCTGTACCAAAGTATGTTTGAGTAGAGAAAAAAAGAACAAACATAACAATGACAAATACTGCCCATTCAAATTGTTTTAAATCGACTTTATTCTTCATCATTCTTTCTCCCTATGGGAAGCCAAATATATCATACGATACATCTTAGGAAAGTATATTATAGTCATATATGATATCTTTCTTCCAGAGCCAATTGATTTACTTATAAGCCAATTTCTTTTATATCTTCTTAATATTTTTCTAGCTTCGTACAAATATTCATTATTCACATTATTATCATGCCTGATTGTTATATGATAATTATAAACCAACTGTTTTAGTAAGAAAGAGAGTATATAATCCTTTGTACAGTCTCTATAGTTTTGCTTTTCGTACAATTTAATAGTGCTATCTGTTATCCTAGCAAAATCAATACATGTTGCTTTTTTTCTCTCCCCCATAATGCTATCATTTCTAACAGTATATATATACCTTCCATCCATTAAAATCACAATTCGTTTTGCATATGTGAGTAACCGCGGTGTATTTTCATAGTCTTCATAAATCAATCTATTGACAAACGGACACTGTTTTGCAATGTCTCTTTTTATAAGTTTAGCCCATGCTTGCCATAAACCATTATCGTAAACTGTCTCAATCATATCTTCAGTTTTTCCGTAGAAAGTTTTTCCACTTAGTCTCACTGATTCTTTATCATCTCCTGATGAAAGAAAATATGTTGAAATAGCTACATCTGCCTCAAACTTTTCGGCAGCGGATAGTAATTTCTCTATCATGTCATTTTTAATATAATCATCACTATCTATATAAATTATATACTCACCACTGCTCTTGTTCAGTCCTTCATTTCTTGCAGCAGAAAGACCACCGTTTTTTTGGTGAATAACAATTATACGCTTATCTTCTTTAGCCATTGCATCACACATGGCGGGGCATTCATCCGGTGATCCATCATCAACTAATATAATCTCTAAATCGGTATATGTCTGATTTCTAATGCTGTCCACACATCTTTTTAAATATTCTGGTACTTTGTATACCGGAACAATAACACTAACCATATTTTTTTAATCCTCTATATCTTGATTTTCGCAATATTGTATAAACTCATTATATGAAGAGAACATCGGTTCACAAATTTCTGCTCTTTGAATCGTTTCTTCATAGTTCCCCATTAATCCAAGTTTAAAATTAAAAATTTCTCTTTGTTCCCCATTTTCAGGATTAAAGAATAAATAAAAGTACTCATCCATTTTGTCCATCTGAGGATTACAGCCAAAACACTCTTTATAACACTTTACGTAATTTACTGCTTCGGCTAATTGTTTTTTCTTCCTTTTTTCGTAGTAATCTTCTATCGACATAATTTTATGTGCCGGATTTCCAGCATAGACTGCATTGCCTTCCAATTTTCCTGAAACAATACTACCTGCTCCAATAATAGAATTTGATCCAATGTGACTTCCTGCCAATATAGTTGCTCCCCAGCCTATAAAAATATTATCCTCGATTACTGTTTCTTGCTGATTACCTAAGATTTCTCCATATTTTTTCTTCAGAACAGACCAACTATAATCATGTGTAAGAATGGTTACAGGCCCTGTTATCATTACATGACTTCCAATTTTAAGCAAATGGGGATTTTGTATATCTATCGTCGTATTCATAGGTCTAAATAATATGACATCATTGCCGACTCTTACTCCAATTTTTTTCAAATGCTCTATATATGAAATACTTGTTGCTCGATATCCGAAAACAGCTATCTTTATTTTATCTTTCCATCCCATGTTACAGCCTTCCTATTTTGTTAATAAAATATAACAATCCTACACATTTATGTCTAACTGCCCAAACAAACAGTTTCTGCTTTCCCTGCTGAATAACCTGCAAGTACTCTCCTGAAATAGTATTCACTACATGGTTATTGACAATTTCTTTTATTGCAGCTTTTATTTCAATATCGCTTTTACGAGATATTGAAAGTTTTCCTGTTTAATACATGCTCTCAGATTAACAAAAAATTGACGTTGAAGTCGTGTAATCTTTATTTCGTCATTAGAAAGCCTATTACACATTTCACTATACAATACACATATTTTTTCTAACATATCTGGCTTATATTTCTGTGTCAAGGATCCTGGTGTAATCCTATAATTGTATGCTGTTGAACTAATCACATTTGCTTTCTTTGCATATTTATAGTATTCAGAATCCCAAATAATATCTTCTGAAATAAATATTCGCTCCGAAGGAAATTCAATGTTATGTTTTCTTATAATATCCATGGAATACATAACATTCCATACAGACATTCTTACAGCATCATGTTTATCTGGCGCACTTCCCAGCATTCGTGCAAATAATTTATCATATACATCTTTTCCCTCGTATAGTGTTTTATCGTATCTTTCCTCAAAACAAACTGTATTGTTTTCTAAGATTCTCTTGAAACCACCAATACATGTATCGCAATCAAATTCACAAATTCCATCTACTAGTTTCTGAATAAGATCAATATCTGCTTTATCATCTGAATCTATAAAAGTCACAAATTTTCCTTTCGCAACCTTTAATCCTGTATTTCTAGCGAATCCAAGACCTTCATTTTGTTTATGGATTACTTTTATTCTGGTATCTGACGCCGCATAATCATCACATATTGTTCCGCTCTTATCCCTCGAACCATCATCGACCAAAATTATTTCAATATTTTTATATGTTTGATTTATCAAAGAGTCTACACACTCATTTATATATTTTTCAACATTGTACACAGGTACAACTATTGTAATCAATTCCACACTTATTCTCCTTCTCCTTGACTTAACGAATTATTCTTGCCGGGACTCCTGCCACTACAGCTTTTTCCGGTACATCTTTTGTCACTACTGCTCCAGCCGCTATCACCGCTCCAGCTCCAATATGAACACCTTTTGTTATTGTAACATTTGCTCCACACCAAACGCATTTTTCAATAACTATAGGCTTTGTAATAAGCTCACCCGTTACTCCATTCGTACCAATTATGTGGTCATGGTCAATGATAACAAGATTGTTAGCAAACATACAACCATTTCCAATTACAATACTTTCTGCACAAGTAAGTGAGCAATTATGATTAAAAAACACATTTTCACCAATAACTATTTTCCCATTATTTACGGATTTTAAATAAAGAGGACCTCTTGACATCAAAAAATGTCCAATAGTAACGCATCCGTCACCTAAAATTTCAATCTTAAGCGCCCCTCTAATTGAATTAATCCATGTTGCTCGAACTTACCGTTGGTGCAAATTCGGGAACAAAATACCTTCCATACACTCGATAAAAAATATAACATTTGTGAAATATCTTCATAATCCTCCATGCAAATCTGTCATAAACAAACATGCACAGAAAGCAGTAACATTTTTACAATTGGTTTATGACAGCTGTAATATCTATGTATCTATTTTTTCCAAACGGCTCATAAGAAGCATTATAAACTCATGCTTGGGGAACTGGTGAATAACCGTGTACCCCCCCCATTTTCATTTGACCAGTGCTTACAAGTAAAGAACGCTTTGTTCTTAAAGGGCATCTCCATAAACTTGTTCACTTCTGTCTCTGTACAGCCATTTTGGTCGTTAAACTTCACCAGTAACTTACTCCAGTTAATTCGCTGTACTCGACGTTCCCACTTTTCTCTTGCTTCCTGCTCACTATGGTAGTGTAAGAAGAAGATTTCAATCGCATTTTTACCATTGGACAGAACACCAACAGGATACGAACCAAATCTCTTATCGGCTGAAACCTGCGGCATATCTTTCCATCGAGATTCCCCCGGCTTAATAAAGGTTAATTTTCCATTGACATAGCCTTTTAAGTCAGATAAGAACTCAATATAATCTTTTGCGATAAAGAACATCCCAACAGTAGGAGATTCTTTGGGCAGGTTGTAGCTTTCATAAATCATTCCACCCCAACAGTTATTAGAGATAATCGTGAAATCTGTAGACTTCAGCTGCTTTTTTCTATAATTTGCCAAACCAAGTCGCCAGAATTTTAATACTTTCAGCCTTAATCCTTCATATGTTGGCATATTAATCCCCTTTCATAAACTATATGTAGCTTAATTGTTAATATTTTTTCTTAATTTTTCTTTTATTTCTTTTTTAGTAATTTACACTCATAAATATTCTCAACCAATTTTGCGGATTCTTTAATATCATAACGTGCAATTTGCTTTACATGTTGCAAGCGATATTGCTTTCTCTGTACTTCTGTCCTTTGCCCCATTGATAAAATTGTATCTGCCCATATTTGTGGATCATCCTCTATTGATTTCCAAATATATCCCCAAAATCCACCTCTCGTGTTACTTTATCCGACACGATACAAGGCAATCCTGAAATTGTGCTTCGAGAAGCACAACAGGTAACCCTTCAAACCTAGAGGGTAAAGCAAAAACATCCATAGCAGAATATAAATATTCCGGATTCTCAGTTGCTCCCCAAAAGATAATACGGTCTGCGCATGCTGTATGCTGTGCCTGATTTCTTATCTCCTCCAAATCTGGCCCATTTCCCACCAAAAGCAGTATTGCTTTATCATCTTCATATGACAGCTTCTCAAAGGCGCGAATTAAATAATTTTGATTTTTCTGGTTGTTAAATTTGCCTATATGTCCAATTACTAAATTATCGCCCACCTCTAGTTTTTTTCTAATTGATAATCTAGTCTCTGAATTTAAAGCAAATGCTTCTGTCTCAAAGGCATTCGGTATAACCTTAAATGCTCCGTCGCCATACATCCACTTTCCTGCAAGTTCGCCACATGCTAAATAACAATTTGACACCACTTTCAAAAACGGTTTTAGCGTCTCATGTAACAACGGATGTGAGCAAGTTGTATTATGGCTATGAGAAATTCGTACAGGTACGCCTGCTAACATAGCGGTAAAAAGTTCTACGGCGATTAATGTACTGCTACCATGTACATGAACAATATCTGGTTTCTTTTTTTTTAGAAAAGAATAAATAGTCTTATAATACATGTATGCATTTTTCTGTTTTTGGGGCAGCTTACACAATTCTATATTATTCTCTTGACATGCTTTTTCATAGCCGATGTCATAAGGCTCTCCAGCGGCAATCGCTACCTGAAATTTATTTTTGTCCAAGTTTGTAGCATAATTTATTACTTGGGATGTTACTCCATTTCTATCAAAGTATGAAGTTATCATTACTACTTTAAATTTTCTCATAAACAATCTCTTTTCAAATAATTTCTAGCTTTAGTAACTCCGTAGAGAAATCAATCGGATGTTCTTTCAAATACTCAACAGTCTTTTTCCTTTGAGAAGGATTGTTATATAAGTACTCAATTTTATCTGCCAGATCTTCCGCACTCAGTCAGCAACGTATCCATTGATACCATCTTGTATCTGCTCTCTTGCTGAAGGAATATCCGAAGACAGAATTGGCAAACATAATGCACGTGCCTCTACCAAAGTAATTACATACCCCTCATGGCGAGATGGTTGAACATATAAATCGCAGTGCTTCATATATGGGTATGGATTTTTTTTACGACCAAGAAACACAAATTGATTTTCCAGACAGTACTTCTCCACTAATTTCTTTAGCTTTTTTCATCTCTGCCACCACCAATAGCATACCATGCAAAATTGATTTTCCTCTTCTTCAAAATGCTTGCTGCTTTTATAGCAATGTCATAGCCTTTCTGTTCTGTCAATCGACCAACAGTTACAATATTAAAGCTTTCCTTGAACGGTATTATCTCATCTTGTTCAGACTTTCGCTTGATTTCTTCAATATCAATTACATTATAAAATACGGCAGCCTTATCTTTATAATGCGGATACTCTCTACAAAATGCATCAACAACTGCCTGGGACACGCCATAAATCTTGTCATATTCGCATAAGTATTTTTGAACGCTTTTCATCCAGTATGGTTTTCATCATGAAGCCATGTTGCCTTTTCTTTGCTTGTATTTTCGTCGCCAAGAAAGCTGTCACAAATGAACCATATCCATAGAAGTCAATAGCAATGTCATAAGTCTTTTCAAAAACATTCGTCACACAATTCGAAATAAAATCATAATATGGAATAAATGAGTTAACCGATAATTTTTTCAATACCTTTGCCGGAAAAGCATACATTGAAACCAGTGATTTTGCAAAAGAACTATTAAAAGTCAACTGAACAATATTAACATTCTTTTTTAGACGGTAAGCATATTCATTGTCCGAATCAAGCAATACAAGTGTTATATTGTAAAGTTCTTCGGGAAGTGCATTAATTAATTCTATCAAAGCCACTTCAGATCCGCCGCCACCTAGTGACTTTGCCATTATTAGTAATTCTTTCATCAGTTTTCCCCACCAAACAAATCGTCTACCAGTTTCTCAATTTCTTCATTAAACTTGGCATTGTTACTGCTCATGCCATGTCCCATGCCAGCAACAATTTGATCGTAGTTCGTTATGATGTCTCCCAATGTTTCAATATCTTCTACCGTGATAATCATTCCCATTCTCTGAGCACATTCCTCGCAAACTCAACCTGATGGTCATTTACATGCTCATTGAACTGATGCTGACGTGGCACAACAATGGGAGTTTTACCAATCTGCAGCGGCATGATGAAACTGGCCGGGCCACCGTGAGTAATCACAATACGGCATCCGCCACATTTTTTACCATCTGCTGGTATGGAATTAACTTGCTCCACTGACAATACTTCGGTTCATATGTACTGAAGCCCGTCTGGATAATCACATCATCCTGAATCGTGCCATCTTTCTTTAATTCATCTATCTTTTGAATCAGCCGATTAAACGGCTGCTCATGTGTTCCTACCGTCACAAAAATCATTTTCTCGTCCCCTACTTAGAATATGCTGCCAAGGTTAACCGCCTTTGGATAAACCTTTTTCTGTTCTTCCCACTGCACAACAAACTTGTCCACAATGGGATAAACCATCTTTCCCGTCATTGTCGGCTTATCAATTCGATCAAAAACCTCGATATAGACCAGTTTTGCTCCCATCATCTTTCCGATGTAAAAGAACGGAACCGCAACAGCTGCACCACAGGAAATAATTAAGTCTGGCTTTTCTTTATGCAATACATTCCAAGCAATCTTTGTGTTTTTGATAAGGGCTTTCAGGCTTCTGTTGGTCGGATAGTAACACGGATACATTTTTTCGCCTTCGAGTAGGCTTCTTGCATCCTCCTTATCAAAAGTGACCCAGAAATGATCCTTGTCCTTCCAGAATGGCTTCAACATATATAAATGCGTCAGGTGTCCTCCTGAGAACCAACCAAACATACTTTCATGTCCTCTAAACTCCTTCGTCCCCAGATTTTTTATATACACATCCCGAAAGATTGTATTTCCTTTTTATAAGTAACTGTGTTCATCACACACTCGGCTAAGTGTTTTCTTATACTGTCGTATCCAACTACCCCAGCAATCATGTTTTCTACTACATACCACTTCTATTGAGTACACTCGTCTCTATTTCTCTATAGCCGAAGTGTTGCTTTATATAATCGAACCCCGTGTACCCTGCAATGACGTTTTTTCTAAGTGTTGGATTGTTGAATCGAACCCTGTCGGCGCATGAGTTTTGTTAAAACTGTATACATCACCTAGTCCAATTCTCGCCTTTCATTGTTCATTATGAACAAATCATTCACTCTCACCGCACAAAATCTGTATTTATCATCGCCATCCATGCTCTACTCAACAGCTGTTTTATGAAGTAGAAATCATCTGTTTTTCCATAATTTTCATGGCTCAACAAACCGTTATGATGTAGGTGTCATTAGCGGGTCAGATAGTGTACTCAACAGCAGTTTCAGACGTTAATGATAAACTCATGGATTTTTGTTGTTTTCTCCTGTTTTTCGCCATTTCCTCATAACTTCTGAAAAAGTTGTGCCAATTTTGTGTCACAGGGGTCAAAAGTTCAGCATTTTTTATAAATATCTGGTATTTGCAGTTCATGTAGCTGTGAAGTTTAACCAATTTCAGCACCCCATATAGTGTGCAAAACAGACTCTTTTGAGCGATGCTACGTCAATACGGTTTGTTGAGTAGACATTTGTAGGAGCAGCAATTACTACAAAGTCAGCATCGGCGTATGCGGTCTTAGCATCCAGAGTTGCAGTCAAGTTCAGTTCCTTCTCTGCAAGGTACTTTTCAACATAATCGTCCTGAATCAGAGACTTCCGGTTGTGGATCATCTCGACCTTCTCCGGAATGATATCCACAGCGGTCACATGATGATGCTGGGAAAGCAATGTGGCAATCTACAAACCAACATAACCAGTACCCGCAACGGCGATTTTGTAATTCTTCATGTTATTTACTCCTCCGGCCTCATCGGGCATATCCTCTAATTTTTGCACCTACGTACATATCCTGTATTTCAGGATGGTATTTCATTTTCATAATCTCCTGTGTCATATCTCACAGTTCTATTAAAATAACTTCGAATACACTCCCCAACTCAAAAGCTGGCACATTCTTCGCCGTGCCCACACCTTCTTCAGGTACACACACGACAGGCGGTATTCAACCCGACGGTGTTTATCACTGATATACACCGTGTTTTGCTTTCGCTTTCTTTTTGTCAGCACGGCAAAGCCGATGCACTGACCTTATGACATCTGTTTTCTGACATGCCATAAGATCAATCCATCTGCTTGCTTTTCATACTGATGTTCTGTTTGCTTTGTTCTTCCCTTCATGCTCTGCGTCCAAACTGTGTCAGGCACTTTTTCCCGAGATTTCTCACAGCATTCAGATATCGGTTCGTCTGATGTCCATTAGCGCAGCAGCATAGTTCTGTTCTGGTATCAGTCCGAATGACTTCTGCGCCGCATCTGGCACAGTTTGTGCTGATGCCGGTGGCGTGGACTTCGATAACGATGATTCCGTTTTTCCATGCTTTGTAGTCCAGATACTGGCGGATCCTGGTGCTTAAGTGGAGCGGGCCCCAGTTTCCTGAGCCTTTCATGACGTTTCTGGAATATTCCTGGTTATAACGTGGAAGTACGATCACAGAAACGTCCTGCTCTACGGCAAAACGTAAGATCTGGCTTGTGACCTGGTGTCCATAGTGTTCAGAAAGATGTTTCAGATGCATCCAGTATTTCTGATCAACTCTGCCTGTCTGTCTGCCTCCGGTTGCTTCCTGGGACTTCTGGATCTTTTCCAGAAGCTTTCTGCAATGGTGGCTGTATTCATTTCCGCCTTTCCAGAACTTCACTGCAATCTCCTGACCGGTTCCGTCCAGAACAACACCTGCTGCAAAGGCATCACTGTTTGTAAACTGAATACAGAGTATCCTGCATCCTGCCTGCATCCTCTGACGTACGGTTGCTGTATTTTCATTGTTCTGACGTACTGGAACATGCAGCATGTCATATTTGTATTCAAAAACTACGGATGGTGACATGAGTCTGGCGTTTTCCGGAAAGTCTCTGCCTGACAGCCGGCAATGCATCCAGGTCCATGTGTCTCCTGTCCAGACACGCAGTGTGATCTCTTTAGCGGAAAACTCCTGATACATTCCTTTGTAATAGGTAACTGCTGCATTTAGTTTCTCGGCTCTGCCGATCTTCTCATCCTGGGCAAAACGGCTGAGATAGCTTTTGGCTGAAGCAATTCCTTCATTGGCTGCTGCTCTTCGAAAATACAGTGGAACCTTTTGCCAGGGGAGGGGATCTGATGGTATGCGTCCGCCTCGTCCCGGAATGCTCATGATCTCCAGCTCGCGTAAAGTCTGCTGGCTTCCCAGTTCCCAGAGATCCGTATGATCCAGAAGCAGGTTGTAATAAAATTCAGCGATCCGGTTATAAAATTCCTGTGTGGTCCGCAGCCATTCCGGATGTCTGCACCAGAGATGCAGTCGCCAGGTTGTGATGCTGTAGCCGCTTTTTCCGGTCTTTTCTTTTTTGCCAGTTTCCGGTTCTTTCATTTTGGTTCTCCGTTTTTTGCAAAGAAAAACATTATAATATAACTTATCTAAATTATTATTTTTGTCACTTATCATTTCCATAAGCGACAAACAGGCCGGAAACCCGTATAAATGCGGACTTCCGGCCTGCTTTGACCATAATTCTGACTGCTAATAGTTCAGCTTTTCCATGCACTTCTGTTTTTGTTTTATGCTGCTGTGCACATAAATATCCATGGTGATTTTGACGGACGAATGTCCCAGAATTTCAGAAAGTGTCTTGCTGTCAAATCCCATTTCCGTACAACGGGTGGCAAAAGCATGCCGGAGAGAATGAATGTTGATACTGGGGATTTCACATTGCTGAAGGAGCTTCTGGAATTTACGCTGTATATTTCTGGGCTCCATACATTTACGATTCGTACCCGTCAGCAGGTATGAATCAGGTTCAGCAGCAATCCGCTTCATTTTTTCAATAAAAAATCAGGGATTGGAATATCCCTGATGGATGAGACTGATTTAGGAGGACCTATCATTAAAACGGTTTTGGGTTCGTCATCAGATTCACCAGAATAATCAAGATTTTTTATCCGTGAGATCGTTCGCCTTATATGTAGCAGCTTTTTATCAAAATCAATATCTTCCCAACGGATGCCGCTGAGCTCGCCAACGCGGATCCCTGTATAAATACATAGCAGGATGCCGATGGGGAATTCTGAGTCCTCAGCAGAGAGAACTGTGATCAGCTTTGTGAGATGTTCATGAGAAATAAGCTGAAAAGGACTGGTATTTATTTTGGGATACCGAAATTCCAGCTGTGAAAGATTCAGATACCCCTGTTTTTCACCATAGCGTAAAATACTGTGGAACAGGATCAGAAGATTTTTGATGGTACGTGGCGAAAGCCCTTGCTGTTTCAGCTTTTCAGAGAAGGCATATACGGAAGCAGAGGAGATGTATTTCAACGGCATATCACCAAATTCCGGAAGGATATGTGTATCAAGAAGTGTTTCGTAGCAGGCATAGGTGCTGAGCTTTACAGCATAACGCATGGATAACATCCATCTTCACTGAGGTTTCGAAATACATAACACTTTCCCGGAGAGTTTTGAAGATTATTCTGACATAAAACAGCCAGCTTTTTCTTTTTTACAGCCTCGTATGTACGACCATACAGATATCCGTACTGGATCCGTCCATTCTGGTCACGACATTTTTCATAACGCGCCTCCCATCTTCCGTCTTTCCTTTTTCTGATATTTTCCCCTTTTCTAGGCATAATCGTAGTCTCCTTTTCGCACTATTATAGCAAAAGTCTGACCATTTTTGTGACCACTAATAAGCGAAAAAAGGAAAATTTGTCGTATATAAAAAAATCAACCGAAAAAAAACTGCATTTTTGGTCGAAAGTGGTGCATTTTTCGCATCTTGACAGCGACAGGGTGCAATGCTATCATTGATTAAGATTCAAAAACTATGCAATTTGAGAGAAAATCACCTGTCGCTTATGGAATGATAAGCGACTTTTTTACCCTCAAAAAACAACACGGCAGACATCCCTCCGGGGCTATCTGCCGTGTTTTATATCGCTTTTATGTTTTTATGTAATTAGGCTTTCTGTTCCTTAAGCCTCATATCCATTAGGGTTCTGGCTCTGCCATCTCCAGGAGTCTGCACACATCTCGCGGATTCCGTTCTCTGCCTTCCAGCCCAGCTCTTTCTCCGCTTTGGTTGCATCGGAGTAGCAGGTTGCGATGTCGCCTGGGCGGCGTGGTTTGATCACATATGGGATCTTAACGCCGGTAGCTGCCTCAAAGTTCTTAACGATATCAAGAACACTGTAGCCTTTTCCGGTTCCAAGGTTGTAGATGCTTAATCCGGAATTGTCTTCCAGCTTCTTAAGGGCTTTTACATGGCCCTTGGCAAGGTCTACTACGTGGATGTAGTCACGGACACCTGTTCCATCCGGTGTATCGTAATCGTTTCCGAATACGCCAAGCTCTTTCAGCTTGCCTACTGCTACCTGTGTGATATATGGCATCAGGTTGTTCGGGATACCATTTGGATTCTCACCGATGGTTCCGCTCTTATGAGCACCGATCGGGTTGAAGTAACGAAGAAGAACTACGTTCCACTCCGGGTCTGCCTTCTGGATGTCTGTAAGGATCTGCTCCAGCATGGATTTGGTCCAGCCATATGGGTTGGTACACTGTCCCTTCGGGCACTCCTCGGTGATCGGGATCATTGCCGGATCTCCGTATACGGTTGCTGAGGAAGAGAAAATAATATTTTTTACATTATGTTTTCTCATCACGTCTACAAGAGTAAGGGTTCCTGCGATATTGTTCTCATAATACTCCCACGGCTTGGCAACAGATTCACCAACTGCTTTCAGTCCTGCAAAATGAATACAGGAGTCGATCTCTTCTTTGTCAAAAACTTCATTTAATGCTTCGCGGTCCAGGATATCTGCTTTATAGAATTTCACCGGTTTGCCTGTGATCTTGGATACTCTGTCCAGAGCCTTCTCACTGGAATTGCATAAATTGTCAACTACTACAACATCATATCCTGCGCTCTGCAGCTCTACAACGGTATGACTTCCAATGTATCCTGCTCCACCTGTTACTAAAATTGCCATAGTTTTTCTCCTCCTCTATTGGATCTAACTGTTCCTGTTTATTTTAGCACTGTTCCTTTGTTTCCACAATAGCCGAAAACCAGGTTTACTACTTAATCCCAGAGTCCCTGCGGATAAAGTCCCTGATCCTTCAGATTCTGGATCGCGGCTACCACTACCGGTTTGTCCTCTTTATAGGTCACTCCGTACCATTTATCCTGTGTGGTAAGGACTTTGACTGCTGCCTTTTTTTCCTGGAGGAGCTCGTCAACTACAAATGGAAGAAAATATTCGCATTTCAGAGGATTTTCCGGGATGCTCTTTTCAAGGAATACCGGGAAGCGTTTTACCAGCTCTTTCATAAATCCACCGGTGAATCCCCACATGTTCATGGATACCGGAGTCTCTCCCGGGAGACTTGTCCAGGTTTTTCCATCGTCCTCTGTGTAGGCTGCTCCGCCGTCACGTTTCTCAATATGTGTTCGCTCATTGATATCTGCAAGATATCCATTTTCATCTGTCTCACAGACACCTCTGGAAACGTAGCCGTTGTCTGTCAGGGTGTTCTCAAGACGGTAGCCTACCATCATATACTGGCAGGTACGGTGTCCTCCTGGGCCTGGATCAGGAAATCATACGCCATCTTAAAGGCATGGGTTCCATAATAATCATCTGCATTGATCACCACAAACGGTCCGTCGATCTCTCCGGCACAGCTTAATACCGCATGTCCGGTTCCCCATGCTTCACACGGCCTTCCGGAACCTGGAAGCCTTCCGGGATGTTGTTGAGATCCTGATGCACATAAACGATCTCCACCTTGTCACTTAAGCGGTCGCCGATGGCATCGCGGAAATCCTGTTCATTCTCTTTTTTTATGATGAATATCACTTTCTTAAAGCCTGCACGTACGGCATCATAAATAGAAAAATCCATAATGATATGACCTTCCTGATCTACAGGATCGATCTGTTTCAGTCCGCCGTAGCGGCTTCCCATTCCTGCTGCCATTACTACCAGAACCGGCTCTTTCATAATCTTGTTCCTCCTGATTTTTAGAAATACAGGGATTTTTTCCCATACATAGTTTAAGCCGGTCAGATTCTCATCCGACCGGCCTTTGAACCTTTTTTTATTATACTACACTTCACCGTGAAATCCTACTGATTATTTTCAGTTTATTTTCGGTCAGAAGTATTCTCCGGGAAAACGATCTCCATCCTGGTTCCAACTCCCTGTTCACTTTCCACGTTGATCTGTGCATGATGAAGCGTTGCTCCATGCTTCACAATGGAAAGACCCAGACCTGTTCCGCCGGTCTGTCTGGAATGGCTTTTGTCTACCCGGTAAAAGCGCTCAAAGATCCTTCCCTGTTCACTTTTCGGGATTCCGATCCCGTCATCTGCCACACAGTAGAACGGATGCCCTTTCCGGTTGCCTACCATGATCCGCACATGACCATTCTGTTCTGTATAGCGAACTGCATTGTCTGCAATATTAAAAAGCATCTCATAGAGCACATGGCGGACGCCTGGATCTTCTCTGTACTTCCGGCAAGTTCAAGGGAAATATTTTTCTTTCCGGCAGGATGTCTGAGATTATTTCTTACGTCTTCTGCAAGCTCATAAAGATCCACCTCTTCAAAAGGCACCTCACTGTTGCTTTCATCCAGTCTGGAAAGCTGGATGATATCCGCTACCAGATTGGAAAGTCTTATTGATTCATGGTAGATCCTTCCGGAAAATTCCCGTATATGATCTGCCGGAACCATGCCGTTCATCATAAGCTCCGCATAACCGGAAATGGACATCAGCGGGGTCTTCAGCTCATGGGAAACATTTGCAGAAAATTCCTTCCGGATCTCCTCTGCCTCCTTCAGTTCTTTTACCTGCTGCCGGATCTGCCGGTTCTGTTCATCCACCCGCACAAGAAGGGGACGCAGCTCCTCATAGCACACATTGTTCAGCGGATGCTCCAGATCCAGATCGTTGACCGGACGGATCAGCTCTCTGGTCTGTCTCTGTGCAAAAACAAACTCCAGGATCAGTACCAGGAGCATCAGAAGTCCCAGCACAGCAAGACTTGAGATCCATGTGGAATATATGGAGTCTACGGTTTTTCCTACACGGAGCACGTTTCCGTCATCCAGCTTCACCGCATAATAAAAGGTCTTTTTTGCAAAGGTTTCTGAATAACGGATACTTCGCTTTTTCCATTTTTTTCTGCCTGTATAAATTCCGGACGATCACTGTGATTTGCCAGTTTTTTCGGAGATGTTTCAGAATCGTAGAGAACGGTTCCGTCTTTACGGATGAGAGTCACACGACTTGATGATACTGTCTGGAGCTTTTTTGTGAGAAAGGAATCTCCATACTCATCCATGGCAAGGCAGATATACTGAGCTTCCTCACGGACTCCCCGCTGCATGTATGTGTTTAATTTATTGTAGGTGACCACACTTGCTGCCAGAAACGTGACAAGAACAGCAAAAATGATCATAATGCTTGTATGATGCAGAATTTTCTTTTTCATACATGATCTCCGATCCGGTATCCCACGCCACGCACTGTCTCAATCAGATTTCCGGCTTCCCCCAGCTTCTGTCGGAGAGTCCGTACATGAACATCTACAGTCCTCGTTTCTCCGTCAAAATCATAGCCCCACACATGGCACAGGATCTGGTTTCTGGACATGACCAGTCCTTTATTCTCCACAAGATATTCCAGAAGTTCAAATTCCTTTCTGGTCAGCTCTTTCACCTCACCCTGATAGCTGACTTCGTGACGGGACACATTGACACGAAGGCCCTTGCAATGCAGCTCCCTCTCTTCGCTCTGCCTTGCGCAGCGCCGAAGGACCGCTTTGACCCTGGCTACAAATTCCATCATCCCGAAGCTTGGTGATATAATCATCTGCGCCGCTCTCCAGACCTTTTACCTTGTCAAACTCCGCTTCTTTGGCTGTGACCATGATCACCGGGATATCCTGGTCCTGGTGTCACTTTTCAGTCGTTTCAAAATATTATACCCGTCTTCACCCGGGAGCATGATGTCCAGCAGGATCAGTTCCGGCAGATTTTTTTGCATGGCTGTGTCAAGTTCTGCCCCGGTTTCAAAACCTTCTGCCTCAAAGCCTGTTGTCTCCAGGGTATAGACAAGAAGCTCTCTGATATTTCTCTCATCTTCCACACAGTAGATCATTCTATATCCTCTCTGTTCGTTTTTTTGCTGTTGGCACTTCATAATCGTCTGGTCTTTTTTGTTCCATGCCTTCAGTATAACTGCTTTCTTTTTACTGCACAAGCCCTGGCCGTCTGCTGATACAGATAACCAGGGCATAATATTATTTCGATATCTTTTTATTGGCTGCCTGCCGCTGCCATCTGGGCTGCAGCCGGCTCATCCTTTATTTCCGGAAGCTGATACTGACTCCGGACCACCTCCAGCTCACGGTAGAAGGTTTCGTCCGGCCCATGTTTGATCTGCTTCAGGTGCTGATGTGTATCAAAAGCATCTTCATGAACCTGTGTCACACAGACACCGATATTGGAACAGTGATCTGCCACACGCTCCAGGCTGGTAGTCACATCGGACAGGATGAATCCCATTTCAATGGTACATTCCCCGGCGCGAAGTCTCTGGATATGCCGGTACTTCAGTTCCTTGCTGAGTTCATCGATCACTTCCTCCAGTGGCTCGATCTCTCTCGCAAGCTGCACGTCCTGATTTTCGTAAACCTTGTAAGCAATATCTACAATATCTTCCACCGCATGCTCCATGACACGTAACTCTTCCAGCGCCTTATCCGAAAACTTCAGGCCTTTTTCATAAAGCTCCTGTGCGGATTCCATGATGTTCACACCGTGATCGGAAATCCTCTCGAAATCACCGATACAGTGGAGCATGATGGAAACACTGTGACTGTCATGAACGGAAAGATCCTTCTGGTTCAGCTTTACAAGATAGGTTCCAAGCTCATCCTCATAACGATCTACCTTTTTCTCTGCTTCTTCCACCAGAACCTTTCCTTCTGCGCTGAAATTCTTCAGAAGATCCAGGGCGGTAAACAGAGTTCTGTGAGAATCCTCTGCCATTTTTTTCGCTGCATTCCTGCTCTGCTCAACTGCAAATGCAGGTTTCTCCAGAAAACGGCTTTCCAGGATCATGAAATCCGGATCTGCTGCCACCTTCTCCTGCTCTTCCTTCCTGTCGCGGATAGTAAGACAGGCAAGCTTCTCCAGAGCCTTTCCGAACGGAAGAAGGACAAGAGTTGCCGTAATATTGAAGGTACTGTGCAGAATCGCGATCCCGGCCGGAGTCGCTGCCTGCGTCATAAATGAAAAATGTACTGCTGCATTTATCGCATAAAATACTGCCATGAACAGCATGGTTCCGATCAGATTGAAATACAGATGGACCATAGCCGCACGTTTTGCGTTTTTGCTGGCTCCGATGGCTGAAAGGATCGCAGTGATACAGGTACCGATATTCTGTCCCATGATAATAGGAAGTGCTGCACTGAACGGTACCATTCCGGTAAGACACAGGGCCTGGAGGATACCAACCGATGCGGAGGACGACTGGATGATCGCTGTCAGCACTGCTCCAGCCACAACTCCCAGGATCGGGTTGGAAAATTTCACCAGCATTCCGGTAAACTCCGGTACCTCTGCAAGAGGTTCCACAGCTCCGCTCATGGCATTCATTCCATACATCAGGATCGCAAAGCCTACTAAGATCGCTCCCACGTCCTTTTTCTTCTGGCTTTTTGTAAACATGATCAGAACCACGCCGATCAGTGCCAGAATCGGTGAAAATGACGTCGGCTTAAAAAGCTGGATAATAAAGTTGTCACTCTGGATACCTGTAAGACTTAAGATCCATGAGGTTACAGTAGTACCGATATTGGCACCCATGATGATTCCCACAACCTGGGACAGCTTCATGATTCCCGAGTTTACAAAACCAACGACCATAACGGTAGTTGCCGAGGATGACTGGATCACTGCAGTCACACCCAGTCCAAGAAGAACGGCTCTGATGGGATTGGAGGTAAGTGTCTCCAGGATCCGCTCAAGCTTTCCGCCTGCAACCTTCGCAAGCCCGTCTCCCATTAAGTTCATTCCATAAAGGAAAATAGCAAGTCCGCCAAGCAATGCCAGTACGCTGAAAAAGTCCATAATACTCTCCTTCACTTTCTCTTTTTGATATGTTTGATTTCCTTTGTTCTCATTTCAACGATTTTCATAATAGCGGCCTATTGTAAAATTTTCCCCACTGGAATGTAAAATCTGTGTAAAAAAAAATAAAACAGAGGATCCTGTTACGGGAAACCGATTTCCCGTCAGGATCTCTCTGTCCTATATATCGTACAGTGGTTTTTATCCTTATGATGTGTTTTGTGCTGCGGATATTCTCATTCCGCTGAGCTGCATGCTCATGAGCAGAGCTGCCCTGCGATCTGTGATCAGAATCCGCGGATCTCCTCATCCTCAGATCCGGTCTTGTCGATGGATTTTATTACAAGGTAATAGCTGTAATCATCATTGACCTTTACTTCCACCCGGTCTCCTACACGATGACCGCGCAGTGCCTTGCCGATAGGCGATTCAATACTGATACGGTTTTCCATGGAATTTCCGCGGATGGAAGTAACCAGCTTGTACTTCTCCACCTCATTATCTTCTTCAAAAAGAACTTCCACGATATCGTCCATTCCCACTTCGTCAGATCTGGAAGCATCGGATACAATGGATGCCGTCTTCAGCATCCTCTCCAGATAACGGATGCGGCTCTCGTTCTGATTCTTATGCTTCTTGGCTGCATAATACTCAAAGTTCTCGCTTAAGTCTCCCTGGCACGTGCCTCCTTGACCGCCTCAATGGCTTCCTTACGTACTACCAGTTACGGTGTTCGATCTCCTGCTCTATTTTTTCAACATCCTTGCGGGTAAGCTGTTCTCTCATTTCTCTGGCATCTCCTTTTCTTTATAACATTCAGACTGATCCTGGATCTGTTCTCCACTTCCTGTGAAGCTTCTGTCACAGATACAGGATTTCTGGAAGGTTACCGGAAATACCATAGCAGATACGCTCTGCTTTGTCAAACAGCGCATACCTGTTCTTCGGTTTCCTCCTGCTGGTGTACTCGCTGTTCAATATAATCTGCCATATGTTCTTTGGGGATATCCAGTAACATGGAAAATTCAGAATAGAGATGATCCTCTGCAAGCTTCAGATACCGCTCGTCTGTAGCGGTTGTTTTTTGCCATGAGATAATCTGGCCTGTTTTCTGACGTAGATCGTCTTGATGATCCGAAGAAGATCTCTGCATTCACAGGTACGGATGCATTTCTTGTAGCTATCCTCCCGGAATTTCTCATTCTCAATACTCAGTGTCTCAATGGATGGGATCTCATCGATAAGCCTCTCCGCTTCTTCCCTCGTAATGATTCCGCGAAGCACCTGCTTTCCACCTTCCACCGGTGTAAATATCTTCCATCTGTTTCTCCTCCGGCCTCAGTACATAATAAAGCTTCTCGCCGGAGGAACCATCCACCTCATTGTGGTAACTCCTGTTACCTGGCAGATGCCGGTACGACCATACACAACATATTCGCCTGTTTCAAACATTTGCCACT
>ENA-OQAS01000271-OQAS01000271.1-human-gut-metagenome-genome-assembly--contig:-NODE-271-length-27749-cov-2.128521_pt1 | contig 27749 bp, 36 predicted proteins | sample MGYA00242733_ERZ504523 | MGnify/ENA primary metagenome ERZ504523 (study PRJEB26092, sample SAMD00036239) | human gut metagenome | host: Homo sapiens | study: EMG produced TPA metagenomics assembly of...
TTCTACTCTAATTGAAAAGGTATTTTTTCCAAAATTCTTATTCCATTTAAATTTTCTTTTGCATTTTAAAAAACTTTGCTTTTGCCGAATCATAATTTTTATTAACTTCCTTCTTTAGTTTAAAGTAATCCTTTATTAATTCGATTTCTTTCTTTTTATCAAAGTATGTTTCAAATGCTTTATTACTTGCAGGATCATAATTCACCGCACCATATGCTCCATAAAAATACGCAATATGTGCATCTTGAACAGGTACACAAACACTCTTATAATGCTTTCCAAAAAGTCCATTTAAAGTAAGTTTTCTTTTTTTCTGTGCATTTGGTGTTTCAACAAAACTGCAACATCTGATCATACTCTGGATAATCAAAAACTAATGTCAAATCATTCACATTCTGCAATTTATAACATCTTGACATAATGTCTTGGTTTAGTTTTTCTCCATCTTGATCCATAAGCCACTCTGGCCCTTTAAGAAAGTCCTTTACTCCATCCATCAAAAGTTCTGCATTCTTATATCTTAATGTAAACAGTTCTCTAAAATACTGCTCCTTAAATTCTTCTAAAAATTCTTCTTTTGAATATCGAATATTGCGAACTGCATTGTCAATCAATCTATTTCGAAAAATATAATAAAACATGGATGAGCTATATTTGTTTTCAAACGGTTCATGCCATACACAGATGCCATTCATCAATATCAAATGTTTCATATTTCGCAAGCCAAACTCAACATCATCACCACGAATAAAGATTGGCATTGGAAGATTCTTTTTATTAATAATATTTAACGGCATAGTACAATACCACCATGCATTAAATTCATATTTTTTCTTCAACTTCATTATATAAACAAGCATCCAAATTTCTTAAATCCAAACCTTGCTTATGACTAACTAACCTACCTCCATTCCAAGTACCGCCAGATTCTGTTTGGAACCACTGTAAATCTGTTCTTAACATTGCGCCACCGATAAATGCATCTTTATATTCTTCCTTCAACAATGTCAGGATCTTGTATGTTCGATAAATAGACTCCGGCTGCATAACAACATCATCATCCATAAGCAAGATATGTGTCAGACCATTCTCTTCTTCTTGCTTCTTTGTTTCAATGATCGTTCTTGTAAAACCACCAGCCCCACCTGCATTTTTATTTTCATATACCTTAATGTGTTTACTCTGAAATCTTTCTATATCTAATGTTTTTGCATTATCTGAAATGTTAATATATAAATTATCTTTTAATTCTGAATTAGGATTTAAAAGGAATCTATCCTCCAACATTTTCATATTTTTATATACATATTTCTCTCTTTTAAATGTGCAGATTCCAATTGCCAGCCCTATTCTACAAGGAGTTATATTATCTGTGTAATAAAATCCTCCTCGGAATTCTGATTCGTCCGAAACGCCTAAAATATTAATACAATACATTCCATTCGTATTTTCAGATACAAACTCAGAATCAAATGCTCCCCCTCTTCATCCGAATCGAAATATGTTTCTTTTATAACCTTTTCATTAATTCCTGTAGTAGTTTTTCTTTGTATATCAAAGAAATTCTAACAGTTCCTACCAAGAATAACCTGATTTTCACTTTATTAACAATTGTGTATTTATACCATTTGGATGCAGAAAAACTGTTAAAATATGTATCTAGGTTCAACATTCCATTTTTTCTTATAAGAACTTGATTATCTGCAAGCGAATACGAAGTATCCCCGGATCTTCGAAAATATAATAGTTCTTCTGTGCAATTTTCTGCTGACGGAAATAAAATATTTTGTAGCTTTATAATTGACTTTTCCTCAATATTTTCTTTTAAATTAACAACAAAGATCTTATTACTAGACTGTTTTTCTTTAATTGTATGTGAATTATTCCATACACACAAACTATTTATTCTGATAGCCTCATTTTCAATATTATTATCGCTTTTACGATTTAATGTTTCTTCCGCCAAATCATGTGTTGCAAAAGTTTCAAAGGAAATTCCGAAATCCACCATGAGCTATACTTATGTGTTACTATTTCTTCATTGCGTATACAATTATCAAGCATACGCATATCACAATATTTGTTATCTCTTCCTAATGCCAGATTTTTCCACTGATGCTCATCACTTAAAACTGTTCCTAATAATATGGTGTCTTTTTTCTCTTTTTTTAAACATGATAAAACTGATACGTTCTATAAATAGTTTCTGGGATAACAATGGAATCATCTGCTAAAAGTAACACATTAGTAACTCCTTTTTCAACTAAAATGTTTATCAATTCCTGTCGCGAAAAATCTTCCATATATTTTTTTTTAAAAACACTTACTATATTGCTGTTTATTTTCTCAGGTTTTATCTTTTTGTCTTTATCAATGATATCTATTTGAATTTTATTGACCAACTCTTTTTTTCAACATAATCACAAAGTAAATCAATATTTCTATTAATATTTTATTAATATATCTATCATGATTAGCAAAATTAATTAAAACAGATAACTTTACATCATTAGAAATATTCGAATCATTTGAATAAAAAAATCCCCCCAACACTTGAACATTATCTTCGAGTGCAAATATAGAAATACTATAAATTCCATCTGCAATATATGAATTTATTTTTTTATCAAATACTCTCCATCACAATTTGAATCATAATAATTTCTAATATGCATCTTTCTACTAATTCATTATCTACAATTTTTTACAAATACAGATATTCTAACTTTCCATTAATAAACAAGCGAATTCCAATATCTTCTATATTTGTATACTCAAACCATTTACAAGCAGAAAAGCTATTATAAAAAGTATCAAATCTAATGCATGCCTTTTTTTTCATATAACACAGTCTTCTGCTAATGAATACCTTGTTTTTGCAGTCTTGTTAAAAAAAAGTTTTTTCCTCTGTACAATTATCTACAGATGGAAACATTAAATTTTGTAATATCATTGTCTTCTCCTCACCTTTTAATTAATTCTATATTTACATTTTCGCAACTATATCCGCAATCTTTCGATTAAAGAAAATTGTTCCAACTACATAACATCCCCTGCATACAAACTCAAATCATCCAGAGTTTCCAATTCGGATATGCTCTCTCCATAATACATTCTCTTGCAATAGAAATTACAATATACAGTGGATTTAATATTGTCATAACCTTCTGCATCGTTAGCGGTAATCTGTCAACTCGATAAAAGATAGCCGAACCATACATCAAAAATAATGTAAAAATCTTATAAAAATACGTAATATCCGCAAATGTTACATTAATGACCGCAAGCATTTTTCCTATGCCAAGCATCATAACTAACATAAGTAAAATATCCAGGAAAAATAGCAGCCATGACCAACTCGGTTTGATTCTATATAAAGCAATTACAAATGCATAAATTAATAAAGAAAACAAAAAATTTCGAAAAGCTACCAATATTTTTTGATATACATATACATTCTTACTCAATTGCGTTTTTATCAGAAAACTTTGTTTCCCATCAATGCACTTAAGCACATTGACGTTCCAGAATTAAACAGTCCATATAATGTAGTTCCCGTCAAAACATATAATGGAAATGCTCCTGATGAACCTTTACCAAACATTTCAGAAAATATCAGCACCATCACCACCATATTGATCAACGGATTGATCACTTCCCACATTTCTCCCATAAATGTAGATGACAGGCTTCTTTTTTTATCCCGCTCCACCAACTGATGAATAACAAACATATTCTGTCTAATTTCATTCACTTTACGCTGGATCACTTGCTGTCTCTTACCCACTACAATCTCTCCACTACTTCGTTTTCATATTTTTTGAACACCAGAATTCCAATTCCAAACATCCCTGCTGCCCAGATAATGCCGTTTCTCACATACATCCATTCCGGTCTCTGCCCATACACAACACACTGACGTAAAATGTAAATATACAAATACACCGGATTATGTTCAATCACCCAGCGGACTCCCGCAGCAACCCAATCAACCGAATAAAACATTGCGACAAAAAAACGCAGAATAAAAATGAAATTAGAATATATATTTCCCGCATCCCTTTGAAAAACAAACCAAATGGATACAGCATATGAAACACCTGTCGTAAAAATCAATAAAAGCAATAGCACTACCGGAATCATCAGGTAATACACCGTCACACTTGCACGATACCATGCTAACACCGCCGCAAACGGAATACATCCTAACAGGAAATTAACAAAAGCAGTAAGTACTCTCGATAGCACAAACAATTCTCTCGGCAATTTTGACTTTATCAACAAATCTCTGTTATCTTTCAACGTAGTAAGCGACGTCTGTGTCGCCGTCGCAAAAAACTCAAACATCAAAAATCCCACGAAATAATACGCCGGATACTTATCAATCCCTTTATTGAAAATGGTCGAGAACAATACCACAACCAATGCCATACGCATCAACGGATACACACAGCTCCACAGAATTCCCAGAAAACTTCTGGCATATTTTCGTTTCAATTCTCTTTTGGTCAGTTCCCAGAGCACAAACCAATATTGCCGAATACTCATGCTTCTGCTCCTTTTTCTTTTCCCATGCGACAATATGCGCCCAGCACACCCAGGAAAATGGTGTAAAGTACATAGGTCAGAATATAAGGTCCGGTAAACAAGCCCTGCCCCAGATATCCAACCAGTGCTGCAAGAACTGCTGCCTTTTCCGGTTTTCGTTCTTTGCCTTTCGTGTACATCACAAATGGGAGAACATACATCAGGAGCCTGCATGCTGCGCCAAATACCCCCATGGTAACCAGATATTCCAACAGATCGTTGTGAGCAGTACAATACAGCCAGTTCCACTCTACATAAAAGTCGGCTTTCGCAATCTGTGCCTGTGTAACTGTATCCAAAGTGCCGGTCCGACACCCATAAGTTTCTGCCAGAGCGTGCCATCTAAAAATCCCATAAAGGAGAAATACCAGATGGAACCACGGAAATTAAATAATTTCAGATTGTAATTGTAGATCACATAGAATACCACACCGATAACTCCGACTATGATCAGCCAGATCCATACTTTACTCAACACACGCTCCACACATGTATCAATCTTTGTCCGTATTTTTTCCGAAAAAACCGTCCCCAGCAGGAACAGCAAAATGATTACCATTCCAAGAATACCCGGAACCAGATACAAACGGTGTGCCAAAAGCAGCTTAGACACACTGTCGGTATCAATTGCACGCGGAGTGCACGGATGTTTCCACAAAACTTCTGCAATTCCACCGGCTATCGCGAACAAAATTCCATTGATCGCAAGATTTTTCAGACGATTGACTTTGCAGAGTGAATACCATACAACAAATAATGCTGCAATGCCAATTCCTATGTAAGTCGTATTTGTCAGCGTGATAAACAGACTGAAATATGCTGCAAGCAAAAGCAGATAGATAAAAAACCGTGCAAACCGGTTTTTCGTAAACAGCGATGCCAGCATAAAAAATGGAATAATGATCGACAAATATCCCGCCCAGAAGTTTACATTTCCAATGGTTGAAATAAAGATGTTGTACTGCAGCGGAATCTCATCGTGCATGATGAGGAAATCATACCCCAGCCGGTCTATGATGCCGATTGCAAGCACTGCGGCGGTCCCGAAATACAGATATACCCAGAGATCTCCCTTTCCGCTGTAGCATCTGGAAATGATAAAATAAACAATAACACTGCAAACAATCATCTGTGTTCCCACATCCCACGCATTTTCTCCGGAGATGGAATTTCCGATGTCGGCACTATATACCGTTGACACAATTGCAAGTATGCCAAATAGCAGCATCACAACATCCAGTGCGCTGATTTTTCTAAGCTGTGTCCTCTTATTTTTTGAAAATTGATGGTTTTTAATCACAAGCATCAGACTGATGCACAAACTGACTGCGATAACTACAAATAAAATCCGCGAAAACAGCCAGTAAATATCCCTTTTATCGTTTAAAATATTATAGTAATTATCCGAATAGTACAGTGGCAATAATGTAAACATCAATACCATGAACATTTTCACGGCTTCTTCTCTTACTTTTTTCAAAATATATCCCCTATTGTCAAGATATAGGAGTCAGTATTCCCTGACTCCTATGGTAAACTCACATTTCATAAATACTATTTTGTCTTAACTTTTGTTGTAGATGTCCACTTGGAATATACTTTCTTACCGTTCTTGTCCAGCTTGTAAGCACGAACACGAACATAGTATGTAGTCTTATCCTTCAGGCTCTTTACGGTGTAGCTTGTCTTCTTGGTTGTCTTAGACTTTGTAGTCTTCTTTGTAAATTTCTTGGATGTAGAATACTGTACTTCGTATCCTGCTGCTCCGGCAACTTTCTTGATGGTTACCTTTACGGCATTATTCTTTGCTGCAACAGTAGCTTTGGCAGGTTTCTTTACAGTAACCTCCTGCTCCGGTGTTGCGTCTGTAGCTGTAGTCTCTGCAGTTGTTGCTGCAAATACTGGTGTTGCAGTAGGTGCTACAGTTGTTGCAAGTACAGCTGCGGCCAGTAATGCAGCTGCTAATTTCTTCATTTTCATGACAATAAGTCTCCTTTCTTCTGAAAAATGTGAGTTATATATAAAAAATCTGTATACAGATTTTACCAGATTAATATACTTACTCGCTGTATTAGCTGCGATAGGCTTTATCACACGGTTTTCGGTTCCCCAATCATGCGCATGTTTCCCTGTTCAATCCAGACAACTTTCGTACAATTATCGAGGATCGTCTGCATGCCATGCGAGACCATAAGGACGGTGGAGCCGCCGTGGATCAGTTCTTTGATCCTTGCGAGACTCTTTTTCCGGAAGAATTCATCTCCCACAGATAACACCTCATCCAAAATCAAAATTTCTGCCGCACCTGCACCGTTGCGATGGAAAAGCCCAGCCTGGAAACCATACCGAAGAAAAATTCTTTACTTTTTCTTCCATGAATCCCTCTAATTCCGCAAATCTACGATTTCCTGATAATGTTCGTCGATAAATGCTTTGGAGTAACCAATGATTGCTCCATTTAAATACACGTTTTCCTTTGCGGACAGTTCAAAATCAAACCCGGTACCAAGCGTAAGAAGCTGAACCTTCCTCTGATCCACAACCACTCTTCCGGAGGTTGGATTGAGAGCACCGGATACAATCTTTAACAGGTTGATTTTCCGGAACCATTCGTTCCGATCACCCCTACAATTTCTCCACGATATACGTTAAAGTTAATATGATTTAATGCATACAGTTCTTTGTATGACATCTGTTTTCGAAGGGTCTGTATCAGATATTCCTTAATACCTGACACATTATTGGTTGCAATCCGAAACCGCATAGTAAGATCCTCTACACAGATAACCGGTGGCTCAGATCTTTGCTCTTTTTCCTTTTCAAGGTATGGCAGGATCTGTACCGACCACTCTTTTGCTTCCTGTTCTTTCTGTTCCCGGAACTTTTTGTTTTCTTCCGTGTAATCAACAACCGGACGTTGTTTTTCTATTTTTTCATACACCATTTGTAAGATGCAGGCACTTACGGCCATGACACCAACTGTTTCAAACATTGCAATCCTCTTTATCTATTTTGCTTTAAGGCTCTGCCTTAATGTGTTTACATACTTTGCCATTCTTGCGGATCTCAGATTTGAAGAAATATGTTTTCCCGCATTGACGATTGTCCCTTCAATCCACCCGCTTTCATGGATTACCTTTTTTGACAACCCCAACATGATACATAATTTTGAAAGAATTCTCAAGTCTTTAATTTCTCTCTGCGTCAGGCGATTGGCGATACAGCGCATATGTTCATCGGACAGATCATCCGAAAACAGCTGCATACCATAGTATTTTGCTTCCCATCGATTTGGTCTGGACATGATGGTTTCATACAACTTCCCGCTATATCTTTCTCACATAGCATGGCTGCTTTATGTTCCGGCTGCTTCGACAGATGATCCATAAACATCCGGAGTAACTCATTGTTTCTCTTTAGCTGCTCTGTGTTTGGATTCTCTACTTGCGAGAATACCGGAATATATCGTCCGGCTTCACAGCAATAAGCTTTTATCATCGGACAAGGTTCACTGTACATCACTTCAAAAAGACAGTTACTGAATCCTGCCTTTTTTCTGATATTCCCCTTTGGCATGAAATAATATGCCTCATATCTGCAATTGTTTCGGTTTACCGGATACTCATATAATCCAAAATAGTATCCCGTCAAAGTAATTCCGGTTTTTCCTGTGCCAAAAGTGTCTGCATACTTTTCTGGATGGTTCCTACCCATCCACTGTCAACAATTGCATAACGGACATTGTCAAGCAGACCTTCCTGCCGCAGATATCCAATGGTAGTCTCATATGCTGCGTCTGACTTCTCATAAATCCTCTCCAGCAAATGTGTCGTTCCTTCCGCACAACATTTTTTACCCATTCTCTTAAATTGAAAATTTCTTTCCGATTTAAGGTTGCATGTAACGATCTCTGATAATTGATTTCCCTGCATACAGCAATCATCTCTTCTTCACTGAGTGCCGCACGGTTTAAGATTTGATAGAAACTGATATCAATCCCCGAAAGAAATATGCGGTCCAGACACGCATCCCCGAGGAGATGATATTCCGGAATACGCAAAGCATAACGGGATACTCGCAGATAACAGATTTCTATGGGAATATGTAAATATTCCACCATTTTCTTTGCGACAAGATACATCGGATATGCATCTCTTGCCAGAAAATACAGTCTTTTCTGTCTGTTTTTGTGCTCTTCCAAACCCATGCTACATACTGTACCAGTGCCGGTGCCCATAAGGTGACATATATCTGATCCTCCGGTGCACACAGCTGCTTCAGGCACTCCTCTGCAGCACCGGACAGAAAAGTATTCTGTTTTAACAGCGTACGGTACGTTTCCATTCGCGGTTGTATCGTTGCCTGATGTTTCATAAGTCTGCCATACGCTCCTTTTTTCTCACGATCATGCTGGACGGTACAAATCTGCTGACCATCGGACGAAAAATATAGAGCCAGCCTTTCGGCCAGAGGATTCCAAGACCACGAAATCCTTCGTAACGCACCTGACCTTCATGAAACCGGTTTTTCCATGACCGATTGTGATAATTTTCCCGGTCTACCCGGTAATCAAGCAGGCACTTCTGGATGTTATAACCTTTGTAGCCCAGTCCGAACAAACGCATAAACAATTCATAATCCTCGCATCGCGCAGTCTTTTTTCCTTCATCGTACCCAGCCACCTTTTTGAACAGGCTGGCACGGTACATGACGGTTGGATGAATATACGGCGAATATTTCAGGTAATCGTCCGTACCCGGCTCCTCCGGGCGGACTCCCTCTCCCCATATGCCTCTGTCATCAACCAGCTTGCAGTTTGTTCCGCACCACATATATTCGGGATGGTCTTTCAAAAAACTGATTTCTTCTTCAAATCGTTTTGGATGGGAAATATCATCGGCATCCATCCGTGCAAGGTATTTTCCCCTTGCACTGGCAATGCATTGATTTAACGCATACCCCAGTCCATGATTTGCTTTCGAACCAATGACGCGAATTCTTGAATCTTTACTTTCCAGTTCTTTCATATATGTGTTTACTTTTTTGATAGAAGATCCATCGTTGTATATTAAAAACTCAAAATTCCGATATGTCTGTTGCAATACAGAATTTACTGCCTTTTCAAAAACCTCAAGATCCTGTTGATTGTAAACTCCCATGATCACCGATATCATGGGTCTCTCCCGGTCATTTTCTATAGTAACTTCCGGTACCTTCGGCAGTTTCTGATAGATCTGACTCATTTTTGCCGCAGACTATGGAGTGAAAATTTTTTAACTGTATTCTGCGCCCTTGCGGCATATCGTTGTCTTTGTTCTTTATTTTCATATAAAGAAAGAATTGCTTTTGCAAACTCGTCTGAAGAAGCAGCATTACAAACCAGCCCATTCTCCTGATCTATGAGATATTCTCTGGTTCCCCGATTATCTGCTGCAATTAATGGAATTCCACTCGCCATTGCTTCTAATCCTGCCATTCCCATACCTTCACGCAAAGACGGAAATACAGAAATATCCGCGGTTCTCCATATTTTTGGCATATCATTCCGATATCCCTGCAAGAAAACCCGGTCGGATAACCCGTACTTTTTTAATCTCTGTTTCAAGATTTTTTCTATTAGGACCTTCTCCGCAAATGCTATAGTAGATGTCCGGACGTGCAAGTTTTGCAATTGTTCAATCACTACTCTGTGATTTTTGTTTTTATTGATTTCACCTGCAGATACAATATGAAATGCATGCTCCGGAATTCGAGATTTTTCTTAAGGTATCCCGTTCATGAACTTCATCTTCTTTTAATGGATAAAATTTTTCAAGATCTACACCAACTCCCGGAATCAGTGCTGCTCCCCCATCTTTTTTATAATGAAATTTATCTGCTCTCGTATAATCCTCATGATTTATGGTAATGATAATATCTGAAAACTTTGCCAGAACTTTTTCTGCCGGATAATAAAACAACCAGTTTTTACCGGTGCTCCCTGAAAAAAGTGAAATCCATGTGCTGTGTAAACCACAAATGGCTTTCTTTTACTGAGTACGGCTGCAAGACGCCCCAATACCCCACCATTTGGATTATGACAATGGACAACACTGATCGCTTCGCGGTCTATAATCCGTATAAGTTCCCGCAATGCCCATATATTCTTTTTTATTTTAAATGGATTTTTTTCAATACTGATATGATGCAGTACAACCCCCATATTCCGGAGAGTCTCATCTTTGACCTCATAGATTGGTACACCAAAATTTGTTGCGTAATGAACCTGATATCCTTTTTTCTGAAGAAGTCTGACATTATTTAATTCGAACTGCGACAAAAAACCACTGGTTGTGGTTATAATCAATGCCTTGTTCATCCCTTTTTATCCCTGATCTTTCGTAAACCAAAAAACATTTCCCACTTTTCTGATACTCATCATAAGAATATCACGATTTTATCGTTTGTCAAGCATTAGTATTCATATGTGATAAATAATAATATACATCATGGTATGGCTTCAGGTCAATTGTCACTTATCCCAAAAGATCATTATTGTTTTCATCCTGTCTTATAATATATACATAAATTCATAAATTTTATAATAATTGGGAGGGTTTTAATGAAAAAGTCTATAAATGAACGTATCCACGATCTTCGCGAACGATCCGGACTGACACAGAGTGACCTCGCGATCCAGCTGGGTATGACAAGATCCGGTGTCAATGCCTGGGAAATGGGCATATCGAAACCTTCTCTTGAAAATCTTGTAATTCTAAGCAGAATCCTGCATACAACCACAGATTATTTACTTGGAAATAATAATGAAGAAACAATTGTGATTAATGATTTACTCCCGAAGAGAAAGAAATGGTCATGCGTATGGTGCATTATATAGAAGAAGTGCACCAGCTGAAGTGTAAAAAAACAGCCCTCGTCAAATAGGGGGCTGTTTCGTTCCTCGATCAGGAATCTTTTTTCGCCTTATCAATCATATAAAGAATATCTGCAAGCTCATCTTCCGGAATTTTGACATAATCCGCAAGTTCTTTCTGCGTTGGCTGTGCACCGTTCTGTTTTTTCAGATAGTTCACCGCTTCACTTACCAGCGCAACTTTTCCAACCACGGAATTTTCATTCTCATCCTCACCGGTCTGTTCCCGGATGCAGGATTTCATCGCTTCTTCCACCGCGGTAAGAAGTTCCTCTTCCACATCCACTTTTTCGTGGCTGCCGCACAGCTCGCTCAGGCGCAGGAAAAGCGCCATATTTCCTTCCTGCACAATATCCTCAAATCCTTCCGGGGAAACTGCCAGTTTCTTTGCTACTTCCAGTACGTTGCGCAGCCATGCATTGGAGAGCGCGTGTACCATGCTCTCTTCCCCTGCCAGCAGCTTCTTATACATATCAATCTGCTGCTCCTTGGTATACTCCGGAATATCTTTCAGTTCCTCCAGATACATCTGAAACATGGGAGAAGTGGAAATGTTGTCTGTGACGGAATCTTTTGCGGATTCCTTTTTCGCAGAAGATTCTTTGGTTTCTTCTTTCTCTGCGGTCTCCTCATATTCCACTTCCTTTGTTTCCGGTTCGTTCTCTTCCGGCTGCGGATCATCATGTGGTGTTGACAGAAACTCTAACACCATCTCTTCCTGCTGTGCATTCAAATCCATATCCTTAAAATAGGAAAGGATCTCCTCTCTTGTCATCGGCTCCGCCGAAGTGCGGATAATATCCTGTACCGCACGTATGGTTTCTGTAAATGTATTCTGGTCTAACATATCAGGTCTCCTGTTCCTCATCATAACATTCGCTTCTGATCCGCGAACTGATCTCCTGCAGACATTCTATGAGGATCGGATTAAACTGTCCGCATTCCCCATGCAGGATCATTTCCAATACCTTTTCATGCGGTACTGCTTTCTTATAAACGCGCTCACTTGCCAGCGCATCGTACACATCCGCTACCGATACTACCTGTGCGGAAATCGGGATTTCATCTCCCACAAGTCCATCCGGATAGCCTTTTCCATCGTAGCGCTCATGATGCCAGCGGCAAATCTGGTGTGCGATCTTTACCAGTGGCTCGTTCTGATAAATACCAAGCTGTTCCAGCATTTCTGCACCGATGACGGTATGCGTTTTCATAATCTCAAATTCTTCTTTTGTCAGTTTTCCCGGTTTATTCAGGATTTTTTCATCCACACCGATTTTCCGATATCATGCAAAGAAGAAGCAAGTGCGATCATGGCTCTGGTATCCCCATCCAGATGATACTTTTCGGTTTTCTGCGCCAGTCTCTCCAGCAGCATCTCCGTAAGTTTGTGAATGTGAAGCACATGGCTTCCGCTCTCTCCGTTTCTAAACTCCACAATATGACTGAGAATATGAATCAGCATCTCGCTGTTTTTCTCTTTTTCGTTGATCTGCGCGGTAATCAGGGAAGTCAGCCGACGCTGCTTCGCATATAATTTCATGGTGTTCGTCACACGCTGATAAACGATCTGTGCATCGCATGGCTTGCTGACAAAATCCACTGCACCAAGTGCATATGCCCGCTTCACAGCCTCCGGGGCATCGGCTCCGGACATCATAATAACCGGAATATCCTCAATCCAGTGATTTTTATTCATATATGTCAGGACATCAAATCCATCCATCTTCGGCAATACCACATCCAGCAGAACCAAAGAAATACTATTGACCTGCTGTTCCAGTATTTCTATGCATTTTTCTCCGCTCTCCGTCTGTAGGACATGATAATCCTTGGAAAAATCGTATCCAGAAGCGTCCGGTTGACCTCCTCATCATCCACTACAAGGATCTCCGGAATCATCTTTTCCGGTTGCTTCTGTGCGTGTATCTTTCCTCATGATCAATCATGTTATTCTCGGTGATGGCCATGTTTTTCTTATTTTTTGCCTGATACATCAGTTTATGTGCGCGAAGCATTGCATGCTCAACAGATTCGTTCTGCGAAATCACGGCACCCATACTGACAGAAAGCTGAATATTGGAATACCCCGGAATCACTGCATTCTGGATTTTTTCCTGAATCTCCTGCAGTTTTTCTACCAGCATCTTCCTTTATCTCCGGCAGCACAAGAACAAATTCAATCTCCACCATAGCGCACAAGCGTATCCTCTCTGCGGATACAACGCCAGATCACACCAGCAACCGCCGCAAGTGCCATATCTCCGGTCAGATGTCCATATGTATCATTGCAAAGCTTGAAATCATCCACATCAATCACAACAATTCCGGCATTTCCCGTCCACATTTTTATCTCTTCCTCAAAATACAGACGATTATAAACTCCGGTCAGGACATCCTTATATAATTTTTCATTATATCCGGTCAGTTTATTGATCAGCTTTTCTCTGCAGGATATGTCGATTAAGGTGTCGTCCTCCAGATGATTGATCAATTCCATGACGTATGGCTGTCCATCAATTTCCATATACCGGGAGATTACCTGATAGACTTCTGATTCCAGAAATTCCAGCTTAATCATCTGCTTCTTTTCCCGCAACGCTTTATAGGAACTGCAGTTTTCACACTTACCGTTTTTCTTCCAGAAACTGTAGCACGGACATCCATCCTGCACATTTTCGCACGTTCCTTTCCCTTGCTGGTAAAATGTCCGCTCAACATCTTCTCCTTTTAACAGACGTGCTACCTGAAAAATCTTCTGATAATATTTGATTTCCTGTTCTGCTTCCTGCATGGTCATCCCGTTACCGGATTGCATTACACCTCATCCTCCTGGCATTAGAAATTCAAGTCAATTTTAATCCCCTTCAGATCCTCGTTTACGAGATTGTTCTTTTTAAGAATCGTCTGGATGTGCTGCTGCGCCTCCTCCAGCTTACTCGTACCAGTCTGATCCACCGTTACATCTGCCTCCAGCCTGTCTGCCTCGACAGAACCCTCAATCATCTTCTCCTGCTGCTGTTTTTCCTCTTTCTTTTCGTCAATCTTTTCCTGCTGCTCGTCGCGCTTCTCCTGCGCTTCCTCTGCTTTCTCTTTCTCTTCTTCCTGTTTCTCGTCGATGTGATCTACCGCATCCTGTATCAGCATGCCAAAAGCATCTTTATCGGAAGCATCCAGCAATTCATCCGCTGCATCCTGCGCTTTTTGCATATCCTGTGATTTCAGCTGGTCGAGCTTTGCATCTGCCGCTGCCTCAGTCAGAGAAGTCACGTTACGCTGCGCCCTGTCTTTCTTGTTCAGAATGACATCCCTTTGTGCATTCAGCTGTAATGCCCTGGTCTGATAATCGGTCAGAGGGGTATTCTGCAGTTCTTTCAAACGGTCTATCTCTTCCTTGGAAAAGTCATCCGTCTGCACACCTTTCTGATAATCCTGATATTTTTCCAGCAGTTCTAAGTCTTTCTGCTCCTGGGAATCCGAATCCACCCCATAACTCTGCCGCGCGATTTCTTTACTCTCGCGAACCTGTTTCAGCTCCTCGTCACACGCACGGACTTCTTTGAGTTTTTCCTCTTTCTGCTGTGCCATCTGATCCCGCTGGCTTACTGCCTTGTTATCGCTGTCCCAAGCGTCCCGAATCAGTTTCATGGCCTGTTTCTGGGCACTCTGTTTTTTATCATTTACAGCATTATTGGTAGACTGGGCAAACTGCAGGTCTCCCGCATATACCGTTCCTTTGTCGGATACTCCGTTTTTGCGTGTTTCATCACTTCCGATTTCGTATCCATTCATGTTAGCATGTGGTGCCTGAATCGTCAATGACATATCAAAATTCCCCCTTTATTTTTTCATAATCTTTTATATTATATCGGATACTTTCCGAAATTTCTCCATATATCCGGCTAGATATTCATGGGAACTATTCATGGGAACTGCTGTCTTTGTACTGCTGCTCATCCACCAGCTTCTGTCACACGCTCTTTGTCGGAAGACGCAAAATAATATACCGAAGCATCCGACTTCTGCAGTGTTTTCAGATAATCGCCAATCTCTTCACAGACATCTTCCACCACCTGTTCAAATGCATCCAGATCCGTCTGCTTTGCACCACTTTCATATGCCTCCTGTTTGATTTCTTCCTCCGTCTGCGTTCCTGTCTGGCTGTCTATATACTTGCGCACCGCAAGATTCTGACGAATAACCGGCTCCATATTCTTCCAGTAAGCACTCTCGCCACCGAATCCCGCATAAAAATCGCGGATTTCTTTCCGGTTCTCCGCTTTGTTCATCTGTGTCTTCAGCAGTTTTGCATAATCATCATATTCCTGATCCGACACATACATCCGTTCTTTTTTGCAAGTACATACAACGTCTTTTTTGTAATAATATCTTTTATAACCTCTTTTTTTGCGGTTTTTACCGTTTCTCCGTTTTCCACACGCAATGCCACTCCTGCCTGAATTTCCTGCTGTGTTACCGGAATTCCCTGGATACGGTAAACCACCTTTGCAGCCTTCCCCGTAAATCTGGAAACAATCGTTCCAATCCGGAAAAAGGAAGTTCCTCCCCCTACGGACACACCGACTCCCGCCAGAACAAACATGGCAAGAACTGCTGCAGCTGCTCTCCATTTAAAAGAAGCCTTTCTTTGGTGCATGTCATGTTTTGGCTTATATGTATACGCTTCCTCTATAATGTCATCACTGATTTCACCGATTGCATCAGATAATTTTTCGGATTTTCTCATAACACTACACCCTCCTTCTCCAGTTTCTTTCTCAGCTTTTTGCGCAGACGCATCAGTTTTACGGACACACTGTTTTCTTTCATCCCAAACGTTTCCGCAATCTCTGCGACAGACTCCGTATACCAGTACCGTTTGACGAACATCACGCGGCTGCCGGTATCCAGTTCCCGTAAAAAGCGTTCCAGGACTTTCGTCACCTCCTGTTCTTCCCACGGCTCCTGCTCCTGCGCTGCCGGAATACATTCTTCCAGTTCCGCAAGCGATACATCGTAATAGCTGTTGCGCTTTGCCGCCATGTTATGCCGCAGCCTTTTGACGGACAGATTGCGGGTAATCCTGCAGACATAGGAGACCAGCGGATTCGGGGTCTGCGGTGGGATACTGTTCCACACACCAAGCCACGTATCATTAACACATTCTTTTGCATCCTCTTCGTTATTTAAGATCCGGCGGGACAGGCTCTGACAGAGTTTTCCGTATTTCTGCGACAATTCGGCAATTGCTGCTGTGACCGCTCCTGAAATAAGCGGATGATTGCAGTATCTTCCATGATGATTCCTCCCTTCTGTTGGATGCCAGTCCTTTTAAAGCCACCTGCGGCTGGGACTGGAGCATCTCTTATCTGTATACTACCGGTTTCTGGCGGGATGTGACGGGCAGATGTGTTTTTGTAAAAAATAGCATCTAACATTTCTGTTAAATGCTATTTGGACACCAATTTAAATTATATATTACACTGACTTCTTTTTTACAATCTGTAATTCATACCCGAGAGCATCTAAGATACGACTAAATGCCGAATTGTCGGGATACTTCTTTCCTTTCAATCCTTGATATAACCTGTTGTTTATTCCCTGTCAGCAAAGCTAATTCCTTTTGTGTAATTTTTTTCTTTTTACGTAAAGAAATCATTTCACCAATCAATCTATACTCTGCACGGGACTCATCCCATATTTTTTTAAACTCCGGATCGTTCTCTCTTTGCTTTTGAATTTCCTGCTCTACATTTACTTGCAAAAAGGCATATTGACCACTCCCTCTAAATAAACTTCCTGCCTAACATATTTCCTAATTCTTTTGCCCGCTTCCGTACTATATTTGCATCCTTTTTTTCTGTTTTATTTTTCTGTTTTCGACAGGAATGGAGCAGATATATATTTTCCTTATCTACTGTAATATAGAATACACGGTTATTTTTCTGAAAATATACCTCATACACTTTCTTTTCCCATTCTTTTAAAAAGAATTTTATCAAATTCTCCTTTTTCCATATGCTGCAGTACGGTATAACCATCAATTTTTTCAGCTTCCGGAAGACTATTAATGTATTCATATATTAAATCTCTTCCCGAATTCGAAAGATAATTGTGTAATATCATATGCTGTCTCCACTTTTGTTTTGTAATTACAAAATACAGCATATATGTTGTATTGTCAAGAGTTATTCTCTGTCTTATATATCTTTTTCACTTAATCTACTACGGTTCATCATTCTCCTTCGAACAGTTATTCCTAATCAAGTCCTTCCCCAAGAAGTCCCAGCCCCTTGCGGTCCGCAAGACTCTGTGCGCCTTCTTTGACTTCCTCCTTCGAATAATCGTGCTCTTCAAGAAATTCCTCCGGAAGTTCATTCAGATAATCGTAAAATCCGAGTGCTACTTCAAATGTGCCCTCTTCATCTCTTTCTAATTCTTCATACAAGCGATTTTCCGCTTCATTGATTTTTCCTGCATCGACCAGCGCAATCAGCCGGGCATATAACTGTCCGTTGCTGTATGACGATCCTCTTCCTTATATTCATAGGTCGCGGTGTTTTTCCCAAATAAAATTTTTGCAAGCATGCGGGTCATGTCACGTACCTGCCGCATAATAATATCATTCTCGTATGCCATGATTGTTTGATTTCCTTTTCTTTTTTGCTGTTGTGTTTCCGGTTATTGTGCCTTTTTAGTAGCTGTATATTTTCAGAAACAGCACCTTTTCTATCGCTATATCTTTTGGGCTATTATAAGTTTCCTGTAATTATAAAATTCACGATGTTTGTGCTGGCAAATGGCAAATATGTTTTTTGCTGGTTGATTATGTCCTGCTTTTACTGGCTGGTGGGACTTTTTGCAACACTTTTTCTGCATATGTCCTGCTCTTGCTACCTCGAGGGACTTTTCGCGCCACTTTTCCTATATATGTCCCACACCCCTCATATTCTTGAAAACCCGGCTTTGATAACCACACTTATTCACTCTTTCTCATCTTATTATACACACTCTCTATATATTATCAATCATCCTACATACTTTGATCTATATATTTATACTGTTGTCCCAATCATATAGAAAAACACTTTTAATCTTTGCAAAAAATATGAACCCCCCTATTTATGTGAAGCCCAGCAAAAGAAATTTGCAAAAACCGATACAGTTCCTCATCGCTCCGTATATTTACCCGTTCTGCCCGCAGATACTCCGGCAGACTGTTTTCCTCCGGATACATCCCACAAATATCCACTCCGATCACATCATATTCCGTAACCAGCGTTTTTAATATCTGTTCCAGCATTCCCATTGACATTTTTCCCTGGTCCCAGTTTGTCACTGCATATTTTTCGTCCAGCACATCCTTGTCAATGGAAATATAAACAGGAACTTCATCCGACAGTTCTTTTATTTTTTCATGTGCCTTTCCGTTTTTTAATTCCTCGTAACTGATTTCAACAAGCTTTCCATCTGTCTCCTGCTGCCTGGCTCCGGACTGTAACTTATCAAGCGCTTTCTTCTCCTGCCCGATCAAAACCAGCCTTTGCAGATACGGGTTTTCCTGCAATACCTTTTTCGCCCAGTTTCCGCAACTTAAGATATCTCCGCCCAGACTTGCATCCTGCATATCCGTGTGATGGTCAATTAACACCAGCGTAAACGGCTCCTTGATAAAATCCGTCATAATTTTGGAAATATAATGATAATCCCCCGAATCTATAAAATGAATTCCGGATACTCCGGCCGCGCAATCAGCGCTTTTATTTTTTTCTTCCGCATCTCTGCTGCAATACAGACGGCTGCCTCCGATCGCACTGCAGTCATGCCACTCCAGTCCCGGTTCTTTTCGCTTTGGATAACATTGTGTAAAATCAAAGATCATGTTTCGGTTTTTCAAACTTTCATCCTCCCTTTTTCACAGGCGATTGCAAAACACGTGTGGCACATGCGCATACTTTGCAATCGCCTGCGATATATTATAAGAAAAAGGGGACAGCCTCTCGACTGTCCCCCTTCTGAATAATTAGTCTTCAATAGAAATATACTTCTTTTCTTCTACCTTGGTGCTTCCTCTTTCTTTGGAACTTCCAGTGTCAGAACACCGTTTTCAAATTTTGCTTTCACGTCATCCTGCGTTACTGCATCGCCGACATAAAAGCTTCGGCTGCAGCTTCCGCTGTAACGTTCCTTGCGGATGTACTTGCCATCCTTATCCTTCTCATCGTTATTCTTACTGGTGGTTGCGGTTACGGTTAAATAACCATCCTTTACCTCACCTTTGATATCTTCCTTCTGGTATCCCGGAAGATTCATTGTTACTTTGTATCCTTTATCTGTCTCAGACACATCCGTCTGCATTGTTCCGTTTGATTTGTATGGGAAACCACCAAAGAAATCATTCATAAAATCGTTACCAAAAATACTAGGCATTAACATAAGTCATCTCTCCTTCCAAATCTTAATCATCTATTTATTATCAAAGTTTCAAGAGATTATTCATTTCCCTCAACCTCTTTTCCCTTTGTTCATGATATGTTATACCACCGTTTTTAGCACTCGTCAAGTAGGACTGCTAACAATTTTTGTGAAGATTTTTGTGAATTTTCTAAATTATTCTGAAAATTATATTATTTTAGCAGAAAGAGCCATCGTTTTCATAGCTCATTTTCATGTAAAATATGCTGCATTTATGTTACATTATATAAATATATGAAGAAAATAAAAAATGCTGTAACGAAACACCGTATTTTTACATCAATAAATGTAACCCATATAAATTCCAGAAAAAAGGAGGTCACACATGCAGGATATGGACGCAGTCTACCGTCAGCATTTTCGCATGGTGTATCAGTACCTGATGTCACTGACGCACCAGCCGGATGTTGCGGAAGAACTGGCACAGGAAACTTTCTGCCAGGCTGTCAGCAGTATCCACCGCTATGACGGAAGCTGCAAGATCACTACATGGCTTTGTGCCATTGCCAAAAATCAATATCTGTCCTATCTGCGAAAGCACCCACTGCACGAGGATCTGACAGACACCGAAGCGGAACTTCCGCACACACCGTCTGCAGAGCAGGAGGCGCTTTCCTCCGCCGGAAAAATGGAATTGCTGCAATGCCTGCACCAGTTTCAGGAACTACCGGGAAGTGATCTATCTGCGGGTATTTGGAAATCTCTCGTTCCGGGAAATCGGACAAATTATGGGACAGAGTGAAAACTGGGCGCGCGTGATGTTTTATCGCGGCAAGGAGCGCCTGCGAAAGGAGCTGAACAAACATGAAAATGATTTGACCTGTGAGGTCGTACAGGATCTGCTGCCAAGCTATGTCGATCACCTGACGAGTGACGTCACAAATACGGCGATCGAAACACATATCCGCGAGTGTGCCGACTGTCGCCGGATACTTTCCGATATGCAGACTCCGGAACCCGTGCCGGCAGAAACGGCAACGGATGCTTCAACTATCGACTTTTTAAAAAAGAGCAACAAAAGGAACAAACGCCGGATTCTTGCCGCCATCCTGATCGTGACACTGTTGCTCGGCAGCATCTGGGGATATCGGACGTATTTCTACCCTGCACCGCTGAAAAATACCGCACTGATCGACTATGCGGTTACCGTAAAAGACAATAAAACCATTCAGATTAAAGGATCTTTAACCGATCAGACACTTGGTGTTGCCGGAATCGACTACTCCTGTGATCCGGATCACCCGGAAACCGTCACAATCAATGTCAGAACCAACCGCATATCGCAGCCGGGCACAATACATTTTCCGATAAAAAGACAGAAACCCATGCCGTAAAAAAAGTATATGTGAACGATCAGATTGCCTGGGAGGACGGCACCTCTATTCTGCCGAAAGCAGCACAGATTTATGCCACGATCCATCCATACATCGGTGATATGTCTGCCAATGAAAAAACACTTGCGCACTTGGCATCTCCAATGTATTTTCGATTGCAAACTTCAAACTGCAGACCACGGAAACCCCTTACGGCTGGACCATATATCTGGATGATGCATTTACAAAAAAACAACAGACCACAGTTGAAAAAACCATGAAAAACTATGCCATGGTCATTCTCACCTGCACCAAAAATCTGGGAAGTGTAACGTTCCTACACATTGGATGGAAAACGACAGATTTACTTATACGAAAGAACAGGGAGAAAATGAATTTCTTGGCACCTGTAACTACTTCCGCAGTTCTGCCACAGAGTTTCAGACACTGCTTGCAAAAACCGGTATCTTAAGCGATCCCGTCTTTTCCAGACTGTCCGGAAACCAGGGATACCGCCTGACGGAGCAGCTCAACAATGTTCCGGATGCTGAAATTACCGGGACGATTCAAAACGAAAAACAAACTATTATTAAGCAATATGAAAGTTATCTGCCGACCAACAGCTGGTCGCCGGGATCAATCAGCAAATCATTTTCTTCCGAAAAAGATGCACTCGCTTATATCGGATACAAAAATCTGCGGTCATTTGCCCTCCCACAGAAAGCAGACAGCATTTCCGTCAACGCAACCGCGGATAAAAAAGGAAACATCTGCTACATCTCGCTTTCCGAACTATACAGTTGTGCAGACGGACAGATCAATGTGACGGCCGCCGCCGATCTCTATACAGAATCGTCCAACACCGGTTCCTATATCGATATGGACTATCCATCGTATGAGGAAACGCCGGATGCCGTATCCACCAACGAACTGTACACCACGGCTTCCGGCGATACCTGGCAACTGATTACGACCACCTCTCAGGGTGATGATTTCAATGATTCCATAGACGCTTACCGGACCGAAGACACGATTTTATATGGCATTCACATCGGTTACCCGTCGAACCTGAAAGAAAGCGCACAGGCAGAACTGAAAAAAATTTTAGAAAACGGCATCGGCCAGAACTAAGGGATTTATAAAAAATTAAGAAACCTTTTTCAAAAAGGTATTGAGCCAGAAGAAAATGTTCATTATAATCCATTATAAAACAATAAGGTGAATACCCCGACCGTATCCGGGAGAAAGGAAACATCCCATCCAGTCTGACTGGATGGGATGAACATTGATAAACATGAAATGGATGATAGCATCTGATATCCACGGCTCTGCATACTACTGCAGACAGCTGTTAAATGCATACAACCGGGAACAGGCCGACCGTCTGCTGCTCCTTGGCGATCTTTTATACCACGGTCCGCGCAATGACCTGCCGGAAGAATATGATCCAAAACAGGTGATTGAACTGCTCAACGCCAAAAAACAACATATTCTCTGTGTCCGGGGCAACTGCGATGCCGAAGTCGACCAGATGGTACTCCAATTTCCCATTATGGCAGATTACTGCGCCATTGCAGACAGTGATACGCTGATTTATGCCACCCACGGCCACACGTATAATGAACAGAACCTGCCTCCACTGCATCGCGGGGACATTCTGCTGCACGGACATACCCACGTCCCGGCATGCGTCCCACACGACACATATACCTGCATGAATCCCGGATCTGTTGCTATTCCAAAAGCCGGAAGCTGGCACGGCTACCTGATTATGGAAAATGGCCGTTTCCAGTGGAAAACAATGACTAACGAAGTTAAAATGGAGTTTGCAGACGGAAAACGCATTCTCTAAACAAAATCTTTTACGGAAGCATAAATGCCTTCTGCATTCAGACCATACTTCTCAAGCAGTGCCACTGCCGGACCGGACTCGCCGAAGCAGTCCTGTACACCGATGGTCTTTACCGGTGTCGGTGCCTTTCTCGAAAGTGTCTCACATACAGCGGAACCGAGGCCTCCGATGACGGAGTGTTCCTCAACGGTCACGACTTTCCCGCATTCTTTTGCTGCGGCGACGACAAGATCCTCATCAAGCGGCTTGATCGTATGGATGTTGATCACTTTTGCATTAATGCCGTCTGCTGCAAGTTTTTCTGCGGCTGCGAGCGACTCGGACACACATAAACCGGTCGCAATGATTGCCACATCTTTGCCTTCCCGCAAGGTCACACCTTTGCCAATCTCAAATTTGTAATCCGGACGGTCATTGATGATCGGGACTGCAAGGCGGCCAAAACGCATGTAAACCGGGCCTTCGTGTTCATATGCGGCTTTTACTGCGGCTTTTGCTCGATATCGTCACTCGGATTTAAGATGACCATGCCCGGAATGGTGCGCATGAGCGCAATATCCTCATTGCACTGGTGGGTAGCACCGTCTTCACCGACGGAAATTCCGGCATGGGTTGCACCGATCTTTACATTCAGATGCGGATAACCGACCGAGTTTCGCACCTGCTCGAATGCACGTCCGGCTGCAAACATGGCAAACGAACTAGCAAACGGAACTTTACCGGTTGCGGCAAGGCCTGCTGCAATGCCGATCATGTTACATTCTGCGATACCACAGTCAATGTGGCGCTCCGGAAATTCCTTTTTGAAGATTGCAGTCTGTGTTGCCGCTGCAAGATCTGCGTCTAAAACATATACATCATCATGCTCCTTTGCCAGTCTACGAGAGCGTTTCCGTAGCTGACACGGGTTGCGATTTTTGTTACTTCTGACATAATGCTTCACCTTCTTCTTCAGGTCTTCCATTGCGATCGCATATTCTTCATCGTTTGGCGCTTTTCCGTGCCATCCTACCTGATTTTCCATGAAAGAGACACCCTTTCCTTTGACCGTATGCGCAATGATTGCGGTCGGCTGTCCCTTGGTGTTTCTTGCCTCTGCAAATGCAGCGGCGATCTGATCCATGTCATTGCCGTCTGCAAGGTCAACCACATGGAAATTGAATGCTTTGAATTTCTCGTTGATCGGGTACGGAGAGCATACCTGATCCACCGGTCCGTCGATCTGCAGTCCGTTGTTATCCACGATCACAACGAGGTTATCCAGTTTGCGGAATCCGGCAAACATGGCAGCTTCCCATACCTGCCCTTCCTGAATCTCTCCATCTCCGAGCAGTGTATACACACGGTAATCATCCCCGGAAAGTTTGGCGGACAATGCCATGCCGACTGCTGCGGAAATTCCCTGTCCTAAGGAACCGCTCGACATATCCACACCCGGAATGTGCTTCATGTCCGGATGTCCCTGCAGATACGAACCGAGGTGACGCAGTGTCTTTAAATCCTCGACCGGGAAATAGCCGCGCAGTGCCAGTGCGGAATACAGTCCCGGTGCAGTATGGCCTTTGGACAGTACAAAACGATCTCTGTCCGGTTTCTTCGGATCTTTTGGATCAATATTTAATTCTTCAAAATATAAATAAGTAAAAATATCTGCTGCGGAAAGCGATCCACCCGGATGTCCGGCTTTGGCTGCATGGACGGCAGTCACAATGCCTTTGCGGACTTCATTTGCCTTCAGCTGAAGCTCCTGTTTGTTCATGGTTATTCCTCCGTATGCGTGAACATCAGCCCATGAAAATTGCCTGCGGCAATGAGCTGACGCTACATTTCAGATTTTCTTCGAAAATCTGAAACATTACTCCCCAAAAACTGCCTTGTAGTCTGCCTGGAATTTTTCGATTCCCTGATCGGTAAGCGGATGCTTTGTCATCTGCTCGATTACCTTGTAAGGGATGGTCGCAATATCGGCACCTGCAAGTGCGCAGTCTGTTACATGGATCGGGTTACGGATGGATGCTGCAATGATCTCTGTGTCATATCCGTAAATATCAAAGATCTCTGCGATCTGGCGGATCAGTTCGATACCCGGCTGGCTGATGTCATCTAATCTGCCAAGGAATGGGGATACATAAGTAGCTCCTGCGTTTGCTGCAAGGATTGCCTGATTTGCGCTGAAAATCAGGGTAACGTTTGTCTTGATGCCCTCGGAAGAAAGTACCTTTACGGCTTTAAGTCCCTCTACGGTCATAGGAATCTTTACAACCATGTTTGGATGGATGGCTGCAATCTCACGTCCCTCTTTGATCATGCCCTCTGCATCTACCGTTGTTGCCTTTACCTCGCCGCTGATCGGTCCGTCAACGATGGATGTAATTTCTTTGATGACTTCTGTAAAATCTCTTCCCTCTTTTGCGATCAGGGATGGGTTTGTGGTAACTCCACAGATAACACCCATATCATTTGCTTTCTTAATATCCTCTACATTTGCTGTATCCACGAAAAACTTCATAATAAAATACCTCCATTTTTATTTGCGTTTGTTTTTATCTGTCAGCCTTAATATAGCACAGTTCGAAAGCAAACGCAAGCATAAAACAAAAGAGAATAAAAGTTAGTGCAAATAAATAAAAGGCACAGATACGGTTCTCTGCCTTTTGACAGAAAACGTATCTGTGCCTTTTTATATCAAAACAGCTTTCTTTATGATGGAAACCTTTTATACTCCAAGCACTCCTGCAGCACTGCGCAGTTCCGCGGCTGCCCGCTGCAGCTCAGCCGCCTGCTCTTCGGACACATTTCCCGGTTTTGTACGGCTGACCAGTTTCTTTACATAAGAAAGGCTGCTCTTGATCTGGTGACGCGCACCACTGTCGATGGTCTTTTTTCTTCTCTTTATAAGCTACTTCCACCTGACGGATCAACGTGTCGACCTCGCTTCGCGCATCAATATAAGCCTTTCTCTGCCCGTCTGTTGCTTCATATTCCGCGGCTTCTCTTATCGCGCGGTCAATCTCTGCGTCTGACAAATTGGAACTTGCCGTGATTGTGATCTCCTGATGCCGTCCGGTTCCCAGATCCTTTGCGGAAACCTGTACAATACCGTTCGCATCAATATCAAACGTTACCTCTATCTGCGGCACACCCGCCGGCGCCGGTTTAATGCCCCGCAGCTGGAACCGCCCAAGCAGCTTGTTGTCTCTTGCAAACTGACGCTCGCCCTGCAGTACTTTGATATCCACAGATGTCTGGAAATTTCCGGCAGTTGTAAACACTTTACTGAACCGTGTCGGAATCGTGGTATTCCGGTCAATCAGCTTCGTCGAAACACCTCCTACCGTCTCAATGGAAAGCGAAAGTGGTGTGACATCCATCAGGATAATCTCTGCCGCCTGTGATCCTGCCATCAGCGCACCGCCAAGTTTTCCACCCTGCACAGCCGCTCCCAGTGCCACACATTCATCCGGGTTTAAATTGCGTGAAGGTTCTTTTCCTGTCAGTCTGCGCACTTCCTCGAATACCGCCGGTACACGGGTAGAACCACCTACCAGAAGTACCATGCCAAGATCCGCTGCCGTAATTCCCGCATCCGAAAGTGCCTGCTGCACCGGACCTGCCGTGCGCTCAATGAGATCCATCGTCAGTTCCTCAAATTTTGCACGCGTCAGTGTCATTTCCATGTGCTTTGGCTCACCCTTTACGGTCGCAATAAACGGCAGGTTGATGCCCGTTGTGGAAGAGGAGGACAATACCTTTTTGGCCTTTTCCGCCTCCTCACGCACACGCTGCATAGCCGTCGCATCTTTCCGCAGATCCACACGCTCCGTGCGCTGGAATTCCGATACCAGATACTCCGTGATGCGCGCATCGAAATCATCCCCACCGAGGTGATTGTCTCCCGCGGTGGCCAGTACTTCGATGAGGTTGTCCCCGATTTCAATAACCGATACGTCAAATGTGCCGCCACCAAGATCATACACCAGAATTTTCTGTGGCTCCCCGTGATCCAGTCCGTATGCCAGTGCCGCAGATGTCGGCTCGTTGATAATCCGAAGAACATTTAATCCGGCAATCTTTCCGGCATCCTTTGTCGCCTGTCGCTGGGAATCACTGAAATATGCCGGTACGGTAATCACCGCATCCGAAACTGTTTCCCCCAGATATTCCTCCGCATCTTTTTTGAGTTTGCGCAGGATCATCGCGGAAATCTCCTGCGGCGTATACTGTTTGCCATCTATTTTTGCCCGGAACGCACTTCCCATCTCACGCTTAATGGAGAAAAATGTCCGGTCTACATTGACAGCTGCCTGTCGTCTGGCAGCATCTCCCACCAGACGCTCTCCGTTTTTGGTAAATGCCACAACCGATGGTGTGGTCCGCGAGCCTTCCGCGTTTGTGATCACAACCGCTGATCATTTTCCAAAACAGCGACACAGCTGTTTGTCGTTCCCAAATCAATTCCTATTACCTTACCCACGGTCTTTTCCTCCCTGTCTATGTGTATCCACACATCTCTTAATTACAAGAGTAAGTCGGGAAAGCCCTGCGTCAAGGTTTCCGGCAGATATTTCACTTATTGTTTATACTTTTCATAATTCCTTCTGAATTACCA
>ENA-OQAS01000272-OQAS01000272.1-human-gut-metagenome-genome-assembly--contig:-NODE-272-length-27739-cov-4.069245_pt1 | contig 27739 bp, 24 predicted proteins | sample MGYA00242733_ERZ504523 | MGnify/ENA primary metagenome ERZ504523 (study PRJEB26092, sample SAMD00036239) | human gut metagenome | host: Homo sapiens | study: EMG produced TPA metagenomics assembly of...
TTTCTTTCTTTTTAGCCATAAGGGGATATATTTATGTATTATGTGCTACAAAGTAAACAAAATAATTGGAATAGCGGTTCAATAGATACATTAAATTTGGTTGAATCTAAATGAAACGTGCTATCTTTGTCCGTTCTAAAACAATTGTTATGACTGAACTTGATAAGAAAATCAGGGAAAAAGAAATTTATAGAGTTACACTAGTGGGGAGTTTCGTTAATTTCTTGCTGGTTATTTTTAAATTCCTTGCCGGAATTGCAGGGCATAGTGCTGCTATGTTGGCAGATGCAGTTCATTCTCTATCTGACTTCATTACGGACGTAGTAGTGATTCTTTTTGTACGTATATCCAATAAACCAGTGGACAAGAGCCATGATTATGGCCATGGGAAATATGAAACATTGGCTACTGCTTTCATTGGTATGGCATTATTGGGGGTAGGATTTGGAATATTGTGGAATGGAGCAACAGATATATTGGTTTTCCTACGAGGTGGGGAACTTCGTCAACCGGGAATGTTGGCATTGGTTGCTGCCATTATTTCTATTCTGTTGAAGGAAATACTTTATCAATATACAGTCAGAGTGGGGAAAAGATGCCACTCACAGGCTGTTGTGGCGAATGCGTGGCATCATAGGAGTGATGCATTATCATCCATTGGTACGGCTGCCGGTATTGGCGGAGCGATTTTACTTGGTCCTCATTGGGCGGTACTTGATCCTATTGCCGCTGTGACAGTCAGTTTCTTTATTATGCGGGTTTCCATCAGGCTGCTGGTTCCTTGCCTGGATGAATTGCTGGAAAAGTCTTTGCCGGATAGTGTGGAACGTGAGATAGAGGGGATTGTGTTATCTTTTGATGGAGTCAGCGAACCGCATCATTTACGCACGCGGCGCATCGGAAACAATTATGCTATAGAGATTCATATACGCATGGATGGGAACATTTCTCTGCATAAAGCGCACGAGACGGCAACTGGTATTGAACATAGATTGAAAGAAAAGTTTGGAGAGGATACTCATGTGGGTATTCATGTGGAACCGGTGAAATAACATACGAAGAATGAATAACGAAGAATTTGCACAAAAGAACACTTGCTGCTTAAAGAAAGTATTGGTAACCGGAGCAAGCGGATTTATTGGCAGTTTCCTGGTGGAAGGAGGATTGGAGAGAGAGATGCAGGTATGGGCTGGTGTACGTAAAAGCAGTAGTCGTACCTATTTGAAAGATCCTCGCATTCAATTTGCCGAATTGGATTTTGCTCATCCCGGAAGATTGACGGAGCAATTGGCTGTTCATAAACAATTGCATGGGGGATGGGATTATATCATTCATTGTGCCGGTGTAACTAAATGCCGCCATAAGGACGAATTTGACAAAGGCAATTATGTCTATACCCGTAATTTTGTAGAAGCTTTGAGAACCTTGGACATGGTTCCCCGGCAATTTGTCTATATCAGTTCACTTAGTATTTTCGGTCCTATTCATGAAGATAATTATGCACCATCAGTGAGCGTGATACGGCAATGCCCAATACGGCATATGGGGTCAGTAAGCTAAAGTCGGAACATTACCTGCAATCATTGAATGATTTTCCGACAGTGATTTTCCGTCCTACTGGAGTTTATGGTCCTCGTGAACGCGATTATTTTCTGATGGCGAAGTCTATCAAGCAGCATATAGACTTTGCTCCTGGTTTTAAAAGACAGGATCTTACTTTTATTTATGTGAGGGATTTGGTACAAGCTGTTTATTTGGCAATAGAACATGGAGTGCGGCAGCGCGCCTATTTTGTTAGTGACGGAAATGTCTATTCCAGCCGTACTTTTTCTGATTTGATACAAAAAGAACTTGGTAATCCGTGGGTTATACACATTAAATGCCCATTATTTATTTTAAAAGTTGTATCTTTGCTCGCTGAATTTTCAGCGCGTTGCCTGGGAAAGGTAAGTACGCTGAATGCTGACAAATATAAAATAATGAAACAACGTAATTGGCAATGCGATATTTCACCCTTGGTGGAAGAACTGGGATATCGTCCTGAGTACCCTTTAGACAAGGGAGTAAAGGAAATCATTGCATGGTATAAGAAAGAAGGATGGCTTTAAATTTATTCAAACGGGTAGACAGTGTGAAAGGATTGTTTGCCGTTGAGAGCATTAGTCTGATATATAATGCCCTCACGACCATAATGGTTTTAATATTATTTCCTCGTATGGACCACCCTGTAATTATGCTTTTGGAGCGTGCAGGCATTGTGGCCATTACGTTTGCATTAATATATTTGTATCGCAAGTATCCGTGTAAACTTACGGCATTTATACGAATGGCTGTGCAGATGGCATTTTTAGCGTATTGGTATCCCGATACCTTTGAATTTAATCGTCTTTTTCCCAATCTGGATAACTTCTTCGCTTCGGCGGAGCAGTTTTTGTTCCGTTGCCAGCCTTCGGTAGAATTTAGTGAACATTTTCCTTCCATGTGGTTCAGTGAACCATTTAATATGGGGTATTTCGCTTATTATCCAATGATTGGGATTGTGACTATTTATTATTTCTTGTTTCGTTTTGAGTGGTTTGAAAAGGTTTCTTTTGTGCTGGTCACTTCGTTTTTTATCTATTATCTTATTTATATATTGGTTCCGGTTGCCGGTCCGCAATTCTATTTCCCTGCTATCGGAATGGACAATGTGATGGCGCAGCATTTCCCTGCTATCGGTGATTATTTCAATAATAATGATATTCTGCTGCCCGGTCCCGGTTTTGATCATGGTTTCTTCTTTAATTTGGTAGAGGCCTCACAGGAAGTGGGGGAACGCCCTACTGCTGCTTTTCCTAGTTCGCATGTCGGTATATCTACCATTGTGATGATTATGGCCTATCGCGTTAATAAGAAACTATGTTATTTCTTGGCACCGTTCTACGTACTTCTATGCTGTGCTACGGTCTATATTCAGGCGCATTATTTGGTGGATGTTATTGCCGGCTGGATTTCGGCGGTATGTATTTATATTGTGGCTACTTATATGTATAAGCGTTGGTTTGCTTCTGTAGTCTTCCAACTTGTGCTGAAATAGTTTTAAAAAGTATATAAAAGCGTACAGGGTGTCCATTTTCGGACACCCTGTTTTGTTTATACCTTGTTGATTTTCAGTGATAAATGTTGCTGGCATGAATATTGCTTTAAAAATAATGGCTAAAACGTTGCAACGTTTGGCATAGAAATAACGTCTAATGAATAAAACAAAAATAGTATGAGAAAATTAGTATCAACTTTAATGGCGGTGACCCTTATGTTAGTGTCTGCCACAGCATGTGCAGAGAGAATAACTCCTAGTAAGAACTATGTTACCAAAAAAGTGAATGTGGGTAGTTTTAATGCTATCTCTACCAGTTCTTCGGTGGATGTAATCTATACTCAAAGTTCCGGTGGGCAGAATGTGGAAATATATGCTCCGGACAATTTGGTGGACTATATTGATGTCCGTGTAGAGGGTGGAGTACTTAAGGTTGGTTTTAAATCACCAAGAAACAATTTTTCAATAAACGGAAAACATAAAAAGGAAGTAAGAGTTTCTGCTCCGGCTGTGAACAGCTTGAAAGCTTCCAGTTCCGGTGATATTATTATAAAGAATGGACTGAAAACGAGTGGGAAAGTTACTGTTAAGGCTAGCAGTAGCGGTGATGTAACAGGAAGCACTATTTCTTGTGATGATTTTGCGGCTACCGCTAATAGTTCGGGTGATGTGATTCTGGAAAAGGTATCTTGTACGAATTTCTCTGCTGATGCCAGTAGCTCGGGTGATGTATCTGTCAAGAATCTGAACGCTGCTGATGTATCTGCTGATGCCAGCTCTTCCGGAGATGTGATTTTGGCAGGTATTTGTGAGAACGCTTCTTACAGAGCCAGTAGTAGTGGGGATGTAAAGGCAAAAGGTATGAAGGCGGTCAATGTAACTGCCAGTGCCACTTCCTCTGGTGATGTGGAATGTTATGTGACCGGTTCGCTGACTGCGAAAGCATCCAGTAGTGGTGAGGTGGCTTATAAAGGCAATCCTAAAGATATTGATTTCTCTCCCAAAAGAGGTTTGCGTAAAATGGAATAGATAATGTGTTAATGCTACAATATATTAATGTGCAATTGGCTGTGCTGTATTCCGCATGGCAATTGGCACATTAATATATTGTAGCATTAAGAATTCATTCCGTAATTCCCCCTGATATAATCCAAGATACTGAAAAGTTCTTTCACGGTTTCGGCACGGAGCATGGCGATACGTGTCTCTTTAAAGTTGGGGATGCCTTTAAATAAGGGAGAAGCAGCCAGATGGCGGCGTACATGAAGAATACCGCGGCGTTCGTCAAGCAGATTCACACTGTCCAACACTTCCTGACGGAGTACATTCAGCCGCCACTCAAAAGAAAGGGCAGGGAGTTCCTTACCGGTTTCTATATAATGTTTTACTTCCTTGAATATCCACGGGCGTCCAAAGCTGGCTCGGCCAATCATAATAGCGTCTACTCCATACTGGTCAAAACACTCTTTGGCACGTTGTGGCGTAGTTATATCCCCGTTTCCAATGATAGGTATATGCATACGAGGATTCTTTTTTACTTCACCTATTAAACTCCAGTCCGCTTCACCAGTGTACATTTGTGCACGGGTGCGTCCATGAATGGTCAGTGCTTCAATGCCGCAATCTTGTAATTGTTCTGCCAAATCTACTATAATTTTATGCTCATTGTCCCAGCCTAGACGTGTTTTTACAGTAACGGGAATTTTTACAGTGTCCACAACAGCACGGGTAATTTCCAACATCAGCGGGATATTTTGCAGCATACCTGCACCAGCTCCTTTACCGGCAACGCGTTTTACAGGACAGCCAAAATTAATATCCAGGATGTCAGGATGCGCCTCTTCCACTATTTTCGCCGCTTCTACCATTGTTTCCGTGTCTCTGCCGTAAATCTGTATGGCTACGGGGCGTTCCTCATCGTTGATATTCAGCTTCTGCATCGTTTTACCTACCGAGCGTATCAATGCATCTGCCGATACAAATTCGTATATACCATATCAGCACCGAACTTCTTGCACATCAGGCGAAAAGCGGGGTCTGTTACATCTTCCATCGGAGCCAGGAAAATAGGGTATCTGCCCAGGTCTATATTTCTAATCTTCATTGTTGTATGTTTATCTTTGGGTTACAGAAAAGTCAGATTCATTTGAGTATTAATTTATAATCTGTGTGAATCTGTGTAATCTGTGGTGAAATCAGGCTGCAAAAATACGGAAAAAAGCCTACCTTTGCACATATATTAATCAAAAGAATAATGAAAGCTTCTATAAAAGACTTTGAAATAATGGCTCCTGTAGGTTCACGTGAGTCGCTGGCGGCAGCCATACAGGCAGGTGCGGATTCTATTTACTTCGGAATTGAGAGTCTGAATATGCGTGCACGTTCTGCCAGTACATTTACTGTCAATGATTTACGCGAGATAGCACAGATCTGTGATAAACATGGCATCAAGAGCTATCTTACGATCAATACCATTATTTATGATGAAGATATTGCTTTGATGCGTACCATTGTGGATGCGGCTAAGGAGGCAGGCATCAGTGCCGTGATTGCTGCGGATGTGGCGGTAATGGCTTATTGTTGCGAGGTGGGGCAGGAAGTACACCTTTCCACCCAATTAAATATCAGTAATGCCGGAGCGTTGAAATTTTATGCTCGCTTTGCCGATGTAGTGGTATTGGCACGTGAATTGAATTTGAAGCAGGTGCGGGTGATTTATGATACTATCCAGAAGGAACAAATTAAAGGTCCGAATGGAGAATTGGTCCGTATTGAGATGTTCTGCCACGGGGCACTCTGTATGGCAGTGTCGGGCAAGTGTTATCTCAGTTTGCATGAGATGAATGCTTCTGCTAACCGGGGGGCTTGTATGCAGATATGTCGCCGTGCATACGATGTGAAGGATAAAGAGAGTGATATTGAACTGGAGGTGGACAATAAATACATCATGTCTCCTAAAGATTTGAAAACTATTCATTTTATGGATGAGATGATAGAGGCTGGCGTGCGTGTCTTCAAGATCGAAGGGCGTGCCCGAGGACCTGAGTATGTACGTACCGTGGTGGAATGTTACAAAGAAGCTATTTGTTCTTATCTGGAGGGCACTTTTACCGAGGAGAAGAAGCAGGCTTGGGATGAACGGCTGAAGACCGTATTCAATCGGGGGTTCTGGAATGGATATTATTTAGGACAGCGTTTGGGTGAATGGAGTAAGAACTATGGTTCGGAGGCTACTGAGCGTAAGGTGTATGTGGGTAAGGGAATCAAGTACTTTTCTAATATTGGCGTTGCAGAGTTTCTGGTGGAAGCTGCTGAGATGAAGTAGGGGATAAGCTTCTGATCACAGGACCTACTACAGGAGCGGTATTTCTGACGTTGGATGAGGCGCGTGTGGATTTGAAACCGGTGGATGTGGTAAGAAAAGGTCAACATGTATCCTTTAAAGTACCCGATAAGGTACGTCCTAGTGACAAGCTTTATAAGTTGGTTTCTCCTGAGGATTTGAAGAAGAAATAAACAGAAAGGATGTGTTTCTAAAGAGATATTGAAATTTAAATCTCTTATGATTAAAATCCGAAGAGAAGCTCCCTTTTCTTATTTTATGTAGCAATGAATAAAGTAAGAAAGGGTAGGATATCATGATGATACAGATTATTATAAAGCTGTTTCATTAATCTATTTTGAGTTATCCTTTGGAACTATAAATTTATTAATGAATACTCTCTTTTGATTTGTTTGAGAACAATAAAAAACCCGTAACAGTTCATTTTGCTACGGGTTTTTACTTTGTTAGAGTTTGCTGTTATTCTGTATAAATTGGGAGCTTAGGATGATCTTTGTAAAGGTTCTTATTCGCTAGTTCTTCTGCATCTGTGATTCGGTACAAATAATATTTACTGTTTGGACAGAACGCACTTTTATCGGGGAAATTGAAGAAACGATGTCCTTGAGTCTTTTTCTTAAGTGTGTGAGTTTGTCCGTTCTCATCAGTGTAAATATAGTCAATGGGACCTTCGGGATATGCTTTTCGAACTACAGCCTGTTGGTTGCGGATAATGTCTATCAAACTGAATCCTTCACCCCATAATTCTTTACGGCGTTCTAACCAAATTGTTTCCAATAGGTCTTGTTGTGAAAGATTTGTATTAATGGTTTTTGCTCCTCTGGCTGTTTTTAAATCATTTAATTTGTTAATAGCATCTGGGTCATTCAGATGTGCCTTTGCCTCTGCATTTATCAAATAAATTTCGGCAACGCGCATCAATACGATATCACCAAGTTGGTTTTCGATATCGCGGAATCTGAATTTAGAGTTGCGCATCCATACATAAGCTGCTGATTCAACGTCAGCTCCCGGATCTGTAGCCCAAAACAGCATTTCTTTACGATAATCACCATCTTCGAATAAATCACGGAAGTAAGGGTCTACATTGAAGCTATAATAGTATGAACCTTTAGTTGTAGTATCTAAATAATGAAACTGATAACTGGCATTACTTTGATCGTTGGTTTGAGCATGTCCCCAAATCCATTCTTTATTGTCTACAGAATTGAATCCGGCTTTATATTCACTCTCAGTCATTAGATAATTGTCTTTAGCTAACAATTTATCTGAGTAAGTTTTAGCTTTTTCCCATTGACGAGCGTAAAGACAGGCACGTGAGAGAATACCTAGGACAACTTCATTGTCAATTTTGTGTTTGGCGTCACGTACATAAGTTTCGGGAATAAGTTCTAATGCTTCTTCCAAGTCATTGATGGATTGCGCATATACTTCACTGACACTTGATGCAGGTTTTCCTTCAGCTGCAATTGTTTCATCTGTTGATTGTGTATAGATAGGTGCACATACAGCATCTGGATCTTTATCGATGGCAAAAGAATAACAAGAAGCTAGATGTAAATATAGAAAACCACGTAAGGCTAACGCTTGTCCCTTGATTCGATTTCTGTCAATCTGTGTACCTTCAGCAGCATCAATATTATCTAATACACCATTGTAGTCATTAATAACACGGTATGCTAAAAGCCAGCTTAGGGTGTTTGTGCCCCCTTTTCCATAAATAGCGGTAAATTCATTGTGTGCTCTAAAACCATATTTGGTGTTTAGTACTACGTCAGAACCCATTGCATCATTTGCACGTAACATTGCTCCATAGCCAGGGTTGGCGTAGGAATTGAAAGTTTCCATCAGGTAGTTCCAACCACCGTTAAGTACTTTTTCGGCATCTCCTGTTTTACCGAAAACAGAACCGGCATCTACATAAGTTGTAGGAATTGTATCCAAATCGCAGGAAGTGAGCATTATACTTCCCAGTGCGACTGAAAATATATATTTAAAAATAGTTTTCATATTCTTCTTTCTGTATTAAAGTTTCACATTGATACCGAATGAAATAGTTTTCATTGCCGGATAACGATAGTAAGTAGAACCTCCGAAGTTTGCTCTGGGTCTAGACCTTGTTGTTTGGCTAATGTCAGCATGTTTTCTGCTTGAAAAAATATGCTTGCATCTTTCAGTGTCAATGTGTTCAGCAATGACTTCGGCAGATTGTAAGAGAATGTAATATTCTTCAAACGTAAGTATGAACGGTCAACTAAGAACCGGTTTGAAGAGTTTGTCCATGAGCTTTTGGGAGAGGTGGTCAGACGCGGTACATCGGTATAGGGATTTTCAGGAGTCCAACGGTCTAACATATCTACGCTCCAACCGGTACCTGTAGGTCCTTGGCTCATCAATGAAACTTTATCCCCATTATAGATTTTACCACCAATGGAATAAGAGAATAAGAATGATAATGTAAAATCCTTGAATGAAAGATCTGATTGAAGCCCGCCGGTCCAATCTGGTAGTGAATTGCCACATTTTACTTTGTCGTCCGGTGTGGTTGATGAATAGTCTTCTGTGGTTACTTTTTCTCCGTTGGTATTGTAACGATACCACATAGGATTACCATTTTCAGGATTGACACCAGCCCATTCTACTAAATAGAAGTCATATAACGATCCTCCTTTCACCCATTTCTTGTTGCCACTCCACATTTCTTCGGCAGGCAATGAGGTTATTTTGTTTTTATAGGTAGTAGCATTAAAAGAAAGTTTCCATTTCCAATCTTTAGTCATGATAGGATATCCTGAGATTTGGAATTCCCATCCATAATTTTTGATAGCACCAATATTTTCGTCCATACTTGAGAAGCCTGAAGATGGAACTAAGTCTTTAGAGAATAATAAATCTTTGGAACGACGTTCAAAATATTCGATTGTACCACTTAGGCGATTGTTCCAGAAACCAAAATCCAAGCCGATATTAGTATTTAGATTGGTTTCCCATGATAAATTAGGAGTTGCCAGAGACGATAAGCGTGCAAACCGGATTCACCGAGGTTATTACGTATGGAATAGAGCGCCTGATACGCATAATAACCTACCTGGTCATTACCTTGTGCTCCGTAGCTGGCACGCAATGACAAATTGGATAGCCAGTCTGATGTGTCCTTCATAAACTCTTCCTGCATGATTTTCCAAGATGCGCCGACTGACCAGAAAGTACCCCAACGATGATCCGGATGGAAACGGGAAGAACCGTCAGAACGGACAGAAGCCGATAAGAAGTATTTTTGATTGTACGAGTATTCAGCACTTCCAAAGAAACTTAACAGCTTGTATTGGTCACTGTTTCCGCCAAAATCACCTAAAGAGGAAGCTGCGTCGGGCTCATAAAATCCATCTATGATGACTTTGCTGCGGCTTCCGCCGAAATTGGAAGTGTTATATTCATAATACTCCTGACCGGCCATCACACGGATATCATGTACATCATTGAACGTATGTTGATAATTAATGACATTATTAAAAGTCATGCCTGTAGTGCGGTAGTTGTATTTGCTTACGCTGCCACCACTGATAGAACCCGTACCGTAAGTAGGATTGGTGTAGTCATGATTTGTTTTGTTATTATAGTCAATATTCAAAGACATTTTGTAAGAAAGTCCTTCGATAGGAGTTATTTGGATAAAGCCACGTAAAGAAGCAGCATCGCGTTTTATCTCGCTTTTATCGTGTGGCATGGAAGCCAGCAGATTATATTTTGCATACGAGTTAGGGCGATACTCACCATAATCGAACATACGGTTACCATTTTCGTCCAACAGATATGCTCCAGTTGCCAAGTCACGTTGATATACCGGATAGAATGATGGTAATGAACGGGCAAACATGACCACATTGGAGATTGTTGAGTCATCTTGCTTGGGATAGTCTTGAACAGAATGAGTTCCTGATACGTTCAATCCGATCTGTAACCATTTGCGGATATCTGAAGTCACGTTGGCGCGGAGAGTATAGCGTTTGAAGCCAGAGCAGATATAAGCACCTTGGTCATCCATGTAACCTGCTGAAACAAAATATTTGGAGGTTTTGCTACCACACTTACGCGTACATTTAAATCTGTATAGTGTGCATCTTGTGAAAGGCGTCGTCCCAGCTGTCGTTCCATAATGGTTTGGCGCCTGCTACCAGTTTTCCGTCATGGCCGATTGGTTCAGGGTAAGCACTGCCATAAGGGTTGATGCCTAGATTGCCTGTAACATTGCTTGATGCCCATGCTGCAGCTTCTTCGGCAGAGTAACCGTTGTCCATACGATAGTTACGCATGGCTTCCCAATATAATTCATAATATTGGTTTGTATTCAACTGGTCGTAGTCTGCGCGTGCACGACTTGAAAAACCATATTTAGCAGATAATTCAACAGTGGGTGCGCTATCTTTATTTCCTTGTTTGGTGGTGATCATAATTACACCGTTTGCTGCACGTGAGCCATACAGTGCAGCGGAAGCTGCATCTTTCAATACAGTGATTGACGCAATATCTGAAGATGCTATGGAGGAAAGAGCACCGTCGTAAGGAACACCATCAACCACATAGAGGGGATTGTTGAAGCGTTTACAGAACCAACTCCACGAATCAGGATCGTGGCGTCTGATCCAGGCTGACCGCTGGAGGAAAAAGACTGTAAGCCAGCTACAGTTCCTTGCAGTGCTTTTGATACACTACTGACCTGTGCTTTTTCAATAGTACCGGCGGCAATATAGCTTGCAGACCCTGTAAATGTGGATTTTTTGGCAGTACCGTAAGGAACGGTTATCACTACCTCATCTACCATTGGGTTGTTTCCTTCAATTCTACGTTAATCACTTTGCGTCTGTTTACCGGTATGGTTACTGTTTCGTAACCTACAAAAGAGAAGATCAGGCTTTCATTGCCGTTAACCTGAATCTGATAGCTGCCATCGATGGAAGTGATGGTACCGCGAGTTTGTCCTTTTACAGCTACTGTGACACCAGGCATTTCTTCGCCTCCTGCGGTGACTTTACCAGTTACTGTAATTTCCTGTGCATATGTAATCATGCAGAATAGCAAGCTACATAATAATGAAGAAAATCTGCTCATATAAACTTGGCTTTTATTAGGGGTTTGTACATTGCCATTTTTCAGGCATTATATATTGAACTCTCTTTCTAAAATTGTGATGCTACCTTTTTTATCATTATCATATTTCCTAATAGTGGTTTTATGGCCATCCAAACCTCATTAGGGTCTCTTTTTGCTTGTGTATTTTATAATTGTGATATTCAATAACAATCGCAAATATATGTATTTTGATTTAAATAGGATAATATATTTTAATATTTTTTTTATGGTGAACCTGTTGAAAGTCAAAACTATACGGAATTTTATTAACGTAGTTAAAATAGGAATTGTCTTATTTAAATATTGGGCGGATAGATCAAATATATTTGTTTATCGCATTCCTGTGTATTGATTTGTTTAATTTGATTTCAACAGTAAATCTACTTGAATATCAAAATGAATAAAAATATTTTTTAGACATATTTTATTGCTTGTTGTATGTTTATTCGTTTGTGGGCTATTCGTTTTTCAGTCGGAAAGTATCGTTTGCAGAGAGGAGATATAGTAAATTAAGGTAAGATAGGAAGGATTTCGCCTAAAATGTCTATCTTTGCAATCCAATAACAAATAAGTGTACGTACATATTATGAATATAGAAGAAAAACTCACCACGTCCATTATCAGCGCTATCAAAACGTTGTACGGACAGGATGTACCCGGAAAAATGGTACAACTGCAAAAGACTAAGAAAGAGTTTGAAGGACATCTTACTTTGGTTGTTTTCCCTTTTCTGAAAATGTCTAAGAAGGGGCCTGAACAGACCGCACAGGAAATAGGCGGATACCTGAAAGAGCATGCTCCCGAATTGGTTTCAGCTACAATGCAGTGAAGGGCTTTCTTAATTTGACAATTGCTTCGGATTGTTGGATTGAACTTTTGAATTCTATTCAGGCTGCTCCCGAATACGGTATTGAAAAGGCTACGGAAAACTCTCCGTTGGTGATGATTGAGTATTCTTCTCCCAATACAAACAAGCCGCTTCATCTGGGGCACGTCCGTAATAACCTGTTGGGAAATGCCTTGGCAAATGTCATGGCGGCAAATGGCAATAAGGTGGTCAAGACCAATATTGTGAATGACCGTGGTATCCATATCTGTAAGTCCATGCTGGCCTGGTTGAAATATGGTAACGGTGAAACACCTGAATCATCGGGCAAGAAGGGGGACCATTTGATTGGTGACTATTATGTAGCTTTTGACAAGCATTACAAGGCTGAGGTAAAGGAACTGACAGCTCAGTACCAGGCTGAAGGCTTGAATGAAGAAGAAGCTAAGGCTAAGGCAGAGGCAAACTCTCCTCTGATGCTGGAAGCTCGCGAGATGCTCCGTAAGTGGGAGGCGAATGACCCTGAGATCCGTGCCTTGTGGAAGAAGATGAATGACTGGGTATATGCCGGATTCGATGAAACGTATAAGATGATGGGAGTTAGTTTCGATAAAATTTATTATGAATCGAATACCTATCTGGAAGGTAAGGAGAAAGTGATGGAAGGACTGGAAAAAGGTTTCTTCTACCGGAAAGAGGATAACTCTGTATGGGCTGATTTGACTGCCGAAGGACTGGACCATAAGTTGCTTCTTCGCGGTGACGGTACTTCTGTTTATATGACCCAGGATATCGGTACTGCCAAATTACGTTTTCAGGATTACCCCATCAACAAGATGATTTATGTAGTGGGTAATGAACAAAACTATCATTTCCAGGTACTTTCTATCTTGCTCGACAAATTGGGTTTTGAATGGGGCAAAGGATTGGTTCATTTCTCATACGGTATGGTAGAGCTGCCCGAGGGCAAAATGAAAAGTCGTGAAGGTACAGTAGTGGATGCGGATGATTTGATGGAGCAATGATTGAAACTGCTAAGGAAACTTCTGCTGAATTAGGTAAATTGGACGGTCTGACCCAAGAAGAAGCCGACAATATTGCCCGTATTGTTGGTTTGGGTGCTTTGAAATATTTTATCCTGAAGGTGGACGCACGTAAGAATATGACTTCAACCCGAAAGAATCGATAGATTTCAATGGCAATACAGGACCTTTCATTCAGTATACGTATGCCCGTATCCAGTCTGTATTACGCAAAGCGGCTGAAGCAGGTATCGTTATTCCCGAAATCATTCCAGCAGGTTTGGAACTGAGCGCAAAAGAAGAAGGTTTGATTCAGATGCTGGCTGATTTTAAATCGGTTGTCAAGCAGGCAGGCTCAGACTATAATCCTTCCATTATAGCAAACTATGCATACGATTTGGTGAAAGAATACAACCAGTTCTATCATGATTTCAGTATTCTGCGTGAAGAAAACGAAGCGTTGAAAGTCTTCCGTCTGGCATTGAGTGCCAATGTGGGCAAGATTGTGAAGACAGCAATGGGCTTGCTGGGTATTGAAGTGCCTGAACGTATGTAAATGGCAAAGAAACAGAAATATTATGTAGTATGGAAAGGTGTCAATCCGGGAGTTTATGACTCCTGGACTGACTGCCAGCTACAGATAAAAGGTTATGATGGCGCACAATACAAGTCATTCGAGACCAAAGAGGAGGCGGAACACGCCTTGGCTTCTTCCGCTTTTCATTATATAGGCAAGAATGCTGTTAAAAAAGAAGATACTCCTAAACAACTTCCCGAGAACTTTGATATGAACTGCCTGGCTGTGGATGCCGCTTGCAGTGGAAATCCCGGACCGATGGAATATCGGGGCGTTTATTTGCTTACGGGACAGGAGGTTTTTCATTTCGGTCCTGTTTATGGAACGAATAATATTGGAGAGTTTCTTGCCATTGTCCATGCCTTGGCATTGATGAAGCAGAAGAATATCAGTATGCCTGTTTACTCGGACAGCCGTAATGCGTTGAGCTGGGTGAAACAGAAGAAATGTAAAACTAAACTAGAGCGGACTCCTCAGACGGAGAAACTTTTTCAAATGATAGAACGAGCCGAAATTTGGCTGAAAGAAAATAAATATACCACACCTTTATTGAAGTGGGAAACCGACCGATGGGGAGAGGTCCCGGCTGATTTCGGACGGAAATAATAAAGAACTGAAGATATGAAAAAGAGGATTGCTTATATCAGCTTGTACTTTTTTTACGGTCTTACTGATATTTATTCTACAGAAACCATTATTCATGCTCTATAATGGTTCCATTGAAAAAGGATTCGGGTTTGCCGATTATATGCAGGTAATGGTTCATGGCGCCAGTCTTGATGCCGCTACGGCGGGATATCTTACTGCATTTCCATTCTTGTTGGTACTGATAAGTATTTGGTTTAGGAAATTCCCTTTGAAAAAAATACTTTACGGGTATTATATTTTGGCTGCCGCGCTTATTTCTATCATTTTTGTGGTAGATATGGCATTATACACATTCTGGGGATTTAAACTGGACGCATCTGTTTTTCTTTATATCGATTCACCGAAGGAAGCTTTGGCGAGTGTTTCCGTCGGATTTATCTTGCTGAGGGTTCTTGCCATCTTGTTACTCATAGCCCTGAATAGTTGGGTCTTGCTGAAAATCACGCCTTCCGTTTTGACCGCCACCCGGAAACGGATAGCGGGAACTGCGGGAATGCTGTTATTAGGAGGTGTGCTTTTCATCATTATACGTGGTGGTGTAACGGAATCCACTTCTAATATAGGGCAAGTATATTTCAGCAACGAACCTTTCTTGAATCATTCGGCGGTCAATCCCGATTTCAGTTTGTTGTCTTCTATGGGTAAATCCCAGAATTTTGCATCAGAGTTCAATTTCTTTGATGAAGAGAAGCGGGCTGCATTGTTTGACGGACTTTATCCTACAACAGATGGGGATAGTATTATTCAAGTCCTGAATACCAAGCGTCCCAATATTCTTATTATTTTGATGGAAGGTTTTGGAGGTGCTTTTGTAGAACCTTTAGGCGGTCTTCCTGATGTGACACCCCACTTTAACCGTCTGTCAAAGGAAGGGGTCTTTTTTACAAACTGTTATGCCAATAGTTTCCGTACCGACCGTGGAACAGTCTGTACTTTCAGCGGTTACCTTGGATTGCCTACGGCATCGGTAATGAAAATTCCTGCCAAGAGCCGTACGTTGCCTGCTATAGCTGAAGGATTGTCCAAGGCGGGTTATAAAACAGATTTCCTGTATGGAGGTGATATCAACTTTACCAATATGAAGAGTTATCTGCTGAGTACCGGTTATCAGCGTCTTACAGCCAATACAGATTTCTCATTGGCCGAACAGACCAGTAATGCCTGGGGAGTGAATGATGATATTACTTTTGAATATTTATATAATCAGTTAAGAAACCGGAAGGAAGAAGGGCCTTGGCATACTGCGTTTCTGACACTTAGCAGTCATGAACCTTTCGAAGTTCCTTATCACCGGCTGGAAGATAAAATTCCCAATGCCTTTGCTTATACAGATGAATGTCTGGGTAAGTTTATTGACCGGTTGAAGCAGACTCCCGCATGGAAAGATCTTTTAGTTATCTGCCTTCCCGATCATGGTTTCTATTACCCGCGTGAGGGGTCTAATGCGATGCCTCGTTTTTATCATATTCCCTTGTTATGGTTAGGTGGAGCGGTAAAACAGCCTATGCAGGTGGACAAGATTATGAATCAGACCGATTTGGCAGCCACTTTGTTGGGGCAGCTTGGGTTGGAACATACTGCATTTACGTTTAGCCGTAATGTATTGGGAAGTGATTATAAGTATCCTTTTGCCTTTTATAGTTTCAATAATGGGTTCTCATTCAGAGACAGTACAGGGGTGACGGTGTTTGATAATAATTCCGGCAGTATTCTTTTTGATGAGCCTGAAGCTGACGAATCCCGTCTGGATAAGGGTAAGGCGATATTGCAAACCGTTTATGATGATTTAGGGAACAGATAGTAAAACTTGGACGCGGACTATATGAATCAGTATGGAATTCATATAGTCCGCGTCCCAATCGGTGCAGAATCTGCCGGATATAACTATTTCCGTTTCTCGTTGAACTTGTACATGATTACCGTATTGCGTAAGTCGCAACTTCTGTAATCTGTATGGAAGACCTCTTCCAGCTGATACTTTGCATTGTAATTCTTTAAAAACTCCTCTTGTGCATTTGCAGAAAGTATGACATACCCTTCTTGCGGATTTTCCAGTGTGAAATTCCGCATTTGGTTATTCATATAATAATTTGTACAATAAAACCGTATCATTCTGTCTGTATATGAATAAACGACTCCTTCAGGCACCTGTTTTCTGATATCCTCTGCCAGATGCTTATCGGATTTTACAGCTAGTATTGTTGGCTGATATACCCCGTCTAAAGCGACAAACAGGCAAAGAACACAACCGGTGATTCCATAGAGGAGTGACCCCGTACTACTTTTTTTGATAACCAGCCTTAATGTACAGATGGCAGCCACTACCGGCAATACTATAATCAGCCATTTGGAAATAGAAAAGGACGTGCTTTCCAAAGCTTGCATAAACGCTATGTTTTCGGCAGCATGACGTCCGTTGCCCCATATGCTGTCCGGTATCATCTGACAGCGTACAGCAAAAAACACCGCGGTGAGTAACAAACAGAGCGAGGCGAAGATATAAGCCGATATTTTGAACACTTTCGCCCCTTTTTGCATTAACGCCTCCAGATACTGGGCAATCAGTACAGCCATAAATGGATAGATAGGCAACAAATAGACGCTGCGTTTGCTTTTAGGAATACAATAGAAGACAAAAATAGCGATAATCACTATCCAGATAAACAGCTGTATGGGGGATTGTGAGCGGATGTTATCCCAAACCTTCCTGATGCGTCCGGTGAAAGAGTTTCCTGCGGGCAGCAGGTGCATTTCATTCCATTTCAGTCCGAATAGTGAGATAAGCAAGACCAATGTCCAAGGTGTCCACCCCCATATAATGGTCAGGAAGTTATACATAAAGGGTTGTGATGCGACGGGTATGACATTTGCCGACAAAGCGTCCGGTGTTTTCCTCCAGCATCAGGTCCATAAACGGCTGTCCTCCCTGTAGCCAGGCCGCATAAAACCAGATTCCCAATGGAATAAGGGAAAGCAGCCCGATTCCGAATAAGGAAAGGAAAGTCTTGCCGAATGAGCGTCCCCGTATCAGCTGGTAAATACCGATACACATACAGGGGAATATAGAACCCACAGGTCCTTTGGTCAGCGTGCCGCATGCCATCAGCACGACAGCCGTCCAAGGTATTCCCTTGCAGCCTTTTTCGTCCCAGCGAAATAGTAAGCAAAGTGAGATGACGATGAAGGAAACCTGTAGCATATCCAGCCTGCAAGCCACCGCCGCCCGGTGCACTTCGAATGAAGTGAGCAGTAAAAGGGAGGTAATGACTGCTGTCTTTGTATCCTTATAGCGGGCTACGAATCCGAAAAACACGAACTGCATAGCTAGAAAAGCGATAGCGGACGGCAGACGGGACGAGAATTCGCTCACCCCTCCGAAAATGGCGGAAATAGCTGCAATAGACCAATACAGGAAAGGAGGTTTATAGGCGATGTCTGTTCCGTAGTTCAAAGGCAATATCCAGTTGCCGCTTTCCAACATCGAGTATGCCACAATTGCTTCGCGCGGTTCCCCTTTAGAGTAAAAAATAGTTTCTCCCAAAAAGGGGATTATTACAAGTGTGCTTAGTAAGGCTATGAACCAAAATGCTTTTTTCTTGTCTGACATATATTTTTCGGTCTTTTATATTTACTGTCGCAAAAGTACGAATAATTCTTTAGTAATACCTAACTTTGCATTTTAAATCAATGAAAATGAATAAACTGAAACAGATACCCGAGTTCCTGCGATTTGTAATGGTAGGCCTTTTTGCTACAGGGCTGCACTATGGCATTTATTTTGTCTTGCAAAAATTCATTCAGGTCAATGTAGCCTATACCTTGGGATATGTGCTGAGTTTTGTTGCCAACTTTTATCTTACGGCTTATTTTACTTTCGGGCAGCCTCCTTCCTGGAAGAAAGCTTTTGGCTTCGGGGGGGCACATCTGACAAATTATCTGATACATATCGGATTGTTGAATCTCTTTCTGCGGTTGGGTTTTTCCCGTCCGTTGGCTCCCATCCAGTGTTTCTCATTGCCATTCCGGTAAATTTTTTATTAGTGAGGTTTGTTTTCAAACAAAAGTAATATCTTTGAGGAGTCTTTATGATAGTGAAGAATGATATGAAGAAAGTGACTCTTTTGATTCCGGTATATAATGAGGAAGCGATGCTGCCCACTCTGTATCAACGTTTGATAGAGCTTGTCAACCGCAATGCCGTTTATGAGTGGGAAATCCTGTTTGTCAATGATGGCAGCAGCGACACTACGCTGGAATGCCTCCGCCGGCTGAGGCAGCAGGACAAGCGGGTGAATTATGTCAACCTTTCGCGTAACTTTGGTAAAGAGGTAGCCATGCTGGCGGGTTTTGATTACGCCACCGGCGATTGCTGCGTTGTGATGGATGCTGATTTGCAGGACCCTCCGGAACTGGTAGACCAGATGCTGGAATATTGGGAAGAAGGATATGATGACATTTATGCCAAACGGCGTACCCGTGGCGAGGAAAGCTGGTTGCGTCGTCAGTTCTCTCTGGCTTTTTATGGTATACTTCAGCGGATGAGCCGTATTGATATTTTGCCCAATGTGGGCGATTTCAGACTTCTGGACCGTCGTTGTGTGCTCACGTTGCGTCGTCTGCGCGAATGCGAGCGTTATACAAAAGGATTGTTTTGCTGGATAGGCTATCAGAAGAAAAGCATTGAATTTGATCGCGGAGACAGCTGATGGGCCATTCCTCCTGGAACTTTCTCAAGCTGTTGAATCTGGCTGTCGAAGGGATAACCTCTTTCTCTATCGCCCCTTTGCGCATCGCCACGGTATGCGGAGTGCTCTGTTCAATCTCCAGTTTTATTTATGCCATTTATTTTCTGATAAAGACCGTGCTTTATGGTGATGAAACGGCCGGCTTCCCCACTTTGATCATTGTCATGCTCTTTTTAGGTGGCATCCAGCTTTTCTCTTTGGGAATTATAGGAGAGTACGTGGGGCGCATTTTCAAGGAGACCAAAGGCCGTCCTACCTACATAGCCTCTGATTATAACGAGGAGAAGTTGGGGTATGACCGTTAAGGAAGGCAAGGCGGTGAAACCCGTCCCACCTTATTGTCCGGTAGCTTTATTGACAGTCTTGTGCTCTTTTACCAGATACTCCGCACTCTGCAATGTGGAGAAACAGTATTTTTTCATCACGTAGAATGTACTGTCCTCCCCTGTTACAAGTTGCAAGGCATTTCCTTGCTTCTTATATTTGAATTCCTGCCGGTCATGTGGAGAATAAATATATAGGTGGGTTGTATCTGTAGCCGCTATCAAATTATCGGCGGAGAAATAGACATACGGGCGTGTTCTGTTAACAAATTTATGCCGAAGTCGTTTTGGGTATAACTCATGTTCAGCAGTCCGAGTAAAGTCGGTGCCACATCAGTCTGGCCGCCCGGCTCTTGTCTGATTTCGGGCTTGATGCCTTTTCCGTAAATCATTAGTGGGACATGGTTGTAGGATTGTGGTATTTCACAGTCCGGACTTCCTACCAATTTCCCATGGTCACCCAGCAAAACAAAGATTGTATTTTCAAACCAAGGTTGTTTGCGTGCTTCTTGCATGAATTGCCGGATGGCCCAGTCCGCGTATTCCACAATCTGATCTTCAAGCTTTGTGCTGTGTGGTTTGAAATAGTCAGGTATCACATACGAGGGATGGTTGCTGATAGAAAGCAATACGGTAAAGAAAGGTTGTCTTTCTTCTGCTCTTTTGTTCAGAATGGGCAAGGCATATTGATATAGGAAATCGTCTTGTACACCAAAGCTGTTAACGACTTTATCCTTTGGGTAGTTTTCTTGTGCATATATTTCATCAAATCCGTTAGTGCGGAGAAAAGCGTTCATATTATCGTATTGTGATTCGTGCGTCATGAAGAACAGGTTCCGATAGCCATTATCCTTTAATACGGTGGGCAATCCCGAATAGACAGGTACCACTGCTCCTTTCATGGCATTCCTTTTCATGATGGCAGGGAAAGAGTAGAGGGTGGCATACATTCCGTGGTTGGTATGTATGCCCGCTGAATAAAAATGGTCAAAACTGAGAGATTCCAGATAAAGGCTGTCTAGGAAAGGAGTCAGTTTTGGTAGATCCGAAATGCTCCATCAAGTTGGCCGACATTGATTCCATGAAAATAAGAACAACATTCTTTTGTGTAGGGACGGCTGCGCATTTCACTTCACGTGCAATGGGGGAGATGCCTTCTATTCCTTTTCTTTGCAATATACTTTGCATATTGGTTATTGCCTCCTGTTCCGGCATCAGGTGAAGATAGCGGTTTTCCTTACGGTTATCATCCAGTGTGCTGGTAAGTAGATTAAAGACAGGATTAACCCCTAGCTGATTCAGGAATGGATCGGTGCAATAGTATGCTTGACTTACCCTGATGGGGTTATATCCCATGCGTCCCCGTATTCCGAATAGACAAAGTCCTATACAAACAGCACCGGCGGCGAATATACATAGGCGGTTTATCGGGCTGATGGAAGTAGATTTCGAATTGATGAGATGATAGAAATAAGAAGATAACCGTAGTACACTTCCTGACAGCAGAAGAATAGATATCAGTCCTAGAAAAATAGGGAAATAGAACGATGTCTCACCCAATACCATTCCGGCAGTAGTGGCTCCATATCCGAACCAATTGTAAATGGAAGAATTGATTGTCTTAAAAAAATAGGAGAAATAAGGGATGTTGGCTGCCGAAATAATGAACGACAGTGAATAAAATAGAATGAAAAAGATAGAGATAAATCTGAATACCCACTTGGAGTGATAGTTGCAGAGAGCGGTTATCCATAAAATGACTAATGGTAACAGCAATATGTAGCAAGCTATAACATTGTCAAACCATAGCCCTTTTATAAATGCAGTGGCTTGCATGAGAAAGTTGTTTTGTATATCGGGAGGAAACTGATAATCTATTGAGGTGAACAGGACAAGCCGGAACAGGAAGAAAAAAAGTAAAGCAACTATATGTATGATTAATAAGTAAAGTAAAGAAAGAGTAAACTGTTGGATAAGCTTAGCCTGATTCTTACATGCTGTTACAGATTGCTGCATGAGTGAACGGAGATATTTCATTTGTTTTAGTAAAGTTTTCATTTGTTTGAATCAATCCGGATGATTGACAACAAAGGTAAACAGAATTTTAGAAATATCAAAAGAGGGTATGCCAAAAGTAAAATTGGCTGCCAATTTGTTCACTTTAGGGGCAGACATGTGAGTCCGCCCGAAAATATGGGCAAGCAGTTTCCGTTTCTTATTCTATTTTCGGGAAGGAGTAAGGCGGTCTCTTTTCATAGTCAGAACAAAAGGACAGAATAGCCGTGCTATCCGGTTGAGGCGCTCCAGACGTCCGTCTTTCCGCGTTCCGTTTAATTTCTGCCGGAGGAGTTCCCATAATTGCAGTTTTACTTGCTCTGTTGTGCTTAGTTTGGCAATGCGGTTGTAAAGCATTCCCCTTCGTATGCACCGTTTGTATCTGCTCAGGTGGGTAAGGTGTTGTTCCATAATGCGTACTATCTCAATATCTTCGCTCTTACCCCCTCCGTTGTTTTCAGCTTTGACGGTAACTTTCTGGGTATGTTGTCTGAAGTAGTTCAGTACTTCATATCTTTCTATAATGTCTCCTTGCATTGCCATATAAAACCAGAACAGCCAGTCGCCGCTGTAGCGCATTTGCAGGCATTGTTCCATATTTTGGGCATTTACCATGCTTTTTCTGAAAATGGCCGAGCTTGCATTGGCTATGTAACCACGCCAGTAAAGGTTATGTTCGGCATAAGTTTTCCCATTGAACACGGCGTATGGAGGTATGGCAGATTTCCATTTGTTCATGTCGCAACTCAGCACATTACCGTCTTTGTCAATATACTTGGAACCGGCAAAGCATACGGCGGCTTGTTGGTATTTCTCCATTAAAGGAACTACTTTCTCTAAAAAAGTAAGCTCACACAAGTCATCGGCTTCGGCTATCCATATATATTTTCCTTTGGCTAATTGCATGCCTTTAAACCATTGTTTAAATGGATTTCCGGTGTTGTGCTCGTTTAATAGAATATGGCTCACTTTGGCATGGTTTTGATAGTCCGATAATACCTCTTCGCTACCGTCTGTTGAGGCATCATCAAGTAAAATCAGTTCGATATTCTGATAGGTCTGTTGCAGAATACTCTGAATTCGTAGATTGAGGTATCGTTTATAATTATAATTAGGTACCACTACACTGACCAAGGGAAGTGCATTCATGCTCTATTGTTAAGTTAGTTCCTTTTTAATTTTACAAATATAACGTTATATAGTTAAATAAACAAGTTGCTTCTTTGTTTTTTCTTTCAAGAAACAGGAATTGTGTTGAACTTTTAAAAAGAAACGATAATTAACATTTTAGTATGCAGTCTTTCTTGTACCTTTGCATTATACACTACATAGCATTTGCTGTATTAAACTAAAAATTAAATTAGACATTAGACTATTGTTTAAATTCAATTAGTATGAGAAAGAAAATTCTTTTTATTATTCCGTACATTCCTTATCCGCTGGATTCGGGCGGTAATCAAGCTTTCTTTAATATGGTGGAGTATTTGCGTCATAAGATGTCCGTATCTGTATTGCTTTATCCTGAAACGGAGAAGCGTATGCAAGATGTAGAGTCATTGAAGAAAATTTGGGATAATGTGGATTTCTTTATTTATACTCCTAAACCTCAAACTGTCAGATTACCCAGAATTAAACATCCTTTTTATTATAAATGGCTGCAAAAGATACATGCGTCTGTAACCCGTAAAATGAACCGGCAACAGATATGGACGGATGAAACGGGCGAAGTTGTGGATTTAGTACGGGGAAAGAGTACTTTGTTCAGCTCTTGTTTCCAGCCGCTAGACCAGGGGTATGTGGAGTATGTTTCTCAGGTGGCTCATTCAGGTTTTGATATTATTCAAGTAGAGTTTTATGAACTGTTGTCATTGGGATTCTTGTTGCCTGAAAATGTACAGACTATTTTTGTGCATCATGAACTCCGCTACATCCGTAATGAAAAGGAGATTGCTTTGTTCAGGGAACAGACTGCCGGTGACAGGATGTTGTTTCATATAGCAAAGGATTTTGAGCGCAGTGCATTATTGAAATATAAAGATGTTATTGTTCTGACTGAAGTAGACCGTAAAATTATGGAGGACTTCATAGGACGGAAAGACCATATCTACACTTCTCCGGCTGTGGTGCAAGTGGGTGACAGGCTGGAACAGCCTTTTGTTCCGGTCCAAAGCGGACGCCTGACTTTTGTGGGAAGTGAGGATCATTTTCCAATCTGGATGCCGTGGCATGGTTCTGTCACGAAGTGATTCCGCATCTGCGTAAACGTCATTTTTCGTTTACATTGCAAGTAATTGGTAAATGGCGTGGAGAGTGTATCAATCGTTTGCAGTCCGAATACCCGGAATTGAAGCTGGTAGGCTATGTGGAAGATCTGGGCTCTTTTTTAAAAGGCAGTGTTGCTGTTGTTCCAATACGTATCGGTAGTGGTATGCGTATGAAAATATTAGATGCTGTATTGTCAAAAGTACCTTTTGTAACGACGGCAAAGGGTGTGGAAGGCATTGATTTTAAGGATGGTGAAGATTGCTTGATTGTTGATGACCCTGCCGGATTTGCAGAAGCTGTCATAGCCTTGTCAAGTAATCGGCAGTTGCAGAGACAGTTGGTTACCCATGCGGAAGACAGTTTGCGGCAAGTATATAACCCCGGACAGATGCAGGAAAGAAGGCTTGCCGTGTATGAACAAATATTAGGGGATAAAGTGGGGTAATCTTGGGTGATTATTTCTTTTTTGTTACCTTTGCGGCATTATATATAATTGATAATTATGCTGAAACAGTTCTTTAGTTTGTTGAAGCGGTATATTCTTCCATACCGCAAAATATTTGACATGGGCATTGATACTGAACTTTCTGTCGCAATGGCTTAATGTGTTTTCGTTCATGGCGATTGTGCCAATTTTGAACATTCTGTTCAATTGATACCAAGTCTTATGAGTACATTCCTATGGATATTCATAATTTGGATAAGGATGTACTCATAAATAATGCCTATTACTTTGTGAGCAATTTTGTGGCTACAATGGTGCGTTCTATACACTTGCCATGATGGGAGGAATACTTATCTTTATGACTATGTTGAAAACTGCCGGTTATTTTGCTTCTGCGGCTGTCATGGTACCTTTGCGTACAGGTATTGTCCGGGATATCCGTATTCAGGTTTATAATAAAGTGTTAAGTCTTCCTTTGAGTTTTTCTCAGAAGAACGTAAAGGAGATATCATAGCCCGTATGAGTGCGGATGTTACGGTGGTGGAGAACTCGTTGACCAGTTCCATCGATATGCTTATCCGTAATCCTATCGCTCTTTTGGTTTGTTTTGTCACTCTGTTTTCGGTAAGTTGGCAATGACGCTTTTTGTTATCTTTATTTTACCTCTGACAGGTTGGATAATGGGGGTTGTCAGCCGGAAGCTGAAAAGACAGTCCTCTACAGCACAGGCGCAATGGGAGATATTATGTCCCAATTGGATGAAACATTAGGAGGTTTAAGGGTTATCAAAGCGTTTATAGCCGAAAGCAAAATGTCTGCCCGGTTCTCTAAAACAAACAATGACTTCCGCGATGCAATGAACGAGATGATTATCCGGCAAAGTTCAGCCCACCCCATGAGTGAGTTTTTAGGCACTTGTGTGATTGTGACCGTGCTGTTGTTTGGCGGTGCTTTAATCTTAAATACAAACTATGCTCCGATGGATGCGGCTACTTTCATATTTTATCTGATTATCCTTTATAGTATCATCAATCCTTTGAAAGAATTTTCAAGAGCATTTTATAATATTCCGCAGGGATTGGCCAGTATGGAGCGAATTGATATGATATTGAAAGCGGAAAATCATATCGTAGAGCCGGAGCAGCCTTTGCCATTGGACGCTTTCACAGATAAGTTAGAGTTTAAAAATGTAAGTTTCAGCTATGTAGAAGGGCGTCCGGTCTTGAACCATATCAATCTGACTGTTCCTAAAGGAAAAACGATTGCACTGGTGGGCCAGTCCGGTTCCGGAAAGTCTACTTTAGTGGACTTGGTACCGCGTTATCACGATGTATCGGAGGGTGCATTGCTGATTGACGGCAAGAATGTGAAAGATGTATCCATCCACAGTTTACGTTCTCTGATTGGTAATGTAAATCAGGAAGCTATTCTGTTTAATGACACTTTCTATAACAATATTACTTTTGGTGTAGAGAATGCCACTATGGAGCAAGTAATAGAAGCTGCCAAGATAGCGAATGCACATGATTTCATTATGGAAACGGAAAAAGGATATGACACGATGATTGGTGATCGTGGAGGGCGTTTGTCCGGTGGTCAGCGTCAGCGTGTCAGTATAGCCCGTGCAATTTTGAAAAATCCTCCTATCCTTATATTAGATGAGGCTACTTCGGCTCTTGACACAGAGTCCGAGCGTTTGGTTCAGGAAGCGTTGGAGCGTTTGATGAAATCGCGTACTACTATCGCTATCGCACATAGATTGAGTACCATTAAGAATGCCGATGAAATTTGTGTACTTTATGAAGGCGATATCGTAGAAAGAGGAACTCACGATGAACTGATAGCCTTAAATGGATATTACAAGAAGTTGAACGATATGCAGTCTTTGTAAAGTGGAGCAAATAAAGAAATTGGCAATTGTTATTCCCGCCTACAAGGGGCTTCCTTAAGGAACGCTCGACTCAATTGCAGTTCAGGCCCATAAAGATGAGTTCGTGTTATATATAGGTGATGATGCAAGTCCTGAAAGATTGGATAAGATTGTGGAATCTTATCAGAATAAGGTAAATCTGGTGTATCATCGCTTTAGCGAAAATATGGGGGGCAAAGATTTGGTGGCCCATTGGGAGAGGTGTATCCAGCTGTCTGCAGAGCCGTTTATCTGGCTTTTCTCGGATGATGATTTGATGCCGGCTGATGGTGTGGAACGTGTCATGGAGGCTTTGTCGCGCCCACACCATCAGCGAGGATATTTCTTTCGTTTTCCATTAGCTGTCATTGATGGTGAAAACAAGCGGATACGTGCCAATCGTCCTTTGGAAGAAGGAAGTGTGTCTTGTTACCGGCTGCTGCTAGATAAGTTACAGGGAAAGATAGATTCGGCTGCCGTAGAGTACGTGTTCAGTCGGGAGATATGGCAGTCGGCAGGTGGTTTTGTTCATTTTCCTATGGCTTGGTGTTCGGATGATGCTACGTGGCTGCTTTTGCCCGTCATGCGGGGGGTGTTATTTCTTTGCCGGGGCAGCCTGTATGTTGGAGGAATGTTGAAGGTGCAAACATCAGTAACTCTGCCGGTCATGACAAAGATAAATTGCACGCTACTATTCTTTTCTTGAGATGGATGAGGAATATGTTTTCCGATTATGTGGATGATCCGGAGCTGATTAGTGCATTGCAATGCTATATCCATACCATCCTTCGTATTTCATTGCATAAACATTATAATATATGTGGTTTGTGGGGGGTATCTATGGCTTTGGGAAGATTTAATAAAAGGGCGGCCTTTACTACGTTTTTCAGGAATTTTAGGTTGTTCTCTTAATTTCATTTATGCAGCCGCTTGCGATTTCTCAAGAGTGCCTGTATTTTCATAAAAAGTTTGGGTGCATATATGCCCTCACTTCATATTTCTGTCCTGTATGTATAGTCAGATGTATATCTTCCTGTCATATATTGTTTCACTTTTTTAAAGAAGGACATTGGGGAGTTTTTTCATCCGTAAGGAATTGTGTGGTTTTAAAATCAGATTCATCCTTAAAATATCTTATCCGCATCCCTAAACATTTCTTGCTGTATGGTTAAAGGGTTTTTTCCTGTTTGTTCTATCTCCGCAAGCTTTGGAGTTAACTCCATAGTCTTGGGAGATAACTCCAAGCTTATGGAGATAACTCCAAAGGCTATGGAGATAGAATACATCCATATAAAGGTTTAAATCTGGAGATAGAAAAAGCTTATGCAATAGGACTGACTGCTATACATATTCATTCACTCCCTTATTATTGGAA
>ENA-OQAS01000273-OQAS01000273.1-human-gut-metagenome-genome-assembly--contig:-NODE-273-length-27694-cov-8.994087_pt1 | contig 27694 bp, 37 predicted proteins | sample MGYA00242733_ERZ504523 | MGnify/ENA primary metagenome ERZ504523 (study PRJEB26092, sample SAMD00036239) | human gut metagenome | host: Homo sapiens | study: EMG produced TPA metagenomics assembly of...
CAGACGCCGCATGGATCGAACCTCGGTCGGGGTGTGAACAGCCTAATCACCACTCCGTAAAATTTTTTCAAATTGTCGCTTGACCCATCGGGGGCTCGCGTGCATAATAATCCGTGCGTTGCGGCGTTACCTCAGCTGGATAGAGGGTCTGACTACGAATCAGAACGTCATAGGTTCGAATCCTATACGCCGCACCAATTGACTTTAAAGCTCCCGGCAACGGGGGCTTTTCTTATATGGGAGCATTGCGGAGATTCGAACCTCGGTCGAAGCCGGAGTGGATGCGCGGAATCCTATACGTCGCACCAATAGACTTTAAAGCTCCCAACAACGACTGCTCTTCTATATCGCGAGGCATCGAAGATCGCACCAAGCCCTCCAAATGAGTAAAAACTAAATTCAATAACTTTTTTTTGAAAAAATGCTTGACCATTATTCAGTCCATGTGCATAATAATCAACAAGTCGCGGCGTTACCTCAGCTGGATAGAGGGTCTGACTACGAATCAGAACGTCATAGGTTCGAATCCTATACGCCGCACCATTGAGATTAAAGCTCCCGGCAACGGGGGCTTTTCTTTTACGTAAACACTGCATGGATTCGAACCTCGGTCGAGGCGCGAGCGTGAAGCGGACGCGGAGCGTCCGTAGCGAGCGGGCGAGTCCGCCGGCGGGCGGCGAAGCCGGTGCGGATCCGCGAAGCGGATGCGCGGAATCCTATACGCCGCACCAATGAAATTGAAAGCCTCCGGCAACGGGGGCTTTTCTTATGGGCAGGCGTCGCATGGATCGAACCTCGGTCAAAGGGGACTATTTCTCATCGACTCGTGTAAGATTTCGAATATGCGCCTTGGTGAGCCCGTGGCGCGCTCTTTCTTTAGACGACCGATCAGGGTGATATTTCGTGGCAGAGCGTCCGACATACAAGCTCAGGTTTCTCGATCCCAAAAAGCGCTTTCCGGCCATGCCCGAGCAGCCTGCGGGACGCTCGTATGGCGTGGTTTGGAAGCTCTTTGACGAGGACCCGCATGAATCATGCTATGTCGTCGAATTCGTCGGCAAAAGCCATGTGTCGCTTTTGGGCTACGTGAGCGTTTCGGGTGAGGTCTATAAGGTGGACCGTCCCGTTAACGAGGTATCGCTGCCCGACGATCCCGACATGCAACTGATTCTTGACAAGTCCGATTCCAATATCGGTGAGATTGCGGTCAGGGGCGCCGATGGGACGATGCATTCCCGGGCGCGAGTCATCGGCTCTCCCGAAGGCACCATGCGCGAGCAATCCGATCGCGAGACGTGGAATTCGACACGCAGCCTTCGCTACGGCGAGTTCATGGCCTCGATGTTCTTGCGTTACGTGGTATTCGCCGATTCTGAAAACGCTGTCTCAAGCACGGCAGACGGTGACGGCCTCGACGAGGGCATGAAAAATGCCGTCGACAAGATCAAACTTGTAAAACTCCCCGAGCCGGTTGAGGTACTGCTGGGTTTTGATTCCACGCCGCTGCCCGATGCAATCGAAACGTTGCTCTACCGCATTGACCATACAGATAATCCAAGTGGCATTGAGCGCTATGCCGCCGCTTTGATGGGCGAAGTCAATCTGCCTCGCCTGCGCACCATTGCGGCCAAAACCGAAATGAGCCTGGCGCGCATCGATCGCTCAAGGCTCTTCTATCTCAATTTTGACCGTAGCCTGCTGGACCAGGACGAGATCGATACCCTGCTTGCCGTCGAGTGCCGCCTGAACCGCCTATCGGGCATTCTTGAGCGTATTGGGGCAGGGTTGGGCCCCGTTGCCTCGTCGCCGAGCTTTGAGGGCTGCTCGCTCTTTGACCTATGGCACATCAGCAAGACGACAAACGACGTTCCTCGCCTGCTCGAAACGCTGTCGAATGACAACCCGTGGGCCAAGCCGGGGACGGTTGCGTGCCAGCCGGGTGGCGAGTGGGACGTTCGCACCCGCTTTGCACGTATCGTAGAAGCGCTCAACGTGGTCACGCGGCTCGACTACACCTATCGAGCGAACGTCGCCGAGGGCATCATGCTGGTGCGATTTGGCCGCACGGTTGTCGATGCTATGCCGCAGCGCGAATACGATGCTCAAGATGACGCCTGGCGCGAGGTGGATGAGCCTAAGCGCGCAGCATGGGCCACCGAGCACGATGCGCGTATTGCGCTTACACTCGCAGCGGCATGCTTTGCCTCGGGTGCTCGCATCACGCGCTGCTACGTGCAGATTGCGGCTCCCGACGGCGAGCAGGGCGAGCGCGTTGTTAAAACGTACTCCTTTGGCCGTGCGGCTTATCTGGCCGATTGCGTTTCTGTCGCCAAGGATCTTGAGAGCATGGATATGGACGATATGCCGTGTAAGCGTGTGCTTGAGGCGTATGAGGCAGATGCACCGGACATGATTGAGCCTGCAGAGGTTCACGCCCGGCCACGTGATGACCATCGTCCACTGCCGCCTGCGCTTCGCGATTTGCTGCTCGCTGATACGGCTGATGAGCTTGAGGTCATGGAGGAGGACGATGACCCGTATGTGGCGCGCGTCATTGAGTTGCGCGAGCAGGCCAAAGTTGACCGTGCGGGTGCGTTTGAGGGCTTTTCTCGCCTTGTCGAGGAACTGGAAGCCAAGTGTGCTGTTGCTGAGCTTTTGGCGACGGGCCCGGTGCAGACCCAGTTCTGCGACAACCAGCTGGTGCGCATGGTGCTGCCGGTGATGGAGGAAGACCGTTCCGTGCGTATCCTTCGCGCTCCCGATGCGCTGTATTTTGCCCAGCACGAGATCTGCAGCTTTTACGCCGAACAAGAGGACTTTGAGCGTGCACTGCCCGAGGTGCGTCGTCTCTACGATTTGGCGCGCTCGTCCATGCAGTCTCACTTTGCCCTGATCAACGTGCTAGCACGCCTGGAGCGCTATGACGAGATTATCGAGGTGGCGCGCCACGGCCTGCGCATCGCCAGCGACCGGCCTCGATCGGTTACCTGTTCTATCGCCTGGCGTTTGCCTATTGGAACTGCGACCAGCTCGAGCTGGCGCTGGCCGTGCTACCGCCTGGTGCCGCGCGGCGAGGAGTCAGGCGGCAGCGCGCAGGAGGAGATGCAGGGCCTTATGAACGAGATGGGCGTCATCAAACCGCCCACGTTGAGGAGCTGTCGAGACCATCCGCAAGGCAGGTCTTGAGCTGCCGCCGGTGCCCGCCGTGACCAATCAACTCGCGGATGCTGCCGTGCAACTCGTCGATAACGGCTTCTTTTTCTTGGCGCGCGGCTGCATCTATCAAATGTGGCGCACCATGGCAACGACGAGCTCGGCTCCCTCAACCGCTCGCTGGGGTAGGAGCGGCATAGAAGGGCTGGACCGCGCTTGTCATCCCATTTGCTCGCCATGCCGACAAAACGAAGGGGCTACTGCTACCGGCGGTACCGGGAACATTTGCGTATAGATAAGGTATAACGAATTTAAGTCGTAACGAATTAAAGTACGAATTACTGTATCGAGCAGGTTGCCGACAAATTGAATGGAGCCATTTGTATTGGCTCAGGTGGGTGGCTCCAGCAGGACCGGTAAGGTCAAAAGCGGCTAGGTCTGCTAAACCTGTTAAACTCTGCTAAAGTTGCTAAACTTTGTTAAAGTTGTTAAAACTAGCAGAGGAGGGTCGAATGTCGAAAGCCATTAATCCCTTTAAGCCAACGGCGGGCATGAATCCGCCTGAGCTTATCGGACGTGACGCTGTTTTGGATGATTTTGCCGAGGCCCTTGAGAATGGTCCTGGTGCCCCCGATCGACTCATGCGCATCTCGCGTCCGAGGCACAGGTAAAACGGTGCTTCTCAATGCATTGGGCGATCTTGCGCGAAAAAAAGGATTCGAGGTTGTTGACGTCGCTCGAATGCCGGTTTTTGCAGTAGAATCCTCGAGGCTCTACAGCGAAATGTTCGTCTTGAGTCAATGTCGATTCCCCCATCTATTCGAGGAGTCAGCCTTGGCTCCGTTGAGGTATCGAAGTCGGCATCTCATCTGGGCGAGGCAATGTACGATGCCGCGAAGCGCGGAGGTCTGCTCATTACGCTCGACGAGATTCAGGATGCCTCAACTGAGGAAATGCGCGAGCTGGGCAATGAGATGCAGCTTTTGATTCGCCAAGGGGCGAATGTCGCTTTTGCATTCGCTGGCTTGCCAACATCGGTGATGGCGTGGTGGTTGATGATACCCTTACGTTCCTTCAGCGGGCAAAACATATCGAACTCACTCGTCTCTCCGATTTTGAAGTCGGCGGATCGTTTGAGGATACAATGAGACGAGCGGGCAAGGAGCTCGATGAAGACGCCGCTGAGCTATTAACAAAGGCGTCAGCAGGCTATCCCTTTATGGTCCAGTTGGTCGGATATTACGCTTGGCAGGCTGCTGCGCGCAGCGGGGCGGAGAGCGTGAACGAAGGGTCCGCGCGTACGGGTATCCAAGCAGCTCTTGATAGCTTTAATGCTATGGTGATTGCCCCGGCGCTGCGCAGGGTGTCGGAACGGCAGTTTCAGTATCTCGCGGCGATGGCTCAATGCGAGGGCGTCGATATCGCCAACGGCGATATCGCCAAGAAGATGGGTTTGTCGGCGAACAAAGTTGGGTCATATCGCAAGCGTCTGATCGATGCGGGGTTGATTGAGCGCGGGCTATGGCTGTGTTTCGTTTGCAATTCCGTACATGCGCGATTATCTGTTGGAGACCGTTCGAGAGGACTAATAAAGAATGGGCTGTCCGCGCTGTCGCTGGGGCCGTCCTTGTATCTTTGTCTCAATCTGTAACATCTGGAGGGGATTACGGCCTGCAGATGTTACAGATTGAGATGATTGACTGAGACGTTTACTGGTAAAAGAGAGGTAAAAGAGGAAACGCCTCAAAATTCCCCTTGCCCAACTTCGGCTGTTTGGTTACTATAGAACGGCTGTTACGGAGAGCTGACCGAGAGGCCGAAGGTGCTCGCCTGCTAAGCGAGTATGCCCCAAAAGGGCATCTGGGGTTCGAATCCCCAGCTCTCCGCCAGTATGACTTTGAAGAAGGGTCCCATTTGGGGCCCTTTTTTATTATCAAGAATGGCGGCTGGGGATTAGAGTCCGAAAGGGCGTGAACATTAGGCAAACACGGGGCGCTTGAAAACGGGGAGACCCAGGCGTGCTCGTGCACCCCGGTGTGGGGTTCCGAGGGGATGGAGTAGAAATATGGTAAAGGTCGGGCTGCGTAAGCCGAATCTAAAGACATCACTCAAGGCAAGAACGACCGGCAGAGCGAAGCGCGCGGTAAGGCGGGCGATAATCCCCGGCTATGGTAAGAAGGGCATGGGGTGGATCAAAAATCCGAAGAAGGCTGCTTACAATGCCGTATACAGCAGAACGACCGTCGGAGTTGGGGATGTCGCTCGCGCCGTTGCTAAATCAGGCGCTCGGAGCTCGGCGTCAAGGACGTCCTCAATTACTGTTTCATCGCATGAAATTACACCTTTGGCGAAGCCTGAACAGAAATCTCTCACTCGAGAGATTACGTCGGTTGACAGGGCAAACAAGGCGCTTTTGCTATGCTTCCTTCTTGGGTGGTCGGGCGCTCATAGGGCGTATGCACGGATGTGGGGTAGCTTCTTTCTATATCTCTTTACCTTTGGCCTTTTTGGATTTGGTTGGCTGTTTGATATTGTGACACTACTGATGAGACGCTCCGAGCTAAGGCGTCTCGCGACAGTGATCCGACTCAACAGCAAGTGCCATGTTCCGTTGATTCTACATTCGATCGAAATGTCGCCGACTCCGGAAATTGGGAACAGCGTGGAGATGGGGAGCTGCGGCTCGGCTAGAGCTTCAACGTAAAAACCGTGCCTATATGGAAGAAAACGGCATCGACGTGGAGATGTTTACCGAGGAAAAGGTCGCGGCGGACGCCTTGCGAACCATTGAGTCGGTATGCCCGTGCATGCTTAGGTTTGACCGAGGCATGAGCGAAGAGGAGCCAAGCATCAGCTTTTGCTCTCCAACAAAGACGGGGAAAATGCCCAAGAATGTCGTCGAGGCCCGCATTTACCATCAGGATGTGAAGCTATTGATGGATTCCCACGCTTCGAATTGCCGGAGTATGGTGACAGCATCAATGTCATGATTAGTTATCTAGCTGATGGGCGCATAAATAAAGTCGATATCCATGGGTTCCATAATGGCCGCTCCGTTAGTGTCTCCATTCGCAGGCGGAGCGACGATCTTGTTATGACGAGTGCGGGCACCATCGGAGAAACGGGTGCCTGGCAATCGCTGTGTCCTGGGGCAGACCCCTCATCTGGGGATCTTTTCAGGGCCTTGACCAAGGAGGTCGAAAGGATCTACTGGCATGCCCGGTGGACCCGTTTTCAAGGTCCGAAAAGACACAGCGAAGGTAAACGGCTAGCAATGTCGCTTTGGTGATTCTGACGCATCCCGTTTAAGAGGTATTCAAAAAGAGGCGCCCCGTTGGACGCCTCTCCAATCTCAAATGTAATGTTCCCCCAGCCCTACACCTCGGGCGCCTTGGCGATGGTCTCGCTTTCTGCCGTAAGCGGGCGATTGTCGATGCGGCGGCCCAGGCGGTCGAGCTTCACAAGGAGCCACTCAATGGGATTCGGCCCCGAGCCTTCCTCGTCGGCAACCAAATCCATGACGGCGATCTTGGTGCCGTCTTGCTTGAGCGTCACGCTACCCACCTTGTCGCCTACATGTACCGTGCCCGAAAGGTCATCATAGGTAACCTTCTCGGTCACCTCTCCGGCAAGCGCAAAGACGGTCGCCTGAGCTGCGGGATCGGCGAGCGTGGCATCGATCGTCTTGTCCGTCCAATCGGTCTGGCCAATGCGCGCGATGAGCGGATTGCCGTTGCAGTCTTTTCCTGCGTGTTGGCGATCGCAACCGTCACCTTGTGGCCGTAGTACCAGTTGGCAAGGGCGGCCGTGTCGGCAAAGCGCTGATCGGTGGTGCTGGAGTTCAAGACGACGGTGTAGGTCTCGTCGCCATCGCGGTTGTAGGCTGCCGTAAAGCAATAGCCGGCATCGTCGGTGGTGCCGGTCTTACCGCCGATATTGCCGTCCTGCCCCAGCAGCTCATTGTGCGTATCCATGGAATGCGAATGGTCGGAACCGTCGGCGCCCGTAACCTCAATCCAGGAATCATCGCTCGCCACGATTTCGCGGAACGTATCGCTCCTCATTGCCTCCTGCATCATCAGGGCTACATCGTGCGCGGTAGAGTGCATGTCGCCGGTCCACTCATCAAAGTCCAGACCGTGCGGATTCTCAAAAAGCGTTCCCGTGCAGCCGAGCTTTTTAGCGCGCTCGTTCATGGCCTTTACAAAGGTGGCCACGGCGTCCTTGGTCTTGGGGTCGATCTTTTTGCCCACGTGCTCGGCAAGCGCGATGGCGGCATCGTTGCCCGAGGGGATCATCAGACCGCGCAGAGCTTGCTCCACGGTGAGCTCGTCGCCTTCGAGCAGGCCGGCGGTCGAGTTGCCTACGGTGGCGGCAGCATTGCTCACCGTGATCTTCTCGTCCATTTTGCAGTTCTCGACGGTCAGGATCGCAGTCATGACCTTGGTAATTGAGGCGATCTTGACCTGCTCGTCGGCACTTCGGGCGTAATAGACGGAACCGTCCTTGCTCATGACGATGGCGTTGGTCGCATCGATATCGGGCAGATTCTCGGCCGTGATGCCGCGGCGTCGGCGGTCTTGCCGCAAACGATATCAGTCGTAAGCACCTGGCGTTGGCGATAGACGGCACGCCGGCAGCAAGGGCGAGAGCGCAGGCAATGCCGGCGGTCAGTTGCGCGGAGCGCTTTACAAGAGAACTAAGGGTCTTCACAGATTTCGCTTTCGACGGGATGGTCTCTTTAGAGTTCAAAGTATATCGTTTACCGGCGCGGACAATCAGTGCGCGGGCGCGCGCGGCCCATGTCTGCGCCCGAACGGACGCATAGGTGCTTAAGGTCGACTTAAACGACCGCGCTTGTTGTGTGTGGCGCGCGCTGCCTCGGGCATAATGGAGCGCGAGAGGAGCACGCATGAATGAGCGCATTTTGGTAGTTGATGACGAGAAGGCCATCGCCGACCTGGTCGGTATCTACCTTACAAAAGAGGGCTTTGATGTTCAGATTGCCTATAGCGGAGCAGATGCTGCCAAGGCGATTTTGGAGCAGGAGTTCGATCTGGCGCTGCTGGACGTCATGCTGCCCGATATCGACGGCTTTGAGTTGCTGCGCACCATCCGCGCTGGCCATACCTATCCCGTTATTATGCTGACGCGCGCGATGCCCAGCAGGATAAGATCGAGGGCCTCTCACTGGGTGCAGACGATTACGTGGTCAAGCCGTTCCGTCCGCTGGAGCTCATAGCGCGCGTTCATGCTCAACTCCGTCGTTACACCAGCTACGGCAGCCGCGCACAGGCGGTCGAATCGCCGACCATCCAGCTCGATGGCCTCGAGATCAACCGCGATGCTCGTTGTGTGACGGTGGACGGTGCACCGGTGCGCCTCACACCCATCGAGTATTCCATCTTGCTGTATCTGGTCGAGCATCGTGGCAGCGTGGTGGCCGTGGGGGACCTGTTCCGCGCGGTGTGGAACGAGGATTTTATGCCCGGCTCCAACAATACGGTGATGGTGCACATCCGCCATCTGCGCGAAAAGATCGGCGATGATGCCCAAAAGCCGCGCTTTATCAAAAACGTCTGGGGCGTCGGCTACATAATCGAATAACGCCTTTGGTGGTGGGGAAGTGGATATGACAAAAGACGATAGACGGGTATTCGAGGTGCCCGATCGACTCTTTGAATACATAAGGGCGGTCGTCGACAACCGCGCGCTTGCGACGGTGCTGCTCTTTTTGCTGAGTCTGCTACTCATCGGCATTGACAATATTGTTGGCATCCTGGCAGTTCTGCTCATTGGCTTTTTGCTGATCGATCGATTCGAAATCGTTCGCCGCTGCGTGGTAATCGGCGGTGCCGCGTGGACAATTACGCTGGCGATCGGGGCCATGGCGCTTGGCGGTATTGGCGAGCCCGTGTTCTTTGATGCCGCCTTTGTGTTCAACATGCTTGGCTTTGTGCTGGCGCTCGCCGTCTGTGTCCTGTTCTTTTGCGGGCGCGCCTGTATTACCAGGGTTATGAGCAAGGCGAGCAGCATGCCGACCGCGTAATCGCCGCCCGTATTCAGGACCGTCTGATTGATGACCCCGACACGTGGGATACCATCGACGGCGACTTTCTCGAGGTCGAAGGTGCGCTCAACCGGGCGCGCGATTGTGAGCGTAAGGTTCAACAGGCCTTGCGCGACGAATCGCATCGCAAAGATGACCTGGTTACGTACCTGGCGCACGACCTGCGTACGCCGCTCGCCAGTGTGGTGGGCTATCTTTCGCTCCTGCAGGAGGCTCCCGATTTGCCGCTTGAGCAGCGTGCACGCTTTACAGGCGTGGCACTCGACAAGGCCCACCGGCTCGACGCGCTCATCGAGGAGTTCTTCGACATCACGCGTTTCGATTTCCACGATATCGTGCTTACCCGCGCCTACGTCGATTTGGGGCTATTGCTGGCGCAGGTGGCCGACGAGTTCTATCCCATTCTCAACGAACAGCACAAGGAAGCCCAGGTTGATATCTGCGAGGACCTGACGGTGCTCGTGGACGGCGACAAGATGGCTCGCGTATTCAACAACATCATGAAAAACGCCGTTGCCTATAGCTATGAAGGCTCGATGATCACGATCGAGGCCAGGCGTTTGGGCGACGGTGGCGTACGCGTACGATTTGTGAACCAGGGCGATCCGATCCCTGAGCCAAAGCTCAAGGTGATCTTTGAGAAGTTTTATCGCCTGGATGCAGCTCGTGCGACCAATCGCGGCGGCGCCGGGCTGGGTCTTGCCATCGCCAAGGAGATCGTCGGGGCGCATGGCGGTACCATCGCGTGCGAATCAACGCCCGAGCATACCGTCTTTACCATCGAGCTGCCCGCCGCGTAGCGTAGGCGCCTTTACAAACACCTGACAATGCGCTCACGTGCGTATGAGTCGCGATTTCTACTATCGATACTGCTGAATTGATATCGATGTGGAGGTATGCGGTATGACGGCTGCTGCGGCTATGGAGCCCACGGAGCTCGAGGAGCTAATGGAGGCGCAAGCCAAGGCTGCGCACGAGCGCGAAGTCGGGGATGCGACTCGCCCCACGGCACAGGACCTTGCCGCCTCGCCGACGCGCATCGACGTCGAGGGCCTCGACCTGTTCTATGGCGACCACCACGCGCTCAAGGACGTGTCCATCAAGATCCGCGACAAGCAGATCACCTCGTTTATCGGTCCTTCGGGTTGCGGTAAGTCGACGCTGCTGCGTTGCTTTAACCGCATGAACGACGGCATCAAGGACTGTCGCATCGAGGGCAAGATCGCGCTCGACGGCCAGAATATCCTGGGCGACTACGACATCTGCCGCCTGCGCCAGCGCGTGGGCATGGTGTTCCAGCGCCCCAACCGTTTCCCATGAGCATCTACGACAACGTCGCGTATGGTCCCCGCGGTATGGGCGTGCGCGATCGCGCCGTGCTGGATGGGCTGGTCGAGGATTCCCTTCGTCGCGCTGCGCTATGGGATGAGGTCAAGGACAAGCTCAAGGAGCCGGGGCTGGGACTTTCGGGCGGGCAGCAACAGCGTCTGTGCATCGCCCGCGCGCTTGCCGTGCAACCCGATATTCTTCTGATGGACGAGCCCACGAGCGCTCTCGATCCCGTGTCGACGCTGGTGGTGGAACAGCTGGCCTGTGAGCTCAAGGAGACCTGTACGCTCGTGGTCGTTACGCACAATATGCAGCAGGCGGCGCGCATCTCCGACTCGGTCGCGTTTTTCTTGCTGGGTGAGTTGGTGGAGCATGCACCCACCGCTCAGCTCTTCAAAAATCCCACCGACCCGCGCACGGCGGATTATTTGACGGGACGTTTTGGCTGATACCATCTAGTAAAGGTGCCTTTAGGGTTAAGATGCGGTCATGCCGGCCGCAAAGGGGTTCAACATGATCTATTACGTCGAGGACGATGACAATATCAGGGATTTGACGGTCTATGCACTGCGCAAGCAGGGGATCGAGGCCGAGGGCTTTTCGTGCGATGGCGAGTTTAAGGCCGCCGTGGCGCGACGGATACCCGATGCGTCCTGCTCGACATCATGCTGCCCGATACCGACGGCTTGGCAATTATGCGTCGCCTGCGCGCCGACCGCCTGACGGCGACGGTGCCCATCATGATGCTCACTGCCAAGGATACCGAGCTCGATAAGGTGATGGCGCTCGATGGCGGTGCCGACGATTATCTGACCAAGCCGTTTTCGCTCATGGAGCTTGCCAGCCGTTGCCGTGCGCTGCTGCGCCGCGGCGGTATGGTCAAACAGGCGAGCGATGTGCTCAGCGTGGGCGATATCGTGCTTTCGCCCAGCCATCGCGAGGTGACCGTTGCCGGCGAGCCACTCAAACTCACCTTGCGCGAGTTCGATTTGCTCGAATATCTTATGCGCAAGCCCGGCGTGGTCTTTACCCGCGAGTCGCTGCTGCAGAGCGTGTGGGGCTGGGACTTCGATGGCGGCTCGCGTACCGTCGACGTGCACGTGCAGACGCTTCGCCAAAGCTCGGCGAGCGTGCCGGCGCTATCGAGACGGTGCGCGGCGTGGGCTATCGCCTGGCGGAGCTTCCGCCGGTAGCGATACTGAAGATGCCGTCGCTGCGGCAGCAGCATCGGAGGAGTAGTCCGTGGTCTTTGCCCCTCAGGGAAAACACACGCTCTCGCATCGCGTGTTTGCGACGATATTTGTCTGCGCTATGTCCGTCATTTTGGCGTTTACGGTGCTGGGCGCGTTCTTCGTGCAAAACACCTTGGCAGATGCCACGAGTGCCAACCTTTCGCAAGAAACCGAGCTTATTGCCGCCGCCTTAAACGAGCAGAAGGAACCCATCGCATTCTTGCGAAGTCTCGATCGCGAGGACCTTCGTATCACGCTGATCAATAAGGATGGATCGGTCGCCTACGACAACGAGGCGTCTCCTTCCACGTTGCCCAACCATGCGATCGCCCCGAGGTCGTTGAGGCCCTTGAGAGCGGTTCGGGCTCCGCGGAGCGCTCGAGCGCCACGCTCGACGAGATTATGCTATATCGCGCCGTCGCCCTTGATAACGGTCAGGTCGTTCGTTTGGCACAGGCTCAGCCTGGCGTTGCGGCGATTTTGCTTTCGTTGGTGGCGCCGATGCTGCTTATCGCGGTGGCGGGCGCGGTGCTCTCGTTTTTCCTTGCGCGCCGCGAATCCCGTGCCATCATTGCGCCGCTGCAGGAGGTCGATTTGGACCACCCGCGCCGTAGCTATGAACATGCCTACACCGAGATGGTTCCCATGCTCGAGCGCATTGAGTCGCAGCGCCAGGAGCTTAAACGCCAGATGGCGGTGCTGGCCGATAACGACCGCATGCGTCGTGAGTTCACGGCCAATATCACTCATGAGCTCAAGACCCCGCTTACCGCGATTTCGGGCTACGCCGAGCTTATTGCAAACGGCATGGTTGAGGGCGAGGATGACCTGCGCAACTTTGGCGGTCGAATCTATCGCGAGGCGGGCCGTCTAGCAGCGCTGGTAAACGACATCTTGACGTTGTCTAACCTGGACGAGGCCGAGCGCGCGACCGAGGGCGAGGCAGTGCCTATTGGTTCCACGGAACCCATTGAGCTCTCGCGCGCTATTACGACGGTGGAACAGCGTCTTGAGCAGGTTGCCCGGCAGTCGAATGTGACCATTGGGCACGAGACGAAGCCCGTGGTGATCGAAGGTGTGTCGCGCCTGATCGATGAGCTGATTTATAACCTGGCCAGTAACGCTATTCGCTATAACCAGCCCGGTGGCACGGTTACGCTTCGATGTGGGACCAATGATGAGGGCCATCCGTACCTGACGGTTGCCGATACAGGTATCGGCATCGCGCCCGAGGAGCAGGGCAAGGTGTTCGAGCGCTTCTATCGCGTGGACAAGAGCCGCTCCAAGGCACGTGGCGGAACAGGCTTGGGTCTGGCCATCGTTAAGCATGCCGCCGTGTATCATCATGCTTCGCTCGACCTATCGAGCGAGCTGGGTGTGGGGACTACCATCACGGTGACGTTTCCCGTACAGCAGGACGAATCATTTGCGTAGCAATGCAGCAAACGTGTTGTTTTGACGCCGCACCGGGGTTGCCGATGCGGCGTTATTATTGCGCAACATTGCCGTATGTGCTGCATCTTATGTATAGAGTTCGGACATGGCAGAAAGATGCGATATCATATGAGCAGTTTTGTCAATCCGGACTGGGGAAATGAAAGGCAAGCTGCATGACCCTTCTCGAACTGTTCCAGCTGCTCAAAAAGCACCTCAAGCTGGTCATCACCCTTCCGGTGGTCTGCGCGATCGCCATGGGCATCGTGTCCTTCGTTGCGATGGACAACACCTATACCGCGACGACGAGCATGTACATTCTCGCCAAGACCGACGATAGCGGTCAGATGAGCTACAACGATCTCTCGGCGAGCCAGATGCTTTCCAACGATATCGCCACGCTGCTTGATAGCGATAGCGTTAAGAGCGGCGCCGCCAAAGAACTGGGCCTCACCGATCTGGATGACTACAAGGTGTCTGTTTCCTCCGAGACCACCACGCGTGTCATTACGCTTTCGGTTACCGGTACCGATGCCAAGGAGACGGCTGAGGTCGCAAAGGCCATTGCCAGCTCGGTGAGTACGGTCGCTCAGAACGTCGGCGCTGCCCAGAGCATCAACGTTATCGATAAGGCTAAGACCCCCGAAGCCCCCAGCGGCCCCAAGCGTACGCTGTATATTGCCGTCGCGTTCCTCGCCGGTATCTTTATCGCAGTTGCCTATGTCGTTTTGGCAGACATGCTCAATACCCGCATCCGCGGTGCCGAAGAGGCAGAAGAGCTCCTGGGTATTCCCGTTGTTGGCCGAATTCCGGCTATGAAAGGTGGTAAATAGGCATGGCTAAGGCAAAGAACACCGATAAGCTCGTTGTACAGAATGCCGCCAAGACCCTTCTGGCCAATATCCGCTTTGCGAGCGTGGACGACCCCATTCGCACCATCACCGTTACCTCCTCGATTCCCAACGAGGGCAAGTCTACGGTTTCCATTAACCTTGCTCAGGCAATCGCCACGAGCGGCAAGTCCGTGCTCCTGGTCGAGGCCGATATGCGCCGCAGGTCCCTTTCCGATATGCTCGGCGTTCGTTCGCGCGGCGGACTCTATGCGGTCCTTTCCGAGCAGATCTCCATTGACCAGGCAATTGTCGAGACGGGTCAGAAGAACTTCTACTTCCTCGATGCCGAGCCGCACATTCCCAATCCTGCCGATATCATCGTCTCTCACCGCTTTGCCAAGCTGGTAAAGGCACTGTCTGCTAAGTTCCAGTACGTCATCTTCGATGCTCCTCCGGTCGGCACCTTCATCGATGCTGCCGAGATTGCCAGCCTGACCGACGGCGCGCTGTTCGTGGTGCGCGAGAACTTACCAAGCGCGAAGAGGCGCTCAACGCCATCGGTCAGCTTAAGAAGTCCGAGAAGGTCAAGCTCATCGGTACCGTCATGAATTACTGTGAGACCGAGACCAGCGAGTACTACTATTCTTACTACACCAAGGACGGTAAGAAGGTTAAGAAGGGCTCCGACAATCAGGGGACTTCCAAAAAGGGCATCTTCACCAACCGGGCAAACGTTTAGTTGATTAGGCTGACCTATGCGTGACATTCATTGCCATATCTTGCCGGGTGTAGACGACGCGCCGCCGATCTCGATGAGAGCTTGGCGATGCTCGAGCTGCCAAGCGGGCCGGTGTAACCAGAATCGTTTGCACTCCTCACTGCCGTGATCCCTATTTTGATTACGACAAGATGTGGGATGCCTTTGAGCTGCTGCGTGATAACGCTGACGGTTTTCCGCTCCAGATGGGCTTCGAGGTCAACCATCGAAAGCTCGTTGAGCTTGGTATCGATGCCGCGGAGCACTTGCATTTCGATGGAACCAACGAGTTCTTGCTCGAGCTTTCGACGCATGCCGATGCGTATGCGTTTAGAGAGTACGAGAACACGATTTACGATTTGCAGTGCCGTGGCTACCAGGTGATCATCGCTCATCCTGAGCGCTATCGTGCGGTTCAAAAGGATGTAAGCGTGGCGGAGCGCCTAGTCGATATGGGCTGCAAGCTGCAGGCTTCGGCGGACTTTATTGCCGGCGGTCGCTTTGGTCGCGAGAAAAAGCCGGCCCAGCGCCTGTTCGATCAGAACCTGTACAGCTTCATCGCGAGCGATGCCCATAACGTGGGTCATTACGACTGCCTGGCGAAGGCTCGCGCGAAGTTTAGCGTGCGCGGAGCTCATTTTCGCTAAAATCTGTCCCTAACGTTCTCATTGAATGAAAGGGCAGCCATGGATATCCAACTTAAGACGGGATGCTTTGATGACGCGGCGTTGGTGCGCCGCGTCGTTTTTATGGACGAGCAGGGCTACGAGAATGAGTTCGACGCTATCGACGAGGACCCGAACTGCATTCATGTGACGCTCTATGTAGACGGCGAGCTTGCCGGTTGCTCGCGCGTGTTTCCCGAAGAGCTTGAGCGCGCGGCTGATGCGGAAGCCCCGGTGTCGCCGGCGTGCGACTTGGACGAAGGCGTCGCAGCGGGGGAGACCTACATTATGGGGCGCGTCGCCGTGCTGCCGGCTATGCGTCGTCGTGGACTGGCGAGTGCGATCGTTGAGGCCAGTGGTGCGTGTGCACGCGATACCGGCGCTAAGCTTATTAAGCTGCACGCGCAGGAATACGTGCTGCCACTCTATGCCAAGGCGGGTTACACGCAGATTGCCCCGGTGGACTATGAAGACGAGGGCCAGCCCCATGCTTGGATGGCCAAGCGCGTAGATGGCAGATAGGGACGTTCCTTTTCTGCCGGCAGCTGGGGACACTCCTTGGCAATTGGCGCATCGGAGCGTTTGGACATGCAGTTTTTCGATTCCGTATGTATATATGCGCGCTAATGGGTTATAAAATCTAAGTCTGAACATAGCAGGTCTGCGATGCGGCTCGGGCAACCGGGCCGTTTTTGCGGACGGGGGTAGCGCGAAAGGACTGCACATGCATCAGTTTAAGACCGAGAGCAAAAAACTGCTCGACCTCATGATCAACTCCATCTACACCAATAAGGAAATCTTCCTGCGCGAGCTTATCTCCAACGCGAGTGATGCCGTCGACAAGCTCAACTTTAAGATCCTGCAGGATCCGAGCGTCAAGCTCGACCAGAGCGACTTGGCCATCCGTGTCTCCTTTGATAAAGATGCCCGTACCATCACGATTTCGGATAACGGCATTGGCATGACCGCCGAGGAGCTCGAGCGCAATCTGGGCACCATCGCTCATTCCGGCTCCGAGGAGTTTAAGACCGAGAACGCCGAGCAGCAGGGTTCGGATGTCGACATTATCGGCCAGTTTGGCGTGGGCTTCTACTCGGCCTTTATGGTCGCCAGCCATGTGAAGGTCGTCAGCCGCGCCTATGGCGAGGACACCGCTCACGTGTGGGAGTCTGATGGTCTTGAGGGCTACACCATCGAGGACGGCGAGCGTGCCGAGCACGGTACCGATGTCATCCTGACGCTGCGCGAGAACGAGAAGCTCGATGCCGACGGCGAGGCCGAGACCTACGATCGCTTCCTGACCGAGTGGGGCCTCAAGAGCCTGATTCAGCAGTACAGCAACTATGTGCGTTACCCGATCCAGATGATGGTGTCCAAGAGCCGCCAGAAGCCCAAGCCCGAGGATGCTGGCGATGACTACACGCCCGAGTACGAGGACTACCAGGAGCTCGAGACCGTCAATTCCATGACACCGATCTGGAAGAAGCGCAGCTCCGATGTCGAGCAGAAGGACTACGACGAGTTCTACAAGTCCACGTTCCACGACTTGACGATCCTGCGCGCACCATCAGCTTCCATGCCGAGGGTACGCTCGAGTATGACGCCCTGCTGTTTGTGCCGGGTCGCGCCCCGTTCGATCTGTACAGCAAGGACTACGAGAAGGGTCTGGCGCTCTACAGCTCCAACGTCCTGATCATGGAGAAGTGCGACGACCTGCTGCCCGACTACTACAACTTTGTCCGCGGCGTCGTGGATTCCGCCGACGTGTCGCTCAACATCTCGCGCGAGACGCTGCAGCAGAACCGTCAGCTCAAGGCCATCGCCAAGCGTGTGGAAAAGAAGGTTACCGCCGACCTTGAGGATATGCGTGACAACGATCGCGAGGCCTACGAGAAGTTCTTTGAGAACTTTGGTCGCGGTCTTAAGTACGGCATCTACTCGAGCTACGGCATGAAGCCGACGAGCTCGCCGACCTGCTGCTGTTCTGGTCTGCCAAGGAGCAGAAGATGATCACCCTTGCCGAGTATGCCAAGGGTATGCCCGAGGGCCAGAAGGCAATCTACTATGCCGCCGGCGATTCGCGCGAGCGTCTGGCCAAGATGCCCGTCGTGAAGAGCGTACTCGACCGCGGTTACGATGTGCTGCTGTTGACGCAGGACGTGGACGAGTTCACCTTCCAGGCCATGCGTGAGTACGTGGCTGCCGATATGCCCAAGGTCTACGAGGATGACACTGCTCGCGAGGCTGCCGAAAAGGCAGTTGCCGATGGTGCCGAGCCTGAGGTCGAGGATCGTCACCTAGAGCTTAAGAACGTCGCGACCGGCGATCTTGACTTGGCGACCGATGACGAGAAGAAGGAGGCCGAGGACGCCACCAAGGAGAACGAGGACCTCTTTGGCGCTATGAAGGAGGCACTCGGCGACAAGGTCGAGAAGGTTGCCGTCTCTGCGCGTCTGACTGACGCTCCCGCCTGCATCACCACCGAGGGCCCGCTTTCGCTCGAGATGGAGAAGGTGCTCCAGAAGGGTCCCGAGGCGCGCCCGACGGTATGCCCAAGAGCCAGCGCGTGCTCGAGCTCAACGCCAAGCATCCGGTCTTTGCCAAGCTCGTCGCTGCTCAGAAGGCAGGCGATGCCGACAAGATCAAGCAGTACTCCGGCCTGCTCTACGACCAGGCCCTGCTCGTCGAGGGTATCCTCCCCGAGGACCCCGTAGCCTTCGCGGCGGCTGTTTGTAACTTGATGTAGTTCGGGGATACGCACCGTAACTAGATTAGAACGAGAGTGGATAATTTCCCACTTTTGGCTCGAGCGCGGGCTTGAAGTGGGGGATTTTCCACTCTCGTTTGCTTTTGTACGGAGTAGTCATTGGGGACGTTCTTGTCTGACTAGTCGTTGGGGACGTTCTTGTTTGACTAGTCATTTAAGAACGTCCCCAATGACTATTCGAACTGCTAGTTTGTGCGGGTTGTGATTTTGGGAGCTGCGGGAATTAAAGATACTGTACAACTGTACGCTAACTCATCTTCGTAGTATATTGCTACCCGCAAAACTCAGCACCATTGTGCTCTGAGACGCTAAAGCGCCTACGTACAATGGTTGTCGATAGTACGATTTGATTCAACGATAGGATGGATGGTCCAAGCGTGAGTCTCGGCAGCAAACTATCCAATGCAAAGGTCTCCTTTGCGATATTGAAGCGCGACATTAAGCGACTGCTTTTGAACCCCGTTGCCTTGGTGGTTACCCTTGGCGTGTGCGTTATTCCCTCGCTGTATGCCTGGTACAACATCGTGGCTAACTGGGATCCGTACGGAAACACCCAGGGTATCAAGATTGCCATCGCCAACAACGATCGGGGCACCCAAAACGACTTGGTGGGCGAGCTCAACGCGGGCGACCAGGTCGTCGATCGGCTCAGGGAGAACGATCAGCTGGCTGGACCTTCGTCGATTCGGCGGCCGATGCCAAGGAGGGCGTCGAGAGCGGTGAGTACTATGCGGCCATCGTAATCCCCAAGAACTTCTCGGATAACCTGGTTCGATGCTCGACGGCAACTACCATCAGCCCAAGCTTACGTACTACGTCAATGAGAAGAAGAGCGCTATTGCGCCCAAGGTTACCGACACCGGCGCAAGCACCATCGAGGAGCAGATCAACTCGGAGTTTGTCTCCACGGTGGGCGAGACCGTCGCTGGCATTGCCAAAGATGCTGGCATCGACCTTAAAGACAAGGCAACTCAGACCCAGGATTCGCTGGCGGGCTCGGTGTCCGAGGCGTCTGATACCCTGGGCGAAGTGCGTGATTCCATCGGCGACATGAACACCGCCATCGACAAGACAAACAGCTCGATTGCTTCGGCCGATGCCGCGCTGGCGGGTCTGCAGGGACAGCGCCTTCGCTAACGCAGGCAATCGCTCAGGGTAATGATCTGCTGGGCGAAGCTCGCACCACGGCTGGCAAGTCCATCACCTCGCTCTCCAAGGCACTTTCGGAGGGCAGCATCGTGCTGAGCAAGACATCGGCTTCTGCGAACGCCGCGATTGGCAAACTCACCGGTACGGTTACGTCCACGACCACTCGAATCGACAACTCGCTCGAATCCCTTCAGGCGACGATTGACCACAACAGCGCTGTCATCGAGCGCCTGCAGATTCTCGCTAACGATACGTCAACGGGGTCGGAGGACGCCGACGCGCTCATCGCATCGACCATCAATTCGCTTCGCGAGCAAAACCAGAAGCTGCAGAGCATCAAGGATGGCCTCTCTGCACAGTCGAGCGCCATGGCAAAAGACGCTACGGCAATCTCGAACGCGAGCAACGTACTCAACGCGGCAATTAAGACCGGTACGGCTAACCTCGGTCAGGCTCAGACCGATCTGGGGCAGAACGCACTGCCGAAGGCTTCGAGCGCGCTCGACTCCTTTGCCGCCGTTTCGGGCGATTTGACCGGCATTGTATCGGGTATGACCCCCACGATAGCGAGCGCGCGCGGCACGCTGGCGCAGCTCGACGCCACGCTCAAGCAGGCAAAGACCACGCTGTCCCAAACCGACGCTCCCTTGCCAAGTTCAGGACAAGCTCGCGACCGCCGCCAATGACATTGCGGCGCTACAGACCTCTGAGTCTATGGGCGAGTTAGCCGACCTCATGGACGTCGACGTCGATGACGTGGCAGATTTCATGGCATCTCCGGTTGAGCTGACGTCCAAGTCAATCTATCCAGTCAAGAGCTTTGGCTCGGGCATCGCTCCCTTCTACACCAATCTGGCGCTGTGGGTAGGCGGCTATGTGCTCATCGCTATCTACAAGCTCGAGGTCGACCGCGAGGGCATCGGTAGCTTTACGGCGCGTCAGGGCTACTTTGGCCGCTGGCTGCTGATGGTGATCCTGGGTGCGTTCCAGGCCATCATCGTTACGGTGGGCGATTTGGTGATTGGCGTGCAGTGCGTCAACCCGCTGCTGTTCGTGCTGGGCGGCATCGCTATCTCGTTCACCTACGTCAACATCATCTATGCGCTGTCCACCACCTTTAAGCATATCGGTAAAGCCATTGGCGTCATCCTCGTCATTGTGCAGATCCCCGGCTCGTCGGGCATGTATCCCATCGAGATGATGCCCGGCTTCTTCCAATGGCTGCATCCGCTGCTGCCCTTCACCTATGGCATCAACCTGCTGCGCGAGACCGTCGGCGGCATGTACTCGTTCAACTACCTGTTCAACCTGTGCATCCTGGGCGTGTTCCTGATCGTGGCGCTCTTTATCGGTCTGCAGCTGCGCCCGTTGCTGCTCAACCTCAATCTGCTCTTTGATAAGCAGCTTTCCACGACGGGCCTCATGATCTGCGAGTCCAACGACCTGCCGCGCCAGCGCTATTCGCTGCGCACGGCCATGCGCGTCATGCTCGATTCGGATTCGTACCGTCGCGAGCTGCTCGATCATGCCGTGGCGTTTGAGCATCGCTACCCGTACTACATCAAGGGCGGTTTTGCCGCGTGGTAGGCGTCCAGGTCCTGCTCTTTGTACTTTCGACGGTGCTCGATATCGACAATAACGGCAAGATCATCCTGCTTGTTATCTGGATCATTTCGGTCATCGCCATCTGTGGCTGGCTCATCAACATCGAGTACATCCGTGCGAGCCTCAATACCCAGATGCGTATCTCGGCGCTTTCGGACGAGGACCTTCGCCGCGAGATGCGCGAGCACACGGCTGCCATCCCTGCCGCCCGTCGCATGTTTGGTCTCAACGCCAGCGAGCGGGGCACCAAGGACAGCGAACAGCCCACGAGCCGTCTGCCGCATATCGGTGCGCATCGTAAGGCTCAAGATGTCGACGGCGTTGACAACGTAAGCGGAAACGACGGGGACACCACCCCGCTCGGCAAGCACTCCAAAGGAGGTGAGGCATAAATGAAAAACATCCTGCACCTGTTTAAGCGCGATGTCCAAAACGTGTCTCGCTCCGTGATCGGCATGATCGTCGTGATGGGTCTCATTATCGTGCCGTGCCTGTACGCATGGTTTAACATCGCCGGAAGCTGGGATCCCTACGGCAATACCGGCAACCTTAAGATCGCCGTGGTCAACACCGACGAGGGCTACGAGAGCGATCTGATTCCCGTCGAGGTCAACGTGGGCGAAAACGTGACCGCCACCCTACGCGGCAACGAGAGCTTCGATTGGGTTGTGCTTAACGATCGCGAAAAGGCTATCGAGGGCGTTAAGTCGGGCGCGTACTATGCTGCCGTCGTTATCCCCAAAACGTTTAGCGCCGACATGATGACGCTTTTCTCGACCGACGTGAAACACGCCGATATCGAGTTTTACGAGAACCAGAAGGCCAACGCCATCGCGCAGATCGTGACCGAGAAGGGTTCGAGCGCCGTTCAGAACCAGGTTAACGAATCTTTTACCAAGACCATTACGAGCATCGGTCTTAAGACGGTGTCCAGCCTGCTCGATTACATGAGCACCGACCAAGTCAGCAACTTTATCGCCAACCTGTCCTCGACGCTCGGCGATTCGATTGAGGACCTGCAAGACGTTCAGGCTAATGCTTCGTCGCTGGCGGGCATTTTGAGCTCTACGTCCGATTCGTTGACGTCGGCGAGCGGTATGCTCCAGCAGACGGGTACGGTCGATGAGTCGACCAAGCAGCTGATGGAGCATGCCAAGAGCGGCATCGATGATTCCAAAGAAGCGCTTAAGACGGCAAACGATGCCATCGATGCCGCGATCGATGGAAGTGCGGGTTCGTTCGACAATGTGTCTGCCGAGCTCGCGAAGGCGTTCGATGCCGCGAACCAGCATGTCGACCTTACGGTGTCCCAACTCAACGATGCCGCGACGGCGCTCAATACACGTGCCGACGATATCGACGCCACGGCCGACCAGCTCCGCGGCTTTGCCGAGCAGGTCAGTGACGAAAAGCTCCAGGAGAGCCTCAAGTCTGTGGCAACATCGCTGAGCAGGATCGCGGTGGAGTATCGAAACAACGCCAAGGACCTAACGGCAACCGCTAAGTCCCTTTCTGACAGTATGGCAGAGGTCAACAGCATGCGTGCTGAGGTCGACCAGGCCATCGCCGATGCCAAGGCGGGCATTTCGGGAGCCAAGTCCGACTACGATTCCACGTTCTCGGTTAAGGCCAAGGAGCTCAAGAAGACTATTTCGGGCGTTTTGGATTCGCTGAACGGTATTTCGAGCAATCTGGATAGTGCCGTGAGCGGCCTCACCGATGCATCCGGCTCGTTGGCGAAGGGCCTCTCCAAGGCTGCCAAGCTGGTCAACAAGGCTTCCGATCAGCTAGGTGAAGCGTCCGATAAGATCAGCGCTTTCAAGGACGAGCTCGACGGCGCCTTGATGTCGGATGACCTCGCTACGATCAAGACGATGATCGGCAATGATCCCGAGGGTCTGGCCGTGTCGCTTTCCGGCCCCGTCGCGCTCGACCGCAAGCCGGTCTATCCGATTCGCAACTACGGTTCGGCCATGGCGCCGTTCTACACGATTCTGTCGCTCTGGGTCGGCTCGATCGTACTGGCGGCCATGATGAAGGTCTCGGTCGACGATGAGCTCATCAACGAGCTCATCCCCGTGCGCTTGCACGAGATCTATCTGGGTCGTTACCTGTTCTTTGGCGGTTTGGCTCTGCTGCAGGCAACGCTCGTGTGCGCGGGCGACATTCTGTTCTTTGGCATTCAGTGCGACAACCCGCTGCAGTTTGTGCTAGCGGGCTGGGTCGCGAGTCTCGTGTTCTCCAATATCGTCTACACGCTTACGGTTTCGTTTGGCGATATCGGCAAGGCGCTCGCAGTCGTGCTGTTGGTCATGCAGGTCGGCGGCTCGGGCGGCACGTTCCCCATCGAGATGACCGGCCCCGTGTTCCAGGCGATCTATCCGTTCCTGCCGTTTACTCACGGCATCAACGCCATGCATGCCGCCATGGCTGGCGCCTACCATATGGAGTACTGGGTTGAGCTGGGTATTCTGGCGAGCTATCTGATTCCGTCGCTGGCCCTGGGCGTCATCTTCCGCCGCCCGGTCATCAAAGCCAACGACTGGATTATCGAAAAGCTTGAAAGCACGAAACTTATTTAGTGCAACAGCGTGACATCGACGAAACATCGAGGTTTACTCTGCCGACGCTTTAGTGGGCTGGATTGCGTGGGCTGCTTGGTTGTTGCTACAGTAGCGGGGCGTGCCGGGGGTCCGGTGCGCCCCGTTTTTATTTGACCATGAGGCGGCACGCAGCCATACGCGTGCGGACACCACGCCCAGATTGAGTGTGAGGATGTTCCATGGCCCAATACGCTGCCAACGAAATCGAAAACATGCCCGATAGCCCTGTGGCCCGTGAGGATTTGGGCGCGGGCGGTATTCCCAGGGGCGCCGGCGCACGCTCTCCGCTGTTCTGGAAAGTTTTGCTACTTTCGGTGGCGGTCATCTGGGGCTACTCCTTTACCACTATGAAGGACGCACTCGGCACCATTCCGGTGTTCGAGCTGCTCTATGTACGCTTTCTGCCTGCAGCGTTGGTCATGTTTGCCGTCTTCCACAAGCGCATCACTGCACATTTCAACGCTCGCAATCTGATCGTTGGCCTGAGTATGGGCGTGCTCATGTGGGCGGCCTATGCGTTGCAGACGGTCGGTCTGGCATATACTACGGCGGGCAAGAATGCTTTTTTGACGGGCACGTATTGCATCCTCGTGCCGTTCGCGAGCTATCTTCTGAGCGGAGAAAAACTCACCCGCTATAACCTGGGCGCGGCACTGCTGTGCTTGGCGGGCATTGGCTTGGTGGCGCTCGATAGCGTCGAGTTCAACATCGGTGACGTCATTACGCTGGCAGGCGCGGTCTTCTTCGCCATCCAGATGGCGGTGACCGCCAAGTACGGTCGCAAAATGGACATCAACGTTATCACGTTTGGATGTTTGTGGGCAACGGCGTGCTGAGCCTGGTCTCGTCGCTGCTATTCGAGACCCAGGCGCCTCTGTCCGTGTGGACGCCGAACTTATCGTTGTGATGGCGTTTCTCTCGGTGGGCTGCACATGCGTGGCTCTGCTCATCCAAAACGTCGGCCTGGCGCATGTCCCGGCTTCGACGGGCTCACTGCTCCTTTCGATGGAGTCGCCTTCGGGCGTGTTGTTTTCGGTGCTGCTGATGGGGGAGGCGCTCACCTCGCGCCTGCTCGCCGGCTTCGTGCTTATCTTCCTGTCGATTATCTTGAGTGAGACTCACTTCGATTTGCGCAAAAAGCCGCGCCCGCAATTGTAAACAACTTGTTGCGCCGCCCTCCCGGGGCGGCATTTTTTATGCGTCGCCCTTAAAGTTGTACCTTGCACTTTATGCTATCAAAGTGCTTGCTGCAAAAACGTTACTGGAGGGCATCTATGGCACCAGCTTTGTCCGATTTTCAACCGCAACCAGCGCCCAAGGCTACCGCAGCGGCGCAGGCCGCTATCGGTGACGGTCTTGTTGCAGAAGCTCAGACTTTTGCAGACGAGCTTGCTGTGTGGCGACACGATCTACACCAGATGCCCGAGCTGGGTAACAACCTTCCGCAGACGTCCGCCTTTATCCAGGCGCGTCTGGACGAGATGGATATTCCCTATGCCGTGCTTGTTGACGGCTCCTGTGTCGTTGGCCTTATCGGTGCCGGCGCGGCAGCTGCTGCTCGGGGTAACGGTACGTGCACGGACAAGCAGGCCGGTACGGTCATCATGCTCCGCGGCGACATGGATGCCCTGCCCGTTGCCGAGGAATCCGGCGAGCCTTTGCATCCACCAATGGCTGCATGCATGCTTGCGGTCACGATATGCACGCGACGGCGCTGCTTGGTGCGGCTCGTATGCTCAAGGCCCGCGAGTCCGAGCTTCTCGACGCCAACGCCACGGTTAAGTTGCTGTTCCAGCCGGGCGAGGAAACCTTTGAGGGTGCCCGTGCCGCCATCGTCGACGGTCTGCTGCAGAACCCACGCCCTCAGGCGGCTTTTGCCATGCATGTTAACAGCCAATCGCCGCTCGGCTGGTGCTCTATGGGAGTCCGGCGCTTTCGGGCGTGTACGGTTTCCGCATCACGCTGCAGGGCAAGGGCGGCCATGGCTCGAGCCCCGAGATCTGCATCGACCCCATCACGGCCGGCGTCCATGTGCACCTGGCGCTTCAGGAGCTTATCGCTCGCGAAGTGCCGGCGGCCAAGGAGGTCGCACTGACCGTGGGTAAGTTTGCCGGTGGTCAAGCGGCCAACGTCATCCCAGATACCTGCGTGCTCGAAGGCACGCTGCGCGGCTTTGACGTTGAGCTCATGGAGCACCTCAAGGAGCGTATCGCCGAGGTCGTCAACGGCGTGGCCGCAACGTATCGCACGTCGGCCACCATCGAGACGCTCTCGGATGTTCCCCCGCTCGTGCTCGATGACGACGTGACCCAGGCTTCGCTTGGCTACGTGGGTGCGACGCTGCCCAAGGCCGCCTTCTTGCCGCTGTTCCATGCCATGGCGAGCGAGGACTTTGCGCTTATCTCGAGTGAGATACCGAGCGCATACTTTACGATCGGCGCGGCTGTGACCGATACGGACGAACACTTTGCCCAGCATCATCCCAAGGCGCGCTTTAGCGATGCCGAGCTGCCACTTGGTGCCGCGGCTTACACGGCGGTCGCTTTGGCTATATCGCCGACCACCGGTAGTACCCAACCTTGCCTTTCAAGCCTGCGGGCATGGCCATAAGGCCTATGCCCTTGTCTTTCAAGGCAATCTTGGCACTACCGGCGCCTGGCTTTGTCATCATGGCCACGTGTTACACGGTTTTCGTTAACTGCATGAGCCTGTTTCAGCCGCTCGTCGTCAGCGACCTGGGCATCACGCTTGCGCAGTACAACATCTCCAACGCCATCTCCACCGTGGTGAGCGTTATCGGCTCACTTGTGATCGGTCATGTTGCCGATAAAGTAAGCGGTCGCGTTTTGGGCTCCCTCACTGTAATCGCCACCTCTGCCGTTCTTGCCGGCATGAGCTTTGTCGGTGAGCTATGGCAGGTCTACGTGCTCTTTTCTGTTCGCTCCGTTCTGTCTGTGGCTGCCCTGGAAGCCGAATGGATGCTCGTACCATCATTCGGTTTCCAAGGCGGCCACGGGCCTACGAATGATCCGTTTTCCTCCGTCCCCAGCAGATCATGTGACCCGAAGGACGGAGGAAAAGGGATCACAAATAGCGGCGGCGCATCTGGCCGAACGAGTCCCCATACCCTCGTTCGGTCAGACGCGCCGCCGCGTTGCTGCTTTGTGCCGTATAATGTCCACTACCTATGACGCGATACAAAAGAAAGGTGTTTGCCCATGCAGGCACAGAAGGCGGAGGGAACCCGCGACCTTATCGGCGCCGAGATGCGCGCCTGGCAAAAGATGCAGCAGATTGCGGCCAGCGTATTCGAGCCGTTTGGCTTTAAGCCCATCGAGACGCCCGCGATCGAGCAGGTGGACGTCTTTGTCCACGGCATCGGCCAGTCGACCGACGTCGTGCGCAAGGAGATGTTCCGCGTGTTTAGCGGCGCCAACCTGGAGCGCGTCTTTACCGAAGGGACCGATACCAAGCTCAAGCCTAAGCAGCGTCTGGCCCTTCGTCCCGAGGGCACGGCCGGTGTGGTGCGCGCCGTCGTGGAGAACAACCTGGTGCCCCAGGGCTCCACGCCGTTTAAGGTTACTACGCCGAGGCCATGTTCCGCGGCGAGCGTCCCCAGAAGGGCCGCCTGCGCCAGTTCCATCAGGTGGGCATCGAGTGGCTCGGCGCTCCCGATCCGGCGGCAGACGCCGAGTGCATCATCATGCTCATGGAGTTCTACAAGCGTCTGGGCTTCGATCTTTCCAAGCTCCGTCTGCTCATTAACTCGATGGGCGATCCCCAGTGCCGTCCGGCCTATCGCGAGCAGGTTAAGCAGTTCATTCTCGACCACGCCGACGAGATGTGCGACGAGTGCCGCGAGCGCGCCGAGCTTAACCCGCTGCGCGCCTTCGACTGCAAGAACGACCATTGCCGCGAGATCATGGCCGAGGCTCCGCTGATGGGTGACAACCTGTGCGACGAGTGCCGCGAACACTACGAGCAGGTCAAGCGCTATCTGGATGCCGCCGGTATCGAGTATGTCGAGGATCCCACCCTGGTGCGCGGCCTGGACTACTACACCCGTACCGTCTTTGAGGTCGAGGCCCCTGGCGCCG
>ENA-OQAS01000274-OQAS01000274.1-human-gut-metagenome-genome-assembly--contig:-NODE-274-length-27656-cov-9.356388_pt1 | contig 27656 bp, 33 predicted proteins | sample MGYA00242733_ERZ504523 | MGnify/ENA primary metagenome ERZ504523 (study PRJEB26092, sample SAMD00036239) | human gut metagenome | host: Homo sapiens | study: EMG produced TPA metagenomics assembly of...
CATTAAGTGCTTCCTTTGCGTGCGGAACTCGCGACAAACTTAGCCCGCGCCAGCCGCCCCGGAGACCCTCCCTGCCGTCACTTTGTCCAAACAGTTCTTGTTCCTCGCCGCTTCCGCGGCTCGAGCTCCCCGTTCTCCGCGGTGGGTTGGTCTGATTATTCTTGTTGAAACTCGGCCTTTGGCTCATAAAAAACGGGGGATGCGGTTTACATCCCCCGTTTTTGTTGCGATTAGTCTAGGTCAATAAATTTGGTGCTTATGACATGGCCGTCTTTTACGAGCATTCTGGCCATGGTGGGGCCTCGGGTGCCTCTGGGGTAGCTGGCGCTGCCCGGGTTGAGGACTAGGCAGCGGCCCACTTGGCTTCTTTGGCTACGTGGGTGTGGCCGTTGATGGCTACGTCTACGGATCCCACCGGAAGGTCTTCGCGGTAGTGGGCTACGGCGAATTTGAGGCCTTCGTAGGTAAAGAGCGCAAGACGGTCTACATCGGGGCCGTAGTCGCGGTAGTAGTCGTTATTGCCCAGCACCGCTCGCACGGGGGCGATGGTGCGCAGGTGTTCGTAGTCCATCTCCGACGTAAGGTCACCGGCATGGATAATCAAATCCGCGCCCTTAAGCTCGTCCAGGAGCGCAGGCGAAAGATAGCCGTGGGTGTCCGAGATAATGTCGATACGCTTAGCGCTTGCACTGTTCATGGGGTCCCTTCCGCAAAACGATTTGGTGTATTCATACAAAAAGCCCCACGCTCCGCAGACGATTTGGTCTACAGGCTGCGGGGCCAGCGTACTAGAGGCTCAGGGCCTTCTTGAGCGGTACGACGCGGCGGCGCGAAACCGGCACGCGTTCGTCGACGCCCGTAATGCCCAACTGGATAGCGCCCGAGGGAACCGTCTCGACGTCGGTGACACACGCCAAGTTGACGATATAGCGGCGGTGAACGCGAAAGAAGCCAAAGTCGCAGAGCTTGGCCTCAAACTGTGCCAGCGAGGTCGTCGACAAAAAGCGGTCATCGACCGTATAAATACAGGAGTAATCGTCCTTGGCCATGATAAAGCGAATGTCATCCACGGGGATGAGGACCTTGCGGCCGCCCTTTTCCACCGGGATGCGCTCGATGGTCACCTTGCTATCCGTGACAGGCTTGGCGCGTTGCATAACCTTATCGATCGCTCGATCCAGGCGAGCTCCTCGACCGGCTTCATCAGATAGTCAACGGCATCCACATCAAACGCCTCGACCGCATGATCGCTGTACGCGGTTACAAATACGATCGCCGGCGGATTCTTGAGCTTATGCAGCGCCTCGGCAAGTTGCAGACCCGAGGCACCAGGCATCGAAATGTCGAGGAACACGACATCGACGCGACTCTCCATGAGCATCTCGATGGCGGAGCGAACGCTCGACGCTTCTGTGATCGTGCCGATCTTGCCCGTCTGCTCGAGCAAGAAGCGAAGTTCCGAACGGGCCGGGGCCTCATCATCCACAATCATCGCACGCAGCATAGGGATAAAACCTTTCGTCAACAAACTACGTCGGGCATCCGCCAACTGGCGTTAAACCCGCAACCAATTATTCTACTCTTGAATGTCGAAGATGCTCTCCGACAAATCGAGATGTAGGAGCACTTTAGTGCCCTTGCCCGGCGCCGATTCGACGCGCGTATAGGAGTGCGGTCCAAAAAAGCGATGGATGCGCTCCGAAATATTGTGCATGGCCACACCGGCGCCGCCGCCCTGTGGGGAGTTGGCGTCGGGACGGGCAGAGCGCTCGTCAAACAGTCTGGCAGCGGTGCCTTCATCCATGCCCACGCCGTTATCGGCGACCGCAATCAAAATAGCATCGTCGCCATCCGTGTGGACCGTCACGTCGATCCTCAGCGCATCGCCATCACCCATACCGTGGCGCACGGCATTCTCGACGATCGGCTGGATTACAAATGCCGGCACCAGTGTGTCCTCGACGTCCTCGGACACATCGAAGGTCGCCAGCACACGATCCTCGCCAAAGCGTGCCTTCTCAAACGTCAGGTAGCGCTTGGTCTGTGCGACCTCGCGCGACACGGGAATGAGCGAGCCCGAATTGTCGAGCGTGGCGCGATAGAACGAGGAGAACTCGCGCAGCAGCTCGCGGGCGCGCAGCGGGTCGGTACGCGTAAACGATGCGATGGTGTTGAGCGTGTTGAACAGGAAGTGCGGGTTGATCTGCGCCTGCAGGGCACGCACCTCGGCACGGGCCGTGAGCTCCTTTTGCACCTCGAGCTCGTGAATGGCGAGCTGCGTGGACAGGATCTCGGCAAAACCCGAGGCGAGCGCATACTGGGTACGGTCAACGGCGCGCGGGGTCTTGTAGTAGAACTTGAGCGTACCGACGGTGCGGTCACCCACCTTGATGGGCGCGATGATACCGGCGGGAACATGGTTGTGCGAACCATCCGAGCCCACCACGTCCACCACGCGGTTGAACGACTGAACGATACCGTGCTCGATGACGTAGCGCGTGGCAAGTGTGTGGATGGGCGAATCGGGCAGCAGCTTTTCCTCGAACTCGCCCGCGCAGGCCAGCACGTTGCCTCGTCGGTGATGGCAACCGTCATGGCACGCGTCTCGGGCAAAATGCGCTGACACACCAAACGCGCCGACTCCTGCGTCAGACCGCCCTTAATGTCCTCGAGCATGGCCGAGGCCACCGAGAGCGTCTCCTCGGTGTACTGGGAGCGCACCGAATCGGGATTGAGCGTCAAAAAGATAAAGATGCACAGAAAGATGCACAGCAGCGCGCAGGCAATCACCGTGGCAATCGGCTCGATACCGGTCGCCAAGGCAAAAATAAAGTACATCAGCACGCAAATGGCGCAGGCAACGGCAATGATGCGAAAGATTGATATTGAACTATCGCGCTGGGCGCGGCGGTCGATCATTCGGCCCCCTCCAGGATACTGATCAGTTGTGCGTCACGCCAAAGCCCGTCCATGATCTTGGGCCAAAAACTCTGGAAACGCAGGTAGCTTGCAGCGTTTTGGCGCGCATAGGCTTTTGCCTCGTCGATACCATGGCGCCAGATGCGCAGGTAGCCCTCATGCTCGCGGGTAAACACGCTGCGGACCATAGCGGTCTTGCGCACGCGGTCGTCGAGCTCGCGCGAAATCCACGGGCCCGGGTAGGGCATGAGCGATGCCGCCGTAACGGGAATGAGCTCCTTTTGATGCGCGGCGAACGTCAACTTGGCCCGTTCGTAGTACCAACGGTATACATCCTGCATAAAGCGCGGTGAGCGCTTTTCGGACTCCGGAGGCAGATGGCGCACGGTCCACTCGTTATCGAACCACACGTCGTAGCCAAACATGCGCATGTTAAAGAGGTAATCCAAGTCCTCGCCGCGGGTGATAAACGGGTCAAAGGCCACACGCGTAAAGGCGCGGGCGTGCAGGGCCATCAGGCCGCCGCACACGTAGTTGGAGCGCGAGATGCGGGTGCGAGAGCGCCTTTTTCATCCAACGGTTGAACTCGATGCGCTTGGTCCACCAACGATGGCAGATGCCCACCTTGTCCGTGGGCGCCAGCGGGGATCCGTCGCGATCGTAGAAATAGCCGCTCTTGACCAAGATCGGCAAGCCCTGACGCGTCTGCTGCCCCAACGCATAGGTCGCGCGCTTCATAAAGTCGGCGTCGATGACAGTCTCATCGTCATCCAAAAAGATAACCGCGTCATGCCCCAGCACAGCGGCACAAGCTAGCCCCATGTTGCGGATGGCACCGTAGCCTCGCAGGCTCACGCACTCGCCCGAACCTTAGGCGCGATCTGAGCAACCCGGTCTGCGATGCGCGAGGCCTGGGTGTTGGTGACAACGGTGACCTTGAGCGTGGGATGCGCGTCGACAATCTCGTGCACGCGCAGCGACACATCGGCTGTAGCAGAAACGGGACAGACCACCAAAGGATGATGCGCGGGATGTCGCGCACCTGCTCAAGCGAGGCCAGGCAGCGGTCGAGTTCGGGATTATCGGCGTTGAGTCGTGTCGAATGGTCATAGGTGCCAGGGCGTTTGCGCGAGCGTCATCGCCCGCCCAATACGTTGGAATCACGACCGTGGCGTTCATGCCTTACCCTCCCTGCAACACAAAAACGGGACGCCGCCAAACACAGGCGACGCCCCGCGACCTAGCTGATTCCATCATACCCACTTGGGCAAATCATTGCTCGCAAGTCGCAATGTTTATTGCGGATAACCCCAAAAGAGTACCGTGGACAGGCACAATAGCCGCTCGCTCCTATGCGGCATGCTCTGCCGCCCGAGTCATGCGGGACAGGCGGACCAGCAGCATAAAGCCAACGACCAGCAGCACACCAATGGAAAGGACGCCCAGCGACGGGTTGCCGGTCAGCGAGGTGACGACCGACACCAGGAAGGTGCCCATAACGCTTGCATAACGACCAAAGATGTCAAAGAAGCCGTAGTACTCGTTGGACTTTTCCTTGGGGATAATGCGGCCAAAGTAGCTACGGCTGAGCGCCTGCACGCCGCCCTGGAACAGGCCGACCAAAATGGCAAGCACCCAAAACTCAAAGGCGGTCTTGAGGAAGAACGCGGCAAAGAGCACGATGCCCATATAGCGGCGACTGCCACCAAGATCATGTTGAGCGTGCCCACGCGGCCGGCGAGCTTGCCGTAAATGATGGCAGACGGAAAAGCAACAAACTGCGTGACGAGCAGCGCCAGGACCAGCTGCGTCGAATCGATGCCCAAGGCCGATCCGTAACTGGTGGCCATGGAAATGACCGTGTGCACGCCATCGATATAGAAGAAGAACGCGATCATGTAGACCAGCACGGTCTTGTTGTGGGCGATCTCGCGCATGGTGTGTCCGACCTCGGAGAACACACCGCCCACGATGTGGCCGATGGTGTCCTCGGGACCGCGCTCGCGACCGTACTTTTGCTTATAGGTGCGAATGAGCGGCAAGGTAAAGATGAGCCACCAGGCACCAGTGATGATAAACGACAGACGCGTTGCCAGCATGGTGGGGACGCCAAGAGCGGGGCCACCCATGATAAGCGCCAAGCAGATGATGAACGGCACGGTGGAACCGATGTAGCCCCAGGCATAGCCCGAGCTGGACACGGCGTCCATGCGCTCGTCGGTGGTAATGTCGGGCAGCATGGCGTCGTAGAACGTCATAGAAGAGTTAAGTCCGATGGTGCACAGCACGTACACGGTCAAAAATGCCATGGCGGACATTGGGATAGCCTGCGCCAGGCAAAGCACCAGGCCCGTGAGGAAGAAGCCCAAGAAGAACTTGATCTTGTTGCCAGCGTAGTCGGCAAGCGCGCCCAGAATGGGCATGAGCATGGCGATGACCAGCGAGGCGATCGTCTGCGCATTGCCCCAGGCGACCACCAGGTCGGCCGAGGAAGCGCCGGTATTGATGGCGTTAAAGTAAATGGGCACCACCGAGGTATTGAGCAGCACGAGGCCGAATTGCCCACATCATACATAACCCAGTTACGCTCGAGCTTGGTGTATTTCATGGACAGGGACCCTTCGTATTCGCCCGATATGCAGTTAGTTCATCGTACCCCAATTGTCCAGAACCGCCGGTAAGGATTCGGCAAAGGGGCACTCACGGACCCTATTCCTCGCGGTTGAACTCCTCATCGGCATCGAGCACGCGACCGCTGTAGTTGACGTGACTGGTCACGGCCTCCATGTCGCCTGTTTCGATGAATCGGGCGACCGTGCACTCGTAATCGAGCAGCGCGCGGTCAAAGACCTCGGGGAAGCTCTCGGTCGAGACTTCATCGGTAAAGGGGTTCTTCCATGCCAAGTGGCCCAGGTTGCCGGTACGCTCGGGCAGCTCGGTCGTCACGCGGTGCGCAAGGCCGTCGAGCAGCGAATAATCGTGCACCAAGCCCTCAACCAGCGAGATCGCGCGCGTCTTACGGAGCCGGCCGGCTCAATCGCGCGGTAAAGTCGCTGCATATTGGCTACGGCAGCACCGTACTCCCCCACCGGGATATCGATGCCGTACACGCGTCCGGCAACATAGCTCATCAGCACACCGGCAACGCGATTGATGCGATCGGTGGTAACGATCTCGCCCGCCGGCGGATAATCCTCGACCGTTGCCCCATCGCGCTTGAGCTGCAGCATCAGTACATCCAGGTCGCTCTCGATCACGGCATGGACCTGACTGCTCGAATCCTCAAGCTCTGAATCGGACTCCACGATGCCAAACTGTTGCTCATAGACAAAGGGATGGGCGTTGCGGTCGAGCACGTAATGAGACAGCAGGCCCAACGCAAAGGCACGGCCCAAGTTGGCGTCGCGCGGCAGCAGATGCGACACGCCGTCGCGCAGGCACGCGAACTGGCGAGACATGCGCGAGCGATGCATGACCTGCGCCAGCAGCGTGCAGTCGGAAACACGCGGTGTCAGAATGTGAAAGAAAAACGGGTCGGGGCCTTGGTTGCCCAAGATAAAGGCAATGCGCTCTTCATCGGACGTTATGACGCCCTGCGGAAGACGGTCGATGCTTTCCTCGCCAAACAGATGATGGGTGATAAGCGCGGGCATAATGATCCTTTCGATTTCATTCGATGTCACCCATTATGCCCACCGCACGGCCATGCCAAACCTACGCCGGTAAACGTTGGCATGCGAACCGCCTACGCAAGCCCCAGGTGCGACTTGACCTCGGCGGCACGACGACGGGACACCGGCACCGTCGAGGTTACGCGATCGAGCCTGAGCTCCATAAGACCCGTGGAACCGATCTCGACATTATGCACGTCTTCCAAATTGACCAGATAGCTGCGATGGACGCGGATAAAGCCCTCGGAGGCCAAGCGACGCTCGAGCGAGGAAATCGACTCATTGATCAGGTATGTCCCCTCGGCACAGACCGCATTGCAAAAGTCGGCGCGCGCCTCAAGTAGCAGACATCCGCCACGGGGATGAACACCTTTTTACCCCCGCGGTCCACCGTCAGGCGAAGGGGCTGGCGCGGGGTATGGACAGTGCGGCGAACACCCAGGGCGGTCTCGATCTTGTCGAGCGCCTTTGACAAGCGGGCGTCCTCGACCGGCTTGACGACGTAATCGACAGCATCGAGGTTATAGCATCAGCCGCATACTCGGCAAATGCCGTCACAAACACCACGACCGGCGGCGTTTTTAGGTTCTGCAGCGTCTCGGCAAGCTCAATTCCCGAGCGACCGGGCATCGTGATATCCAAAAACAGCACGTCGGGCTTGTTCGACAGGATCGACTCCACGGCCTCGGTGACATTGCCCGCCTCGGCAATCTGGCCCACACGCGCATCCTTTTCCAACAGATAGCGTAGCTCGGCCTAATAGGAGGCTCGTCATCAACCACCAAGATGTTCCAGCCTTCGGACATATGCGCTTCCCCTCTTTTTCTCTCAATCCAACCGCGCGCTACACCTTCATCGGCGCCGCTCATGCGGCTCGCCGTTCAGCTCGACGATGACCTGCGTTCCCACGCCCTCCTGGGACTTCACGCGCATGCCAGAATCTTCCCCGTAAAAGAAATGGATGCGCTGAAGCACGTTAAAGAGCGCCAGGCCGCAGCCTCGCTTGATGGAGCCGTCGGCGGTAATGCTCTCGGGCTCCTCTCGGCGATGCTGCTCAAACAGGTGCGCGCAGACTTCTTCGCTCATACCGATGCCGTCATCTTCGACGATGATCTCCAGACCGTCATCGGTCTCAAAAGCCCTAACACGAATAGAAAGCGGCTCGGTCTCGCGCTGCGCATGCTTGATGCAGTTTTCGAGCAGCGGCTGCAAGATAAACGGCGGCACCATGCTGTCGCGCACCTCAAAGTCGATATCGACCGAGACGCGCAGACGGCCGTCGCCATACCGGGCCTGCATAAGGTTGATGTAACGAGTGCCCTGTTCCACCTCGTGCTCGAGTGTGGTGAGCGTATCGGAGTCAGAAAGCGTCTGACGATAGTAATTGGAAAAGTCGATCAGCAGCGATCGCGCCTTGTCGGGCTCGGTTCGCACGAGCGATACGATAGTGCTGATGGTATTGAACAGAAAATGCGGGTCGACCTGCGACTGCAGGGCGCGCAGCTCCACGCGGGCCGTAAGCTCGTCCTGGCGCTCGAGCTCAAAGCTGGCGAGCTGCGTGGAAATGAGATCGGCAAAACCCGAGGCCAACGCCGTCTGACGCATATCGATGCTGCTCAGGCGGGGGTAATACAACTCGAGCGTGCCCACGCAATGCCCGCGCACGGTAAGCGGCGCGACAATGCCGGCGCGCAGGCGGGGAAAATAACCGCCCGTCTCGTACGAGGCATCGCGCGAAAACACGCTTTGCTCACCGCTGTTGATCACGTTGAGCGTGGTCTCGAGCACCACCGGGGTGCCGGCAGGGCACTTTGCCGAGTCCTCGCCCCAGCTTGCCAGCACCTGCTTGCCGTCGGTAAAGCAGATGGCCGAGGCGATAGTTTCGGACAGAATGATTTTGGAGGCGCCCAGGGCAGCTTCGGGCGTAAGGCCACGCGATGTGTAGGCGAATATTTTTGATGCGATGGCGAGCGTACGGTCGGTTGCGTCGATGTGAGGTCGTCGGGGACCACAAAGACATACGAGAAAAAGAAGCACAGCATGACCAGGCCGGCAATAACGACAACGCCGGAACGGGATTGGGATTATCGGTTAAATCCCAGATAAGTAGCAGGATAAGCGCCGGAACGACGACACCGAGCAGGATGGCCTGAACCACATGCTGGGCCGTACGAAAGACCTTGGTAGAGTTGTAGCTCTTGCCCAGAATCAGCCTGTTTAAATCCACCGTCATCCCCTCTTGTCCGTAGCACCCATAGCAATAAAGAGGGCCGCAAGCGACCCTCTCCATTGCATTATGCAATCAAAAACTGTGTTTTACATCCAGCCATCGACAAACGGTATCTTAGGCGCTGTATTTGTTGGCCTCGCCAAAGGTGCCAGCCTCGACGATCCAGCCGTCCTTCATGATGACGTCCATGTTGTCGGTGTTGAGCACGTGGATGTCGGCGGCGACGTCACCGTTGACGACCAGCAGGTCGGCGCACTTGCCGGCCTCGATGGAACCGGTCTCGTCCTCGATGTGGCACATCTTGGCACCGTTGAGGGTGGCGCAGGTGATGGTCTCGACCGGGGTGAAGCCGATCTTGTCGACAAACTCGTACATCTCCTCGATGGAGCAGGTGCCGTACGGGGTGACGAAGGAGAAGGAGTCGGAGCCGATCGTCATGACGACGCCGCGCTTCTTGGCCTCGCGCAGGCAGTCGTAGTTGCGCTGCAGCTCCTTCTCGACCAGGGTGCCCTCGTACTTGTCGTGCAGCTCGGGGACGTAGACGGGCGGATAGGTGGCGTACCAGGTGGGCAGGAAGGCGATCGTCGGGGTGAAGAAGGTGCCCTGCTCGGCCATGAGGTCCATGGTGCGCTCATCGATATCGAAGCCGTGAATCAGCTGCTCGCAGCCAAAGCGGACGGAATCGTAGGCAGCGGCGTGGTTGTTGTAGCAGTGGCTCCACACGGGGATGCCGACCAACTTGGCCTCTTCGATCACGGCCTGGATCTCCTCGGAGCAGTAGTGCTGGTCGCGACCGGAGTCCCAGCGCCAGATGCCGCCACCGGTAGCCAGATCTTGATGGCATCGGGGTTCTCGCGCAGGCGACGACGGACGGCCTTGCGCAGATCCCAAGGGCCGTCGACCTGATCGCCCCAGGGGTGCGATTCCTTGTTGAGCTCCTGGCTGCAGTGGTGGGAGTCACCGTGACCGGCAACACGGCAGAAGCCGAGTCCGGTGGCCAGAACGCGCGGGCCTTAAAGACGCCCTTGTCGATGCAGTCACGGATCTGGATACCAAAGCGGCCGATCTCGCAGACGGTGGTGAGGCCGTGGGTGAGGCAGTCGTAGGCCTGCTTGACGGCGACGGCCTGCTTCTCGAGGAGCGGCTGCATAACCCAATCGGTGTCATCGTCGGTCAGGTTGCCCGAGAAGTGCAGGTGGGTGTCGATCAGGCCGGGAAGGACGGTCTTGCCGGCGGCGTCGATAACCTCAACGCCCTCGGGAAGGTCCTGCATAGCACCGGCATACTCGATCTTGCCGTTGTCGTCGACGAGAACGAGGGAGTTCTCGACCGGCTCGGCACCGGTACCGTCGATGAGCTTGCCGCCAACGATTGCGTACTTAGTGGACATGGTTCCTCCTTATGGATCCATATAGTGGGCGAGGCCGTGTTGGGTTAAGGCCTCACAAAGCTACCCAAGTGGTGCCGGGTTCGGTGCGCGGGAGAGAGGATTCCGCGCACCCGATCCGCCCCGGCTAGGCGTTACTTTTTGCGGGAATTGGTGAAAGCCATGAGGCCAGGCCAATAGCCAACCAGCCGATCACGATGCTCCACTCCACCATGTTGAGGGAGGCGGGAGAGAACGGGATCACGAGCAGGCCAATGATGGTGCCGCAGGCAACGATAGCGAGGCTGATGCCAAACTTGCCGCCGGGCACTCGTAGGGACGAGGCAGGTCGGGCTCGGTGAAGCGCATGCGCAGGCAAGCGAGGGCGACCATGCCGCAGGAGAAGATGAAGCGAGAGCCGACACGTTGGTCAGAGGGATGAGCATGTTCTTGCCCAGGAACGGACCGACGACGGTGATGACGCCCAGAACGACGCAGGCGAGCTTGGGAGCGCCGGACTTGGGATCGACCTCGGCGAACTTCTCGGGCAGCTGGCCCTTTCGGCCCATGGCGAGCATGATGCGGCTCGTGGCGCCGTAGAAGGAGTTCATCGGGCCCATGGGTCCAAGCGTGGCGATGACGAGCATGGCCAGGTACAGGAGCATGTTGATGCCCTTGAGGCAGGCAAGCGCGGGAACCGGGCTCTTAACGAACTCATGCCAGTCGAGGATGGTGCCGAACGAGTAGATGCAGACCATGTAGAAGCCGCCTGCGGCCAGCAGGGCCAGGGAGATGATCTTGCCGAACTTGTTCCAGTTGAGGCCCTCGGCCGCTTCCTCAGCCTGCTGAGGAATGGTGTCGAAACCGGCGTAGAAGAACGGGGTCAGAACCAGGACCGAAACGATGCCTGCGAACAGGCTGGTGCCCTCGGTAGCAGGCTTGCCGCCGCCAGCACCGGTGACCTGGGAGAACACGGGCATGGCGTTGTCCGGCGAGCCGGTGAACAGCGAGACGCCCATGGCGAGCAGCATGCCGCAGAGCAGGGCCTTGGTCAGGAAGGCCTGCAGCTTGGCGGCCGAGCTGGCACCGCGGAAGTGAGGAAGATGACGTAGGTTGCAAAGCCGAGCGCGATCAGCGTCGGGAACAGGTAAACGTCGGCGCCCAGGATGGTATAGAGCTTGACGGCACGCAGCCACTCAAGACCGGGCAGGCTGCCGAACATCTCGGACACGAGGGTCGAGATAGCGATTGCCTCCCACGGGCACAGGATGCCGTTGCCCAGGGCCAGGAGCCAACCGGTGATATAGCTCAGCGTACGGCCAAAGCTACGATCGACATACTCGACAATGCCGCCCGAGATGGGGATAGCAGCCGTGAGCTCACCGAAAACAGCTCCGACGGGCACGAGGAAGATTGCACCCAAGAGGAATGCGATCATAGCGGGAACGGGACCGCCGCCCACGACCATCCAGTCGCCGACCTGCAGAACCCAACCGGTACCGATGATGGCACCGAAACCGATGGTGAAGAAGTTCCAGAGCGAAAGCGTTTTCTTCATGCCACCGTTACCTTCGACTGCAACTTCTGCGTTCTTGTCCGCCATTGTTCCCCTCCTTTCCTTATTGACGCCTCTTTGACGTCACCCCTTGCGCGGTCTGTTTTGCCGCGCGCTTTTATTTCGTGGCTTTACAATACGGCCTTGGCACAGCAGCGCCGCTTGCGGCTCGACCGAAGCTGAACTGCAAAACGAGCGGCGCCGTTTTGGGACGAACGGCACGGTTTGCCGCTCATTGTTGTCGCCCGTCCGACGGGCGTACGCTCATCGGACGCATAGAGAGATGTTTTTGAGGCCGTGTGTTTTGCGCCTTTCGTACCGTTTACCGAGCTTTTGACGCGCGGACCCATTTGTTGCACATCTTTTTTGTAGGATAGACAGGTTATACATGAGACAAGGCGGTACGAATGGCATACGGATACAACGACGGTGATCAACGGCGACAAAGCGTTCGCCTTGCTGGCCGCACCACGCCGACGCCAGAAGTGCCACGAGCAGCAATCCGCAACGCCCTCAAGAGCAACCCAGGCCTTCGTCTCGGCAGCAGACAAACAGAACACGGCAGAGTGGCCGTCCGAGCACGGGCACAAGCGCACAGCAAGATAGCCGCTTGGGCGCGCGCACTCGACAGCGCCAAGCCGAGGTTCCGCAACTGCGCCGCAACGGCGCACGTCAGCCCGGCATCCATATCAACCGCTTCTTTTCGCATCCCCAAGGCGGACGCGACGGCAAGCCCTACCGCTCGACATCGTACGTGAATGCCCCCGCCCTGCCGGCTCGTCGGCTTTGCCTCGCACTGTGCTCTATCCTCATCTGTCTGGTCTTTGTGCTTATGAGCTCCTGTATGTCCCACGGCTCGGCCGGTCTCGAGCCACCGCCGAGGACAAGCTGCTCAAGGCCCCCGTCGCGCCCGGTTATTCTTTCGCCTTTTCGACCCCGCGCTCGCAATGGCAAGCCGGCACGATGCCCCATATCTATCAGATCGACCCTGCATGGTCGGAGCTGCCTTACGCCGGCGGTACCATCCGCCAAAATGCCTGCGGGCCTACGTGCCTCACCATGGTCTATATCTTTAAGACGGGACGCACCGATATGACTCCCGTCGATATGTGCGCGCTTTCCGAGGCAGGCAATTACGCCCCCACCGGTGCAACCGAATGGTCGTTTATGACGAGCGGTGCGTGGCAGTTGGGACTTAACGGAACGGAGCTTCATAACGATCGCGACTCGATGACTCAGGCGCTGCGTTCGGGAGCGCCCGTCATCGCCGCCGTTCGGCCGGGCACCTTTACCAACGTGGGCCACTACATTGTACTTTACGGTATTGACGACGCCGACCAGATTGAAGTCTTCGATCCCAACTCGGCCAGCCGCAGCGCCCGCCGCTGGGGCGTCGTAGAGGTCCTCAACGAAGTCGAAGCCATGTGGGCCTACTACTAGTCATTGGGCACTCATTGGGGACAGACTTAAATGAGTGGTCGTCGGGGACAGTCTTACGGACGCCGGCCGAGAGCAGACGAAAAGGGCCATCTCGAACTGCTTGGAACTGCCAGCACGAAAGCGCATCCTGCTTTGGGGCCCAATAGCGGGGTGCGCTTTCCGTTAGCGGCCCGTTTGGGAAACTAGGGACCGCTTTTCGACAATAATCCGGGATGCATTTTCCGATTGAGGGCCTCAAGGGAAACCGCACCCCATGTTGGACGCTCATTCTGGGATGTGCTTTCCGCAGTTGATCGATGCGGCCTTTAAGGACTGTCCCAAGCTGCCGGCAGGAAAGGAACGTCCCCAAGTGCCGGGTTTCCGCAGCCTGCAATGCTCCTCATGAACAGCCGCCTCAATAACAAAAGCCCCCGCGGCCGAAGCGACCGCGGGGGCAACAGACCTGCAAGAGTTAACTCAAGTCCTCGCCATTTGATGCAATGACCTTTTGGTACCAGCAGAAGCTGTCCTTTCGGTAGCGATCGAACGTGCCTTTGCCCATATCATCGGCATCAACATAAACAAAGCCATAGCGCTTCTTCATCTGCCCCGTCGAGGCCGACACCAAATCGATACAGCCCCACGGCGTGTATCCCATCAGGTCAACACCGTCCTCGACAATTGCATCGCGCAGCGCAAGAATATGCCTTCGCAGGTAATCAATATGATACGCATCGTGGACTTTGCCGTCTTCCAGCGCATCGAGTCCGCCCACACCGTTCTCGGCGATAAAGAGCGGAAGATGGTAACGATCGTGGTAGCCGGCAAGCGTCACGCGCAAACCCAGCGCATCGATCTGCCACTTCCAGCAGTCTCTTTATCCTTGAGGTACGGATTGCGCAACGTCGGGAACACGTTGCCCTCCGCCTTCTCGGCGATCACCTGATCATCGGCGCACACCAAGCGCGAGCAATAGTACGAGAACGAGATGAAGTCGACCGTATGCTCTGCCAGATACTCCGTATCGCCCGGCTCAAAGGGCACGTGAACACCCTCTTTCTCGAGTGCACGCAGCTTCCAAGCAGGATAGGCGCCCGCAGCCATCACGTCTGTGTAGAAGTAGCGGCCGCGGTCCTCCTCATACGCAAGCCATACGTCCTCGGGCGCACAACGGTACGGATAGGTCGCACCGGCAGCGACCATGCAACCCACCTTGTTTGCGGGATCGATCTTGTGCAGAATCTCGACAGCGCGAGCGCTCGCCATAAACATATGGTGCGAGAACGCCGCGGTCACGGCTGCACGGTCACGCTCATCCTCGAGCGTGACACCCGCGTTGAGATAGGACAGCGCCACGCTGTTGATCTCGTTGAACGTAAGCCAATAACGCACGAGGCCCTGGTACGCGCGTCCGACGGTCTCGACGTAGTGCGCATACCGCTCGATCATCTCTCGGCTTTGCCAGCCACCATAGCGCTCGACCAGAGCCAACGGATAGTCGTAGTGCGACAGCGTCACAAGCGGCTCGATTCCATGCTCGCGCAGCGCCTCGAATACCTGACGGTAAAACTCCAAGCCCTCGCCGTTGGGCTCGGTCTCCATCCCTGTGGGAAAAATACGGCTCCAGCAAATTGAAAGACGCAGGCACTTAAAGCCCATCTCGGCAAAGAGCTCGACATCCTCGTGCCAATGATGGAAGAAGTCGTTGCCCCAGCGGCATGGATACAGCCTGTCCGGATCGTCCACGGGCTTTTGCCTGCCCAACATTACATCCCAGCGGTCGGAACCCTGTGGGATCAGGTCGGAGTGCGACATGCCGCGGCCGCCCTCGTTCCAGCCCCCTTCGGCCTGGTTGGCGGCGAGGGCACCACCCCACAAAAAGCCCTCGGGCATACCGGCGGCAGACGTTCTGTCAAAGTAACTCATGCTACTCAGCATCCTCGGCAGAAGCTGCCGCGGCGTTCTCCTGCTCCTGAGCCAGGAGCTGGTTATCGTACACCTTAAAGAACGGGTACCAGACCACAGCCATGACCACGATCAAAACGATCGTAAACACCCAGATGCGCGGGTCGAGGCACTGGACAAAGCCCTGAACGAAGATGGGGAACGTGCCGCTCACCAAGATGTAGAAGTTAGAGACAAGACCCAGTGAGACCGCACCCCAATACAGCAGGGCCGAGATCATGCCGCCTAGCACAAACGGAATCATGAGGATCGGGTTGAAGATGATGGGCGCGCCGAAGATCGCGGGCTCGGAGATACGGAAGAAGCTCGGCACGATCGATGCCCTGCCAAATGCCTTGAGCTGCTGCGACTTTGCCCTAAACGCGCAGAGCGCCACAAAAGAGAACGTATTACCCGTGCCGCCGATGAGGTTGATGGCCAACGACATGAGCACCGGGTGGAACTCAAGCGGCTGCCCGGCAGCATAGAGCGAGGCGTTGGCGGCAAAGGCGGCAAGCGAGACCGGGGCGGTGATGGGCATTACGATCATGTTGCCGTGGACGCCAAAGCACCAAAACAGCAGCGTCATGAAGCAGATAAGCAGTGCGCCGGGCACAGAGTCAACTGCGACGGAAAGCGGGGCAGCGAGCAGCTTCTCGATAACCGAGGGGATGGACAGCGCGGGATCGATCATCTGGATCAGCAGGTTGCCGCCAAAGAAGATGAGGATGTTGGCGAGCATAGGTACGATGGCGCCAAAGGTTTCGGACAAAAACGGCGGCACGCCATCGGGCATCTTGATGGTGATGCCCTTGGTCTGGCAGAAGCGCGTGACCTCGACGGAGACCAAGGCAACGATGATGGCGGTAAACAGGCCCTGCGCACCCAGATAGGTGCAGGGGACCGCCTGGAGCACGGACTCGTCAGCAAGCTGGTAGTAGGACGACGGCGCCGCGGCGATCAGGAACATCACCAGCGAGGTCATGCCGGCGTTAAGCTTGGGCATCTTGTAGGTGCCCGCCAGGTTATAGGCGATTGCGAACGTCACGATCACCGACAGTATGCCCATCGTCATATTGAAGGGGATGAGCAGCGTGAGCTTATTGGCCGTCGCAAAATCGAGCCAAGGGCCAAAGACGGACCAGAACCCGCCCTGCGCCACCAGGTCGGCCGTGACCGGCGGGTTGGCGAGGATCATAAAGACGGCAGATACCAAGATGAAGCTGATCGCGCTCATAAAGCCCTTTTGCATGGAGGCAAAGTGGCGCTCGGTGCCGCAGAAATTGGCGATAGGGGTCAGTTTTTCCTGAAGCAGGGTCATGAACTTCTCCATGGTTGCCTCCTAACCCAACAGCGACTGGGCGAGTGCCAGCACGTTGGCGGCGTTGCCCATGCCGTAGTCCTGTGCGGGGATGACCGCGGTCGGCTTACCGCTCCCCTGCTTGACGGTGTTGAGCTGGTAGGACACCTGCGGCCCCAAGAGCAGCACGTCATAATTGGCGCACGTCTCCTGATACTCGCCGATACCCACCGCATCGATATCGAGCTCGATGCCGTTTTGCTCCGCATATTTCTCGAGTTTCTTCATCAGAATGCTTGTAGACAGACCAGCTGCGCAAACAAGAAGGATCTTCATAAGGGATTCCCTTCGCATTGATTGGTTGGATAGTCACCGCACGCCGCTAGGCGTTCTTGGTTGCAGTGCACTCATACAGGCAGATCAGCTCCTGCACGAGCTCCTGAGCAAGCATGGAGCACATGAGGTGGTCCTGAGCATGGACCAGCAACACATCCACCGACAGATGCTCGCCCGCTGCCTCAGTCGAAAGCAGCTGCGTTTGGATGTGGTGAGCCTTGATTCCCGCATCCTTTGACTGCTTCATGAGTTTGGCGGCGGCGTCAAAATCCCCCGCTTTTGCCTTTTCAAGGGCTTCGAAGGCAAGGCTGCGTGCCTCTCCCGCTGCAGCGACCAGCTGAAACGAAACCATCTCGGTTCCCTGATCGTCCATAACGGTCTCCTCTCCCGTGATGTTTGGTTTGTACTTGAATATTCGAAACGCCTATCTCCCGCCCGCAATCCTCGAGGTTTATTGCAGGTAGACAGACAGGGTTATCGACAAAAGAAGTCTTAAGCCGTATGCGCTTGCACAAGCGCCATCAGCTCATGCCAGGACCGGCGCTCGCGTAGGCGCTCGACCCCCTGGCGGTCCATAAAGATCTCGGCGAGCAGTGAGCTCAAGATCCGCGCCTCATCGCCGCCCGACCGGGCAAACGACACCATAAAGACGATATCGACCTCATGGCCGTATTCGTCCCAAAGAATGGGATGTTCGAGCAGGCCCACGGTAACAAAGGCCTCGGCGCTCAAGGATGCATCCCATGGGGCATGGCTACCCCATTGCCAAACGAGGTGCACTCGCGCTCTCGCGCTCGGCGACCTCTTGGGCAAACTGGGCATCGACACGGCCGCTCTCGACGGCGCGCTCGGAGAGATATCGGAGAACGGCCTGCTTCGACGGCGCCTCAACGCGGTTGAAGAACAGGGCACGGCTAAAGAAAGAGCTTACGGAGTCCGATTGCGCAGTGTCGTCGCTCAGCACCTTGCGGATAGCGTTGACATCGCTCGTCTCCAAGAAGAAATCGGCCTCGCGGACGGGCACGGGCAACTTGACGTTGAGCGGCACCGTTGTGAACACGTAGTCGATGTGCGAAAAATCGAACGTTCCCACGCGGGCGACATCGCATGTCTCAATCGAATCGATATACATGCCAAACTGCTTGCGGTACTGGTGCTCGAGCATACGGGCGCTTCCCGCTCCCGAGGCGCACACGATCAGGATGCGCTTGCGACGCGGCTGGTCGGCTTGCTGCTCGAGGGCCAGGGCAAATGCCATGGCGATGTAGCCGAGCTCTTCATCAGAGGCTGGCTGCCAAAATGACGCTCGAGTACCTGCGAGGTGCCAGCTGCCATCGAATAGGCCAACGGAAACCTCGTCTTGATATCGGGCAGCATGGGGTTATCCATATGCATGTGATATTCAAGGCGATAGCCCAGAGGGCCGATATGCCGAGCAAGGTTCATGCGAAGTTCAAGATCGCCGCTAAAGTCAAACCTAAACTCATCGTTGACCGCACGTACCATCTCGGAAGCAATCTCCCACATCTCGTCCGAGATAACGGCAGAGCCCTTCTCGGGCACGCCCGTGCCCCTGCCGAGCAAATGGATTGCGATAAAGGCAACCTCTTCTCGGGGCATGCTCACGCCCAGGGCATCCTTGATGTTTGCGGCAATCTGGAAAGCCGCGGCGTATTCGCGCGTTCCCTCCAGTTTTTGAACGTCCGATTCTGCAGCTGGGACATAGCAGCCCTGCTCGATGCGGCCAAGAGCAATGTAAAGATGCATGATGAGATTGCGGGATGCCAGCGAGCTCACCGTGACGGGCGAGGCCGTCAGGGCATCGTCCACACATGCGGCGATGGCCCGCAGGCGCTCGGCGAGCTTTGCATCGTCGGTGTCGGGCAACACGGGCCTCACCAGCGAGGCCAGGCACAGGCGCCGTTGTGACTCCCCGCCCGCAACGCGGATTCCGTAGCGTGGGCGCTTTTCGAGCGTTAAGTCAAATTGGGCGAGTTTCTGCTCTACCAGACGCATGTCATTGGACAGAGTCCGCGCCGAAACGTAGAGTAAATCCGCATACTCCTCAATCGTCACCCACTGGGACCGCATGAGGAGGTCGTTAAGAAGGAAGGACACACGGCCATCGCGCGTATCAGGAATGCCCGGATGGGCCAGAGCCACACCGTCTAGCAAGCGAGCAAGCTCATCTGCACGTGCAACATCGATACGATACTGCCCCTTGCTGCCAACGATGCGTGCAACCCCTGCAAGGCTGTCGTTTGCGCGATGGATATAGTTTCTCACGGCGCGCTCGCTTACCTCGAGACGCTTGGCAAGTACCGCGACAGCGACAGGCTGAGCGTCCTCGATCATATTTACAAGCTGCTTGACGCGAGCATCCATGTCCTCCTCCTTTCCCTGCGTCTAGTCTAACGCGGTAAAGAATGACACTCCACGTCGCGCTCGTTCCGCCAACTCGGAACAGGTTGCGGGGAGTCCAGCTGAGCTATGGAGAGCCTGGGGAGAGGGCCCGAAGGCAATGCGTCGGTGTGGGATGCGCCTTCCCAGCCATTGGGCAGTCATTGGGGACAGACTTAAATGAGTAGTCGTTGGGGACGTTCTTGTTTGACTAGTCGTTTAAGAACGTCCCCAATGACTATTAAGGACTGTCCCAAGCTGCCGGCAGGAAAGGACCGTCCCCAAGTGCCGGGTTTGTCCCCAATGACTAGGTGAATAGCAAAAGCCCCGCAGCCGGAGCGGACTGCGGGGCTCATGAAGAGAGGCTAGTTTGTGGGCGTCTTGCCCGGCGCCCACGGGAGAGGCAACAGAGTAGAGGCTACTCGTGGATGCGGGTACCGGAGAGACCGGCCATGGTCTCGGCGGCCTTGTCCAGGGCGCCGATGATGCAGGTGCGGCCCTTGCGGGAACGCGCGAACTTGATGGCGGCGCGGACCTTGGGCTCCATGGAACCCTTGCCGAACTGGCCCTCGTCGGCCAGGCGCTCGGCCTCGTCGGCGGTGATGTCCTCGAGCTCCTCCTGGTTGGGCTTGCCAAAGTTGATGGCGACATGCTCGACGGCGGTCAGCAGGAACAGAACGTCGCGTCGCAGTCCTCGGCCAGCAGCTCGCCGCCCAGATCCTTGTCGATAACGGCGGGAACGCCCTTGTAGCAGCCCTTGTTCTCGTAGTCGCGGACGACGGGGATGCCGCCGCCGCCGCAGGCGATGACGATGAACTCGTTGTCGAGCAGGTTGAGGATGGAGTCGGCCTCGACGATCTTCTTGGGATCGGGGGAGGCGACGACGCGACGCCAGCCGCGGCCGGAGTCCTCGACGAAGACCTTGGAGGGATCCTCGGCCATGAACTCCTTGGCCTGCTCCTCGGTGTAGAAGGGGCCGATCGGCTTGGTCGGGTTCTTGAACGCGGGATCGTCCGGGTCGCACTCGATCTGGGTGACGACGGTGGCGGCGTGCCAGCGCTTGTAGCGCTTGTGCATCTCGCGGCCGATGCCCTGCTGCAGGTGATAACCAATGTAGCCCTGGGACATGGCGCCGCACTCGGGCAGCGGCATCTCGGGGGTGCCGATGGCGTCGTGGGCGGCGGCGAAGGCGTTCTGGATCATGCCGACCTGCGGGCCGTTGCCGTGGGTGATGATGATCTCGTTGCTGCTCGATGAGGCCGAGGAGCGCGTGGGCGGTGTTGCTCACGGCCTCGATCTGCTCGACGGGGTTGTTGCCGAGGGCGTTGCCGCCGAGGGCGACGACGATGCGGTCGGGCTTACCGTACGGTTTACTCATAGTATTCGTTCACTTCCCAGCTACTAGCGAAGCGTCGCGTACATCATGGCCTTAATGGTATGCATGCGGTTCTCGGCCTCCTGGAACACACGAGACTGCGCGCTCTCAAAGACCTCGTCGGAAACCTCCATCTCGGTCACGCCGAACTTCTCGGCAATCTCGCGCCGATGGTGGTCTGCGTATCGTGGAAGCTCGGCAGGCAGTGCATAAAGATGGCGCCGGGGTTTCCTTGGCCATGACCTCGGGCGTACTCGATAGGGAGAGAGAAGATCGATTCGGCTCTTCCACAGCTCCTCAGCCTGGCCCATACCGACCCAAACGTCCGTATAGATCACGTCTGCATCCTTGACGCCCTCGTCGATATCCTCAGTGAGCTGGATCGTGCAGCCATTCTGAGCGGCGATCTCCTGGCAGCGCTCAAGAAGCTCGGGATCGAAGTGCGTGGCGCCCTCGACATCGCCCTTGGGTCCGCAGGAGCAGAAGTTAATGCCGAGCTTGGCGCAGATAACCATCAGGGAGTCGCTGACGTTGCCTGCTCCTTGCCCATATAGGTGAGCTTCATGCCGCGCGTGTCGCCAAACTCCTCACGCATGGTAAGAATGTCGGCAAGGGCCTGGTGGATGGTACTCGTTGGTCAGACCGTTCCAGACGGGAACGCCAGCTTGGCGGCAAGCTCCTCGACGATCGACTGGTCGGAGCCGCGATACTCAATACCGTCATACATGCGACCGAGCACGCGGGCGGTATCCTCGATGGACTCTTTCTTGCCCATCTGCGACGAGCCGGGGTCGAGGTAGGTCACACCCATACCCAGGTCCATACCGCCGACCTCGAAGGCACAGCGCGTGCGCGTTGAGGTCTTCTCAAACAGCAGGACAATGTTCTTGCCCTCGAGAAAGCGGTGCGGATAACCGGCGCGCTTCATATCCTTGAAGTTCTTTGAGAGGTCGAGCATGTACTCGATTTCCTCGGACGTAAAGTCAAGCAGGGTAAGAACGCTTCGACCAGAAAGATTAAGAGCCATGATTTGAGTCCTTTCGGTTGTTGGAACACACAAGGAGGGATGGCGGCGCAGACGCACACGCGCCGCCCAGATACGCTAACGCTGACTAGATTTCCTCACGCCAGAACGGCATGGTCATGCAGCGCGGGCCGCCGCGACCGCGAGAAAGCTCCTCGGAGGGGGCGACGAGCAGCTCGACGCCGGCCTTGTAAAGAGCATCGTTGGTGACAACGTTGCGCTCATACACGCAGACCTTGCCCGGTGCGACCGCAAGAGTGTTGGAACCATCGTTCCACTGCTCACGGGAAGCTCGATCGGATCGCCACCACCGCACTCAATCATGGTGATGTGGTCCATACCCGTCGCAAGCTCGAGAATATGCTGCAGTGCCCTCGAGCTCCTCGATATGCACCTCCCCCTCCGAATCGCCCTTGGTCAGGCGGTAGGCACGAAGCGTCTGGTAGATGCCAGGATAGACCGTGAACTTATCGCGATCGACCTGCGTGCAGACGGTGTCGAGGTGCATGTAGCGTAGCCGTGCGGGATCTTGATGGCATAGATGTTCTCGATCTCGGCCTCATCGGAACCCCAGAACATATTCTTGGCGAGCTCATCGATGGCCGCAGTCTGGGTGCGCTCGGAAATACCGATGGCGAGCGTCTTGGCGTTGATGTTGAGGATATCGCCGCCCTCGATATGCACTCGCTGTTGTGGTCATACCAAATGGGGCTACCGGCGTAATCGGGATGGTTGCGGAGCACCGTTTCGTAGAAGATTACCTCGCGATTGCGCTGATTCCAGTACATGCGGTTCATGGTAGCGCCTTGCCCACGACAGCCAGGGGATCACGGGAGAAATACGAGGCGGGCATGGGGAAGAGGACCATGTCGTCGCCCTTCAGCTCATCGCCGTCCAAGCTGGCAAGAGAGCCGCCGACATGCGGGATCTCGAGGTCGCGCACATACAGTCCGCCCATAGCCGTGAGGACAAATTCCTTGTTGTCCTTGATGGAATCGAGCTTCTCGACAACGGCCTGGCGAAGGGCCGCGTTGGAGATGCCGGACTCCCCCATGAACTTCGTCATGAACTCTGCGCGAGTGCCCTCGACTTTGTCAAACGTCTCAGCGAGCAGCTCTTCCATATAGACGACCTCGGCGCCAGCGCCGCGAAGAAGGTCGGTAAACTGATCGTGCTCTTTCTGGGCATAGTCCAGATAGAACGCGTCGTGAATCCAAACGCGGTCGAAATCCTCCGCCTTCATGTTTACAAGATCCATACCGGGGCGATGGACGCACACCTTCTTGAGGGCGCCAATCTCGCTATGAACGTTCAGTCCTTTGTTCATCTCTATCCTTCTTTCTCACAACTTGTATGTGGGGTTTTGCATTTACGGCAGGGGGATAAGACCCGAAACCGCAGTGAATGCCATGCAGATAACGCTTACGACCAGGAAGAATTTCCAAGCGACCTTCCACCACTGGCCAAGCGGAATCTTACAGACGCCAAGACCGGCAACGAGCATCGCGCTTGTCGGCGAAATGAGAGACATGGCAGCACTGCCCATGGAAAGGCCGGTAACTGCAGCCTCGGGGTTTAAGCCCATCAGCTCAACAAGCGGACCGAAAATGGGAATCGTAAGAGCAGCGATGCCCGAGGAGCTCGGAACGAGGATCGACAGAAGGTTATCCACGACGTAGAGAATGCTCGTAAAGATAACTGCCGGAACTCCAGAGAGAGCCGTGGCGAGCGTGTTGAGAATCGTATCGATGATGAGGCCGTCATTGGCGATTACGAGGATTCCGCGGGCGAGGCCAACAACGATGGCAGAGAACGCGAAGTCTGCAATTCCCTTAACGAACTCGCCAACGATCTCCTTCTCATTCATCCCGGAAACAACACCCGAAAGAAGAGCCATGGCCAAGAAAATCGCAGAGATCTCGTTCATGTACCAGCCCTGGGTTACCAGACCCCAAATGATAGCGCCAAGTCCAAGCACGAAAATAACCATGACGGCTTTTTGCCTAGCGGTGAACTCGCTATCGAGGAGATTCTCGTCCGCGCCAAACTCTTTGCGCTTCTCGATATCATCGTGGAAAGCTGGGGATGCCTCGGGATTCTTCTTAACCTTGAGGGCATACATCACAACCCATGCGATGGCAACTGCCGTGAGCACGACAAGGGCGATAGTACGCAACCAAAGCTGGGGGTTGCCCTGGATACCGAGGATGCCCTGGGAAATCAGGACGTTGAACGGGTTAACGGTAGATGCGATGTATCCGATACGGGCACCCACAAACACCGTCATGAACGCTGTAATTGAGTCGAAGCCCATGGCCATCATGATCGGCATAAGAATCGCAAAGAACGGAAGCGTCTCCTCTGCCATACCAAAGGTGCTGCCGCCCAAGGCAAAAAGCGCCATTAGGATCGGAATGATGAGGACGTCCTTGCTCTTGAACTTCTTCACCACTCGGGCGACGCCGCTCGTGATGGCTCCGGTCGCCGTGATGACCTGGAAGGAACCTCCCACAATCATAATGAATGCAACGACCTCGACCGCTTGCTGGATGCCGATCGCAGGGGCCTCAAGTACTTCGAAGATGCTTGGCGAAGATCGACCTCGTTGCCGTCCTCGTCCGTATAGACCTTATCGACAGGCTCATAGGTGCCCGAGACCGTTACCTCGCGACCGTTAACCTCCTGGCGCTCAAACGAACCCGAAGGCACGACCCAGGTCAGAACGGCAAATACGGCCATCAAGACGAGAATGATGGTGTACACGTGCGGGACTCGAAGAGTGCGCTTCTTTTCTGTCTCTGCCATCTCTCCTCCTTAATTCAGGGGTTTTTCGTTGCCGGCAAAGCCATTGTGTCATCGCGCAAAACACCCTTCCGTCTCTTCGCCCGCCAACGAAGCGCATCGACCCGTAAACGGACTTTAGATTGACGTAATTTGTCAATTTGCTTTCTAGATTGATGTTTAACATCAATTACTAAGCCGGTTCGTGCCATTCACCTGTGACAGATATGATGTAAATTGAATCGAACTCGTAATGTGCCACTATGGAAGCAATCAATACTCATCGCCAAAGCGAGGTCTTATGTCCGCACTACATGTTCAAAACGAAATAGGAAAGCTAAAAAAGGCCCTCCTGCACTGCCCCGGCCCCGAAACGCGCAACTACCCCGACGGGCAGTTCAATCGGGTCTTTACGTTGCGTCCGTCTAGCAGCTCATTCGATCTTGATAAAGCCCTTAGGGAGCATCATGCTTACTCGGCGATGCTCGAGCACGAAGGGGTAGAGATTCTCTATCTTGAAAACCTTCTTACCGAAGCCCTTGATGCGACAGAGCAAGCGCGTCGCTCTTTTATCGATAGCTACATTTCAGAATGCGGCGCGCGGGGCATTGAGCTCGAGTCTGCCATTCGCGAGTATCTTGAGCATATCGAAGGTTCCCGCGACCTGGTCCAGGCAGCCGTCAACGGCGTTCGCTACTCCCAGGTCTTCGACACGAACAAGGAGGTGTTCAGCCTCTCAAAGCTGACGGGAGACGCATACTCACCCGACGACCTTCTCATAGCCCCCCTTAACACCATGTGGTTCACGCGCGATCCAGCAAGCGTCATCGGCGAAGGTGTCACGCTCAACCATATGTACTGGCCAGAGCGCAACCGTGAGGTTATCGCCTATAAAACGATTTTTAACTATCATCCGGATTTCCGCGAGACTCCTCAGTTCTTCAAGCATGAATCGACTTACCACATTGAAGGCGGCGACCTTCACAACCTCAACAGCGAAAATGTAGCCGTTGGCATCTCTCAACGAACCGAGCCAGCAGCTATAGACACCCTAGCGAATAACTTGCTCTGGGACGAGAACTCGACTATTGAGTCCGTATGGGCCATTGAGGTTCCCTACGATGATCTCTGCATTCATCTCGACACATACTTTGCTCGTGTTAACTATGAGACATTCCTCATTGACCGGGAGCTCCTGGACCAAGCGCGGGTCTACTGCATTACACGAGGCAGATCGGAAAGGACAACCCGGGCGCGTCATGTCGAAGGCGGACTAAAAGAAGCGCTGGGATTAGCCCTGGGTTTAAGTTCACCGCAATTTATCCCTTGCGGCGGCTCAAATCCCGGAGCGGCAGAGGTCGAAAGAACCAACAATGCTATAAGCACGCTTTGCCTGGAGCCCGGCAAGGTCTGCGTATACGAAGAGAACACCGAGACGAACAAGGCACTGGAGCAGGCCGGTATTGAACTTGTTCCCATCTCCATCTTCGAGCTGACAAACGGCTTTGGCGGCCCCAACTGCCTCTGCCTTCCCCTCGTCCGCGCTTCATAACATGGGAACGGGTCAAAACATAAAGGCGCTTCGCAAGCGCGACCAGCTCACGCAGGAGGAGTTCGCGGCACTCGTCGGCGTCTCCAAAGAAACGGTATGCCGTTGGGAAAAGGACCGCTATGCCATCCGCCGGTCGACACTGCTCAAGATCGTTTCGAAATTCAATCTGCAGCTTGACGACCTCGCATCAGAAACCGCAGGGCTTGCCGCAAAGCTCGACCACGGAGGACGGAAGCCGAATTCCAAGGAAACTGCTACTGACTCCCTTTGCGATGTATTTAAAATCCAGATGAATGGAGGCAGAACAGGACTTAAGCAGACCGGAACAACGGCGCTCCCCTCATCCGTATTCAAAAACCATCGCGGGTGTTTCTTTGTTCAAATGGACACATCTGCCATGTCCAAATGCTATCCGATGGGATCCTTTCTCCTAGTGGACCCCAACCTGAAGCCCTGGAACGGATGCTCCGTCCTCGCCTTGTCCGATAATTCCAGAGTGGTCATACGGCGGTATAGCACCGGCACGAACACAGTGATGCTGTCATCCTACTCATATCGCACATCGGAACCGGATATTGTGCTGGACAAACGCCGAATCAGGATTCTCGGAGTCATCGTCTGGTTTCAGGCATCCCATGACCTGAGCATCTAATTGGATCGGATCTTGTCATTGGGGACAGACTTAAATGAGTGGTCATTGGGCGACCACTCATTTAAGTCTGTCCCCAATGACCACCCATGAACAGCGACCTCAATAGCAAAAGCCCCGCAGTCGGAGCGGACTGCGGGGCTCATGAAGAGAGGCTAGTTTGTGGGCGTCTTGCCCGGCGCCCACGGGAGAGGCAACAGAGTAGAGGCTACTCGTGGATGCGGGTACCGGAGAGACCGGCCATGGTCTCGGCGGCCTTGTCCAGGGCGCCGATGATGCAGGTGCGGCCCTTGCGGGAACGCGCGAACTTGATGGCGGCGCGGACCTTGGGCTCCATGGAACCCTTGCCGAACTGGCCCTCGTCGGCCAGGCGCTCGGCCTCGTCGGCGGTGATGTCCTCGAGCTCCTCCTGGTTGGGCTTGCCAAAGTTGATGGCGACATGCTCGACGGCGGTCAGCAGGAACAGAACGTCGCGTCGCAGTCCTCGGCCAGCAGCTCGCCGCCCAGATCCTTGTCGATAACGGCGGGAACGCCCTTGTAGCAGCCCTTGTTCTCGTAGTCGCGGACGACGGGGATGCCGCCGCCGCCGCAGGCGATGACGATGAACTCGTTGTCGAGCAGGTTGAGGATGGAGTCGGCCTCGACGATCTTCTTGGGATCGGGGGAGGCGACGACGCGACGCCAGCCGCGGCCGGAGTCCTCGACGAAGACCTTGGAGGGATCCTCGGCCATGAACTCCTTGGCCTGCTCCTCGGTGTAGAAGGGGCCGATCGGCTTGGTCGGGTTCTTGAACGCGGGATCGTCCGGGTCGCACTCGATCTGGGTGACGACGGTGGCGGCGTGCCAGCGCTTGTAGCGCTTGTGCATCTCGCGGCCGATGCCCTGCTGCAGGTGATAACCAATGTAGCCCTGGGACATGGCGCCGCACTCGGGCAGCGGCATCTCGGGGGTGCCGATGGCGTCGTGGGCGGCGGCGAAGGCGTTCTGGATCATGCCGACCTGCGGGCCGTTGCCGTGGGTGATGATGATCTCGTTGCTGCTCGATGAGGCCGAGGAGCGCGTGGGCGGTGTTGCTCACGGCCTCGATCTGCTCGACGGGGTTGTTGCCGAGGGCGTTGCCGCCGAGGGCGACGAC
>ENA-OQAS01000275-OQAS01000275.1-human-gut-metagenome-genome-assembly--contig:-NODE-275-length-27650-cov-2.603568_pt1 | contig 27650 bp, 35 predicted proteins | sample MGYA00242733_ERZ504523 | MGnify/ENA primary metagenome ERZ504523 (study PRJEB26092, sample SAMD00036239) | human gut metagenome | host: Homo sapiens | study: EMG produced TPA metagenomics assembly of...
ATCCTCACTCACAACCTCCCGTTCTTAATCCTCACAACCTCAATTAATTTATCGCTATCACCTTATAATCCTGCTCCTCCACAGCCTTCTTAAGTACCTCATCATCAACTTCCTTTGCAAGTGTCACGACAGCCTCATTCTTCTCGTGGCTTACAACTGCCCCGCTTACACCGTCAACTGACTCTAATGCCTTCTTTACTCTTGCCTCACAGTGTCCACACATCATACCTTCAATATTCATTGTCTTTGTCATTTTATTATCCTCTTTTCTTTTATTATTAATATCCTGTGATGTAATATTATTCACAGGGCTATTATCAGTATTGTCTGTTGTCTTAACAATAAGACCCTTTCTGGCAGCTCTCTTTTTGTATACCTCATCTCTTGCTGTGTCATATATCTTTACAAGATTAAGCCTTAAAGCATTAGTCACAACACAGAAGCTTGAAAGGCTCATCGCCGCCGCACCAAACATAGGATTCATCTCCCAGCCAGTCAGATGTATCCACACACCTGCTGCAAGTGGAATTCCTATTATATTGTATATAAATGCCCAGAACAGATTCTCGTGGATATTTCTTATTGTCCTGTGGCTGAGCCTGATAGCCGCCGCAACATCACTTAAGCAGTTCTTCATAATAACAACATCTGCTGCATCAATCGCCACGTCTGTTCCTGCACCAATCGCAATACCTATATCTGCTGATGTCAATGCTGGTGCATCATTAATTCCATCACCAACCATTATTACTTTGCCATACTTCTTAAGACGCTGTATTTCCTTTTCCTTACCGTCCGGAAGAACTCCTGCAATAACCTCATTAACACCTGCTATCTTTCCTATCGCATTGGCACTTCTTTCATTATCACCTGTTATCATTACAACATAAAGACCCATATCCTTTAATTCCTTTATAGCTTTAGGACTGTCCTCTTTTATTGTATCAGCAACAGCGATAATTCCTAAGAATTCTTTATCTGTTGCAAAGAACATAGGTGTCTTTCCATCGCCTGAAAGCTCGTAGGATTTTTTTATATATTCTTGTGGTATTGTTGCCTTTTTGCTTATATAATCTGCATTACCGCCGTATAAGCTGATTTTATCAGAAATATCTGCACTGTCCGCCTCAAATGCTTTAATATACTGTGCACTGGCTTCAAGCCCATTTCCTGCAACTGCATTTGATACATCTATTGATATAATATCTGAATAATCATTCTGCTTTGCTGTATAATCGTAATTCACAACAGCTTTAGCAAGTGGATGCTCACTTCTTGCCTCTAACAGCTTCGCTATTGATATAAGCTTGTCGTCAGTAATTCCATCTGCACTTACAACATCAGTAACTACCGGTTCACCAGCTGTTATTGTACCTGTCTTATCAAGGGCAGCAATCTGCATTTTACCAGTCTGTTCAAGTGAAATGGCTGTCTTAAACATTATACCATTCTTAGCACCAACACCATTACCAACCATAATAGCAACTGGCGTTGCTAGTCCAAGTGCACAAGGACAGCTTATAACAAGCACCGATATTCCTCTTGCAAGTGCAAATCCAGCACTCTGTCCGGCTAACAGCCACACTATAATAGTAACTGCTGCGATTCCTATTACTACAGGCACAAATACTCCTGATACCTTATCTGCTATCTTTGCAATAGGTGCTTTAGTTGCCGCCGCATCACTTACCATCTGTATAATTTTTGATAAAGTTGTATCCTCACCTACTCTTGTTGCAACACATTTTATATAACCTGATGTGTTAAGAGTTGCCGCTGATACACTGTCACCGACATTTTTATCGACCGGGATACTCTCTCCTGTGAGGGCTGACTCATTAACCGCACTCATACCCTCTATAATCTCACCATCAACAGGAATATTCTCTCCTGGTTTTACAACAAATGTATCCCCTTTGTGAACCTGTTCTACCGGAACAACCTGTTCATTACCATCAATAACTACTGTCGCTGTTGTCGCCGCAAGCTTCATAAGGCTTTTAAGTGCATCTGTTGTCTTTCCTTTTGAATGGGCCTCAAGCATTTTACCTATTGTTATAAGTGTAAGAATCATTGCCGCTGACTCAAAATAGAATTCGTGCATATAATGCATTACACCATCCATATCCATACGCACCTGTGCATCAGTCATCGCAAATAAGGCATATGTGCTGTATACAAATGCTGCACCAGAGCCAAGTGCTACAAGCGTATCCATATTAGGTGAGCCGTGAAGCATACTTTTAAAACCACTTATAAAAAATCTCTGGTTAATAACCATAATTATTATTGTAAGAAGCATCTGTATAAGTCCCATAGCTATATGGTTATTCTCAAGTACACCTGGAAGCGGCCAGCCCCACATCATATGTCCCATACTGAAATACATAAGTATAAGCAGAAATACAAGCGATGCCACAAGTCTTTTGGCAAGCTTAGGTGTTGTTGTATCTTTAAGCGATTCCTCAAGTCCTGCTATTGTTTGATTGCCTTCACTTTTACTACCTGAACTTTCTGAACCTCTTATGCTTGCACCATATCCTGCATCGGTTACTGCCTTTATTATCTGCTCGTCTGCGGCTGCACCCTCAACGCCCATTGAATTAGTGAGCAGACTGACTGAACAGCTAGTTACACCAGGAACCTTGGATACAGCTTTCTCAACTCTTGCCTGACACGCGGCACAGGTCATCCCTGTAACATTGTATTGTTTCAAAATGTATCATCTCCTCCCTTAATCTGTTAAGCACATTAATTATATTGTCTTAATATCTACTACCTTAAAATCTAATCTTTCTATAGTTCTTCTTATTAAATCATCATCAACAGGCTTATCAAGCTGTATTGCAGCTGTCTTTTTCTTTAAATTAACTTCACAGGCCGCTCCATCTATTCTGTTAATCTGATGTTCTATGCTGTTCTTGCAGTTATCGCAGTGCATACCCTCAATTGTTACAAGCTTAGTTGCAATTATGTCACCTGCAAGCACTTTCTTGTCCTCTTTCATTGTTCCACCGCTGCCACAGCAGCCGCCTTCTCCTTTGCCGTGCTTTATGCCGCTTTTTACTGCAAATATTACTATAATAACTAATACTACAATTATTATCGCTGTTCCCATATATACCTCTTTTCTTACTTCATAAACTTCTGCATTGTCATAATAAGTTCATCAACTACCTCATCATCACCATTCTTTATGTCATCAACTACGCAGGTCTTAATATGATTAGAAAGTAATGCTTTATCAAATGCAGTAAGCGCCGCGTTAGCGGCAAGTGCCTGATTAAGAATATCTATACAGTAGGCATCATTCTCAACCATACCGTATATTCCTCTTATCTGGCCTTCTATCCTTTTTAATCTGTTAAGAAGAAGCTTCTTCTCTGAATCACTTCTTTCTTTCATCTTGCTGCCACAACAGCATTGTTTATCTTCTGCCATTCAACCACTCCTTTCGCCTGCTATATTACTGTGTTAATATCATCATCTATAATATATACCCCCTGTGGGTATTTTGCAAGGATAATTTTTCTCATTTAAGGCATTTTAATTTTAAAATGAATTCTATCAGAATTCACTATTACACAAAAATGTGTATCCGTCAGATAACTACCCAATTATAGCTGCCTGTAAGATACACACTTTACTTTTAATATTCTTTTTCTGTTATTTTCCTGTACAAGGACTATTAAAGTCACAGTACAAAATTGCCTCTGCTATTCTGTTGTCCCTTTCCAGCCCGCGATATCACTGTCACTAAAAGCATAATCAAGAGGCCTTTTTATATATTTGCTCATAAGCTGCCTTCTTCTGCTCATAATCTTTTTTTCATCATATCAAAGCTGTTATCACGCTCATTCTTTTCCGGGTCTGGATATATAGGGTCTAATATGTGAAGAACATACTTAACTCTTTTAAATTCCTCTGTATCATCCTTATCCATATCTTTCATCTCAACAAAGCACGATATAATCGGAACATTAAACTTGGCTGCATAAAAGTATGCCCCCCTCTTTGGTGGACGAGGCTTTCTGTAATTAAACCACATTTCCTGCTCTGGATATATAAGAATATACTCTTTCTTATTAACAAGAAGGTTATTAAGTGTTCTATAAAAATGTCTTTCCATATAATCCTTATCTTTGCTGACTGGAATTTCATCTGCATATCTCATAAGAAAACCAAGAAAACCTTTCATTGCAAAGTTAGTATCCTGACTTACGATAAACATTCTGTATCTTCTTGCCTTCTTAATTCCATATCTTATAATCGTTGTATCAACAGGATTAAAATGATTACTTGTTATAATAGCTCCTGATTTAATATGTTTAATCTTCTCTGCACCTACAACCTTTGTATTAGCATTAACGCCAAAAGTTATAAAATCAACAATTCTTCTTGCAAGCCAGTTCCTGTAATGATATGGAATTTCATTACGCTGTTTTACATATTTGCCAAGAAGCTTTTTCTTCTTGTACTGTCAAGTTCCGGATCGCCGATTTCTACTTTGTCATTAAACCTTCCGTTATCTGCCGCATTTTTAATATTAGCAACAACTTCCTTCTTGCTTCCACCTATTATCATAATCTTATCTTTTCTCCACTTTCAAGCACTTTTCTAAATGTTACTTCTGTATCTGCATTAGCTCCTGCTCTTCTGAAAAGATCAGCCATATGCTCTTTATCTTCTGCCTTCTGTTCATCTGAATAATTCTCTTTGCTCTTAACAATGTCTTCAAAATAAACAGAACGTTTAGCATAATCCCAGAAATAATTCTCGTACTGAATTCCGTCATAACACCAAGGCTTATCAAATAAATTATAATGAATTATCTTAGGTGATGGATTCTCAGGCTTGTTTCTGTTAGGCATTGCATCCCAGCAAGATTCAAGATATTCTATCTTACCATAGCACATAGAATTAAGATAATCCTGATCTGGTGCAATACAGTCAAAATGATACTTATTAAGAAGATATAAGAAATGCTCTGCAAGCTTAGCCTCTCTTAAAGCCTTCATATTCATAAGAAGCATACCTGAATTAAAGTAATCACCAAGCTTTAAACCAAGAGATTCTGTCATATATCTTTGCAGTTCAGGAGCATCATTAACCGAACTATCTTTGCACACTCCTATAAGATTGCCGTGCATATCTGTATCATAAAGCTCTGATATATCGCCAGGAACAACTATATCACTGTCTATATATATAGCCTTATCATATTCCGGATACATATCTGGAATAAATATTCTGAAATATATTGTCATTGTGAAATAATCTGAACGAAGTCTGTTCTCAATTCTGTCTGTTATCATATCAAGGCTCTGCTTCATATTACTTAAAGTTCCATCTCAAAATTAGGATGATCCTTAACCAGTTCAGCAAGATTATTTCTATTCTTTTCATTAAGTTCCTGGTAAACTACTATTATCTTGTAGTTTCTGTCCTTTGAAGCATTTTCAATAAGTGATATTAATGCAACATGCAGATATGGTGCATATGCATCATCAATTGTAAAAATATTGGTATTATCTCATTCTTGTTAATCATATTAATTCTCCATTCCAATTATCTTTATTATTTTAATTATTTTAATATTTTTATTTACATATTTTAATTTCATTAATCTGTACAAATTACTCATAAATAATAATTATATTTCATAGCTGCCAAGCTCTGCCAAAGCATTTTTGTATTTATTAAACAATACCTCGTATTTCTTCTCTTGGGATTTTCAGCACCCCAAATACTTCTTCTGTCTGCCACGGCTTCACTGTTTCTGTCCTGACATAAGGAAAGAACTTAAAATGTGTTGTAAAATGCTGGAATACTGTATCACTGTGAAGTCTTCTCTGGTCGTTATATTTTCTTTCACATATTTTCTTGTTAACCGATAGCTTGTTAAGTGCCGACTGGTCTGGCATAAACATCTGCTTTGAAGTACACATTTCACGGCATTTCTTTAAAAGTCCTGTCTTCTTTAACTGTACCATATTCATAAGAAGCACTCCCGAGTTAAGATAATCTCTTTTAAAAATGTTCTTTCTAAAAAACCAGCTTCCGTAATAATCAAGAACTCCAGCTATCTCTACATTTTCCATATTCTGATAATAAAATTCTGTAAAATCTTTTCTGCATATTATATCAGTATCAAGATACAACAGCCTGTCTGGAAGCTCTGCTATCTCATCTGCAAATAATCTTAACATACAGCATGGCGTAAATCTTGTCGACATATTGGCAAGAGGCACTTCTTTATTGAATAACCGGACGTATCAATAAATTTAATACGAAGCCTGTTATCATATTTCTTCGATAATTCTGTATTACAATAGTCAGAAAGTCTGCCATCTATCGGCTCATAATGCTTATCATTAACAGACATATTAAGCGTTAATACATATACATCAAGGCCTTCTTTGGTGTGTTCCAATAATGATATAACCGCTATAAGAAGCCCATTCTGTATATTCTTATCTCCACAAAACAATATATTCATATCTGTAATCCTGCAATGCTATTACATAACATTCTTTCTTTCATATCTTATATATTCATAATCGCTAAGATGACTTCGCGACTTCATAACTTCATATACCCTATCGTGAAGCATCTTCTGGTTATCCTTTATTCCTGCACCTGTGTCTGGATAAACGGTCCATCAATATACACATTGACCTTTGGTCTTTTTATAATGTTCTTAAGAAAATGTCTATGCGTATATGTTGTCGTCATCACATACACCGGTTTATTAAGCTCCGCTGGAAAACGGAATGACGTCTTCTCAAATGGTCTTATCTGTGTATAATACGGCCAGACGTGTGCCTCAGGATATATAATAACAGGATGACCCTGCTCAATGTGCTTCTTATACGCTTCTGTAAACTTCTTATACTGGCTTATGGAATCCGGAACAGGAAGTGCACCAAGCTCTGGAAGTATCTTACCTATAACGGGTATTCCATAATTGGCCTGGCTTACTATTACATATACTCTTCTTTCCTACACACGCAGTGCTGGTATTACAACATCTCCTACAGGCTGTGTGTGATTGGCATATACAAAATAGCCATCTTTCTTACACTTCTTTAAAAGCTTTCTATTCTTGTAGCTTATATTAAAAAATAACTTACAGCATATGTAACCTATAACTATTGCCAATACATATATAACCATTGAAGCCATTTTAAATAATAAGCTGTTATTTATCCATTCGTAATTAGTCTTTAACTTAAAACTCTGATTGTGGCTTTTAACAACATCATCTGTGTATGAACTATAATATATAGTTCTGTCAGCCTTCATAATATTATCATCTCCAATCACTATCTGCTTTATAGAATAAGATATAAAGCAAAAAGCTACAATTTGTTGTATTGTACCCCTCTGCAACCTGTTTGTCAACAAAATGTAGAGTTAATACTCCAAAATGTAGCTTTAATATCTTTCAATATAGTTCTAATTATTATATTGCATTCTCTTATCACTATGTGATATAGCTTTCATTACTATATAATATGATTTTAATACTGTAATGCACTCATTATATTATATACAATTAAACAGCTATTCAATTACACATTTTCTTCAATCCATTCATATAAATCGCTGAATATATCCTCACGGTCTGTTTCACTGTGAAGTTCGTGTCTGTCATCTTCATAAAGATAAAGTTCAACATTATCCACATATTTAGTATACATTTTAAATGCCTTCTTTACACCCTTACCATAATCTCCTACCGGGTCTTCAAGTCCTGATGCAAATAATACAGGAAGCTTATCCGGTGTCTTTGCTATATTCTTCTTATCAATATCATATTTAATAACATTTAAAAATCCTATATACGCATTGGCTGTGAACTTATAAGAACACTTAGGGTCGCTTAGGTACTCATCAACTATCTTAGTATCCTTAGTAAGCCAGTCGTTAGCTGTCCTGTTGTCCTTAATTCTCTTATTATATGCACCGAACATAATCGTATTAAGGAGTTCACTTCTATATCTTTCTCCCCTTACAAGCTTCGCAATATGTGCAAGCTTAAGTCCGCTGTCAACAACTGCCTTAGGCTGGTTGCCTGTTCCTAAGAATATAACCCCGTCAAGCTCATCTCCATATATGCTGGCATATTTTCTTGACATATATGAACCCATACTATGACCGATAAGAACATATGGAAGGTCTGGATAATTCTTCTTCATTATAAGTGTAAGCCTGTGCATATCTTTAATTAAAAAGTCTGCACCATGATTACCCTTGGCAAAATATCCCAGATCTTCATCACTATTAACTGAATCTCCGTGTCCTAAATGATCATTACCTGCAACTACAAAGCCTTTGCCTGTAAAGTATTCTGCCATCTCTTCAAACCTTTCAATATGGTCTATCATTCCGTGTGCAATCTGTATTACACCTACAGGCTTCTTATACACGTCACTGTCCGGATACCATATAACCGCGTGGATATTACATATTCCGCTAGAAGACTTAAACTGTTTATCTTCTCGTTCCTTTGGCATATTTAAAACCTCCTTTTATCTGATATTTTTATTTAATATTGCAATTTCATATACTGACTTATACTATCAATATTATTATCTGCTATTAATAATTACCAAAGTGCTGCTCATAATGATTAATCCTGTGGCTTCTGTCAACATATTCCCTCTTAGTAACAAGGCTCTTATATGCTGGACGGATAATCTTGTCAGTTGTAACAAGTTCTTCTATTCTGTGTGCACTCCAGCCAACAATTCTTGCTATTGCAAAAAGCGGTGTATAGAGTTCCTTTGGTATATCCAGCATATCGTATACAAATCCACTATAGAAATCAACATTAGGACTTACACCCTTGAATATCTTTCTCTCCTTGGCAATAAGCATTGGTGCAATCCTCTCTATATTATTGTACAATGCCATATCCTCAGCTCTTCCCTTTGCATTAGCAAGCTGCTCAACAAATCCCTTGAACACTCTTTCTCTTGGGTCTGATAATGAATATACTGCGTGACCCATACCATATATAAGACCTTTCTTATCAAATGCTTCTTTATTAAGAATTTTATCAAGATAATGCTCTATTTCCTCTTCATCGTGATAATCCTTAATATGTGCCCTTATATCTTCCATCATATTCATAACCATAAGATTAGCACCACCATGCTTTCTTCCCTTAAGTGATGACATAGCTGCTGCAATTGCTGAGTATGTATCTGAACCTGAGGAAGTAACAACTCTTGTTGTAAATGATGAATTATTACCACCACCATGTTCCATATGAAGAAGCAGTGCAATATCAAGTACATGTGTTTCCAGTGGTGTATATTTCATATCTGGTCTTAACATTCTTAAAAAATTCTCAGCAAGTGATAATTCCTTATCTGGTCTGTGGATATACATACTATCATCTCTCTCATAATGATTGTATGCGTGGTAACCATATACAGCAAGCATTGGAAATGTACTTATAAGCTGTATGCTCTGTCTTAATACATTTTCTATGCTAAGATCATCTTTCCTGTCATCGTAAGATGCAAGTGTAAGAATACTTCTTGTCATTGAGTTCATAATATCAGCTGAAGGTGCTTTCATAATTACATCTCTTGTAAAGTTAGTCGGAAGCTCCATACAGTTAGCAATTATATGTCTGAATTCTTCAAGCTGTGTGGCATCTGGCAGTTCACCAAATAATAAAAGATATGCACTTTCCTCAAATATAAATCTCTTATCGCCAGCACCTTTTACAAGTTTAGTTACATCATAACCCCTATATAAAAGTTCTCCATCACAAGGTACTTTCTCTCCGTCTATTACATCAAATGCCCTTACACTTGATATATTAGTAAGTCCTGTAAGAACTCCCTGTCCATTTTCATCTCTAAGACCCTTCTTAACTCCGTAATCTGTATATAAAGCCTTTGGAATGCTGTCATTATCAATGCACATATCAGCCTGTTTCTTTGAATAATCATTAATATTCTCCATAGTTTTGTTCCACCTTTCCATCATATGCCTTCCTTTCCTATCAAACTAACATAAACCTGTGCTACGTCCAGCACATATACAACTTTAGTTACTCAAGTTCACCATTAACATTGTCATTCATCTGTCTTATGACTCTTCTAAATACCTGCAACTCCTCTTCTGAAACCCCCTCCGTAAGTATCTGCCTGCACTGTTCATATGCAACATTAACTTTATCTATGACCTTATAAGAAGCCTCTGTCAGCGTAATTCTCATTACCCTGCGGTCATCTTCGTCTTCTTTCATATTAATAAGCCCCTTTTCTAATAAATGTTCCAACGACTTAGAAATATGCGACTTTGATAAATGTATTCTGTGTATAATCTCTTTAGCTGTGTCGATATTCTCTTTGGTGATGAATTCAAGAATATCCAGTTCAACTGGTCTTAATCCATATTCTTCCATAATAGGTTCAACCCTTTTAGCAAGAAGCTTTCTAAGCTGCAACCCTGATGTAATTAAATCATAGGCATCCATTGTTAACCTTCCTTAAAATATTATGCAGTATTTAGTTCGTTAGGAAACTATTTCAAGTATAAATGCTAATCTTTAATCTGTCAATAAAATATATCAAAAGAAAATATAAATTTTAAAAATTTTAAAAAAAATTTAATAGAAGTATGAACATCTTTTTATATTTGTATGTTATAATCTGTCATATTTGTCGATATATAATATAAAAGTAACATTTTGAAATAAGGTCCAAGGAGGGATTATTGCAGTAAATGGAGTTATTAGCAATTCAAAAGTGTACCCTGTCCAGACCATCAGTAATCTTAAAGGTATAGGACGCGATAATACAAGTGCTGAACATAAAAGCGGTGAAAAGCCTCATAGCCAGACAATGAATATGAAGATTGCTTTTGAAGCTTACAACAATGCACCTGCTGACTGCTATACTGTTACTTACAATAATAAGAGCCAGTTACAGTCATTTTATTATTGTCCTCACCACGAGTATACTTACTGATAGCGGACATACAAGAAAAGAGGCTGTCACATCAGGCATAATCCATACAATATATCTGTTAGTCATTACTTACAGTTTATATATTATATGAACAATATCTGATATGACAGCCTCTTTCCTTTTTCTATTTGCTTTACTTTATTTTTATTGATTAAATTCATTTACTATTTAGTAACACAGCATTTTCTTAAGTTCTTCTCTTTCGTCTTCTTTTACTCTTATTATAATGGCTTTCCTGCCAGCACTTCCTTATAATCCTTATAATTATCCTCCAGCAGCTTAGGTGTATCAAGCCCATATGGACAATGAGCACTGCACGCTCCGCAATGTATGCAATCCTCTATCTTCTTCATCTTAGCCTGCACCTCCTTAGTAAGCTGAAGCTCTGATGGTGAACGTCTAAGAAGCAGTGACATTCTTGCACAATTGTTAATCTCTATATGTGCTGGACACGTTGGCATACAATATCCACATCCCCTGCAAAAGTTGCCAGCAAGCTCTTTCTTATCATTTTCAATTACCGCTTTAATCTCTTCATCAAGAACTGGAGGGTTATCTATGTAACTTATGAACTCATCTAATTCTGTTTCCCTCTGGACACCCCATATTGGAAGAACATTATCGTATTGTGCCTGATAAGCATATGCAACCTTGGAATTAGTTATCAGTCCTCCAGAAAGTGCTTTCATTGCTATAAATCCGATATTTTTCTCACGACAGACTTCAACAAGCTTATGCTCTTTTTCTGTTGCAAGATAGTTAAATGGAAACTGCAATGTTTCATAAAGTCCTGACTCAAGTGCTTCCATTGCAACATTAAGTCTGTGATTGGTAATTCCTATATGTCTTATCTTCCCTGTGCTTTTGCCTCAAGCATAGCCTCATAAAGTCCTGTTCCATCACCCGGCTTTGGACAGAATGATGGGTTGTGGAACTGATAAATATCAATATAATCTGTCTTTAAATTCTTAAGGCTTGTTGCAAGATCCTTCCAGAAATCTTCTGAATTCTGTGCTGCTGTCTTTGTTGCAATGTAAATATTATCTCTTACATCTGACAGTGCTTCGCCAATCTTTTCTTCGCTGTCTGTATAAAATCTAGCTGTATCATAGAAATCTATTCCTGCCTCATATGCCTTTCTTAACAAATGGCAGATGCCTCATGACTAATTCTCTGGATTGGCAGTGCGCCAAATCCATTTTATTAACTGTTATTCCTGTACTTCCTAATGTAACTTTAACCATAATATTCCTCTTTTCTATGTATTATTTTATTATTCCTGCCCAGCCTTAACTAACAGATTGTCCTGTATAATTACTTTATCGCCAACATCTATACCCTTATCATAAAGATACATATCTGCCGCTTCTATATATAGAAGATTTCCCTTCTCATCTATAAGTGTAACCTTATCAATAACCTGCTGTCCGTCCATAAGACCCTCACAGCCAAAATCTGGTTCTTCAATATCCTTAACTGTATATATCATCTGTATCCTTCCCTGCTATTTACACTTTTATATATTATATTTATTATGAATATTCAACCTTGAAAGTCTGTTAAAATCCTGCTAATATAATTTAATTATAAATCCAATAGTAGTATTATAGCAATATAAATAACACAATTAAAGACAAAGTATCAACAAAAGCTGTTAGAATTATCGGCAAGGCACCAGATAAGAAATACATATTTGTAACAGGTTTTATACCTAAAAATGCTTAATATCTTGAAATATATATGCTATACTCTATTCATAAATCAACGCGTATATTTAACACGTTTAGATATATCACGATTTAAGAAAGGAATTACATCTATGTTTAAAATTGATGAAAGACTCCCTAAAGAATCTGCTAAAGATTATGTTGTAAGACAACTTGTATATAACATTGTCCACATCAATCTTACACCGGGACAGCAGCTTGACTCTGACGAGATAAGCGAACTTCTTAATGTCAGCAAGAACCCTATACGTGAGGCAGAGCTTGAACTTTCACAGACACGTCTTATTGAAATCAAGCCTAAGATTGGTGCTTATGTATCATTGATTGATCCAATATTGTCGAGGAAGTAATGGAATTAAGAAGCGTGCTGGAAGCTGAGCTTGCAGCTCTTGCCTGTACTACTCTTAACAAAGAGCAGATTAATATGCTCTGGGAAAATGTCGCTTTATGGCAGATGTATATGAAACGTAATGACGAAGAAAAGATATTCCAGCTTGATAAAGAATTCCACAAATCATTATATAAAATGTGCAATAAGAATTACTGGTATGAATTAGTGAATAATATCTCACCACATTTTGACAGAACTACTATTCTTAGTTTCAGATGTATATCTGTTGGCCATATTTTATCAGACCATGAGGAACTTGTGGCTGCCATTGAGAACAGGGAGACTGATAAAGCCCGTGAAATATCTAAACGTCACTTAAACAGATATACTGAGAATATTAATTCTATAAAAGATAATTATGCTGAGTACTTTAAAGAATAATTAATGACTGCTACTTATCAGCGTAAAAATATATTTTAACCCTTAAGATTAGTGCCTGTGCACATATGACATAAAATTGTTATCACAAAAAACGTGCACAGCCACAAACTTTATATGTGCAAAAATATGCACAGAAATGGAGATTATTATGGCTCACTTAACTATTAATTACAAATCTTCTGCCCTCAATATGCCTATTATGCTTGATGTCCTTATACCTCAGGGAAGAGGGAATTATAAAGTCCTGTATCTTTTGCATGGTGCAGGCGGTGACCACTCAAGCTGGGTACTTAACACACGTATTGCAGATTATGTAAATACTACTGATATTGCTGTAGTTATGCCATCTGGCAATAACCGTTTCTATATCAATAATATTCACGGCAAGGACTATTATACTTATGCTGTAAAGGAACTTATAACACAGTGTGAACAGTGGTTTAACATAAGCCGCGACCCTAAAGACCGCTATATTGCCGGTATGTCAATGGGCGGATATGGTGCATTTTATGCAGCACTTAATAATCCTTCTATGTATAACACCGCATTTTCATATTCAGGTCTTCTTAATATACTTGAACGCTACGATAATCCTCAGGGAATTGATATGTTCCCTGTATTCGGAAGCCGTGATGACCTTATCAATAACAAGCTAGATTTATACAGCCTTATTGACGCCTATGCTAAGGAGAACGAAAAGCTTAAGGCTTCTGACACTCAATATAACGATACCAAATTTGTAATAACCTGCGGATTGCAGGACCCAAGAATACATATGAGCTGTGAATTTAATAATGCTCTTTCAGCCGCCGGAATTAACACGTCTTATTACGAAACAGATGGTGGTCACAACTGGGAATACTGGGACAGATGTATTAAAAATACAATTGATTATATATACAATGCAAAAGGTGCAGAATGGAGGTCATTATGTCGGTAATTAATATTAACTTATTCTCTATGATGTTAAGGAGAACTATTGATGTAACTGTCGTTCTTCCTGATAAGATTAACGATGATGAAAAGCTTCCCTGCGTATGGCTTTACCACGGCGGAAGTGGTGACCATACGGAATGGCTCTATCACACTTCTTTGGTGGATACTGTTAACGAACGCCATTTTGCGGCTGTTCTGCCAGAAGTATTTGAATCCTGCTTTGTCAATATGAATATAGGCGACAGGTACGAAAGCTTTGTTGCCAAAGAACTGCCATCTACTATACATAATATGTTTGCGTGTATCTCTGATGACAGAAAATATAATTATGTGTCTGGATTTTCCAACGGAGGCTATGGCTGTTTACATTCAGCCCTCAAATATCCTTCAACTTTCTCAAAGGTTGGTGCTTTTTCTGCTGGTGATAAAGCCGATTCTGTATTTGTTAATGATAACAGTACTAAAGCCAAAAACCGCATATTATTATTCGGTGACAAAGATATCCACAATACAGATTACTGCCTTACATATCTTGCGGATAAGCTTATAGCTGATAATAAGAAGGCACTTGCCCCTGATATATATCACGCCTGTGGAAGTCTCGATCCCTGGCTTGACATGAACCATATTGTAAGAGATTATTTCCTTGAACATAATGATTTCTACAATTACACCTATGATGAACTTGAAGGACTTGGACACGAATGGAAATTCTGGGATATCGAATTACAGAAATTCCTTGATTACGCAGGACTTCCTGTAGTTAAATAAATATAATTATATTCATACAATACTGTATATATCCGGCAATAATTTGTAATACATTTATTATAATAATCGACAAGGCGTTTATAGCTGTCACTTACACAGTACTATAAAACGCCTTTTATTCAACAGGGTTGTCGCAGCCCTATTTATATTAATTCAATACAATTCCCTTATTAAGTTACCCCAATATTATATTTCAAAATGCTTCTGAAGTTTTTCTGATACTTCTGAAATATTCTCAATATCACTAAGAATATTACCAATCGAATTATTCTGTGCAACAATAGTCTGTGATATATCTTCGATTGTTGCTGAATTCTCCTCTGATGTTGCAACCAAAGTCTGCATTTCTTCCTGTATAGTTCCAAAGCTCTGCTTTATATTATCAATAATGCTATACTCTTCTTTGACAATATCACTTGCCTGCTCTGTGGCATTATTAATATTCTTAAAGTATTCAAGAAGTCCATCAATAGTATCAACACTCTCCGCCGCCGCATTGGTACCTTGTGTAATCTCATCATCAACCTGTCTGGTAGTATCAGTAAGCCACTTTAGTATATTCTGTATATTTCCAGCGGACTTTGCACTCTCTTCTGATAATGCACGGATTTCATCCGCAACAACAGCAAAACCTTTTCCGTGTTCACCTGCTCTTGCCGCTTCAATAGACGCATTGAGTGATAACAGATTAGTCTGTGCCGCAATTGAATTAATCTCACCAAGAATGTCTGTAATCTTCTTCATCTGTGTAAGAAGCTCACTTGTAGTCTTATGTGCTGCTCCTACTGTACTCTTAACAGAAGCAATCGTACTCTTAGCTTCTTCAACAGCCTCATTACCTTTTTCTACAGCTTCTTTAACATTGTTAAAGCCATTATCAAGCTGTCCAGCCAGTTCATAATTATTTCCAGCTTCCTCTGTTGCCGCATTAACCTTTTCCATAACATTTACTGTTGACTTTGCAGCTTCTTCAACTATCTGCTGCATCTGTCTTGCCGCCTGATTAACATTACTGCTTCCGTCTGCCAGTTCATTAACTGCGATCTTGCTTGTGTTAATCGTAGCACTAAGGTCATCTGCTATGTCATTAGCCAGCTTTGCATTCTGCTGTACAATATAAAGTGCTTCTTCCGTACTTTTTACAACTGAAGCACCTCTCTTAGTTGCAAAATAAAGTATCAACGCAGTTATTCCAAACAATAGAATTCTTGATACAACTCCTGCAACAGTATATTCAATACCTGCTATAGTCTGTGGACTAACAATACCGAATATAACCGAAATAATTGTAAATGGAACTGCAAACGAAATTATTACTTTCTCAATAAAATATGTTGCAGTCATTGCAAGTAATACGAAATTTGCTATGTAAGGTATAGAATTTCCTCCTGATACCCACGAATAGAACAAAGTTCCTATTGCTGGTGGCAGTGCTAATATTAATGCTTTTCTGGAATCTGATATTGGGAGGAAATACCCGATGGTTGAAATAATTCCTGACACAATAACTATCATACTTCCTTTAAGTGCCATTGCTGTCATCCCATATCCGAATACAGATACAAGACTTAATGCCACTACCGAACACCATATGATAATAAGATTCTGTTGGTGTAACTTTTTCATCATAAGATCATCTACCTTTCTTTATCTCTAGGTGCATATTTCACAATCAAAATATTAATACTTTAAATTGTATATAATAATCTTTTCTTTCAGCCTCTGGCATATCAGAAAGGGTGGAATGTCTTCCATCATCATCTATAGTGTTTAATTTCAATATATTTTTAGAGTATATTATCACACTATTTATATCTCCTGAATGGTTATCTACCTCAATTGGCGTATTCCCTTTGATACATACTACTTCTTGAATAATTTTATTATTTTTTCCAACAAACTGAACTTCACGCCATTGTCATCCGACATTCTGTCAACTTCAACTTGTAATCTGATAATATCCTTATTCTGCGGAAAATATTCTATTATTGCTCTTGCACACGCATCGCGGTCAATAATCTCATATTTATCATCATAATCGGTGAATTTATCCCTGTCTGAATATGGTTTTGGATTATGTTCATAGTTAATATCACACCATAAAGGTTTCATTATTGAATATTTATTATCTTTTGTCAGCTTGCTTATCCATATATCTTCCTTATTACAGCTATAGGTTATCCACACATTTTTATCAAAATTTCCATTATATGAACATATTCCACGCATATATTGTGCACCAAGATTCTTAATATTACCCTGATATTTATAAGGAGGTATCTCTGGAATAAGTGCTTTCATATTATAATATTCCCTGCCGTCGTTACTTTCCATAACTGCTAAAGGCCATCTGTGAGAACCATCCGTTGTTGGATTATAACATATAATATAATTTCCATCAGGTGTCTTTTGTCCCCATACTTTAGCAGTATTAGTTATAAGAGAGGGTATTTTCTCATCTATAAGAACATTTCCCTCTTTATCAAACAGATACCCCTCACCTTTCTTGCAAAGCCCTACTATATTGCCATAGGCATCTTCATAAAGGGAAACAGCCCTGCCGTGTGTCTTATATGATTTATCATACATCCCCTCCTCATACCACTGCTCAAGTATAAGCTTCTTAGTAAGCAGCTCATCACAGGCTTTAACGAATTCTTTATCCGAAGAATGAACATAATATGGAATATCAAGCTGTTCATTACTGCCCTCTGGTGAATAAAATATTGTGTTGTCCCCATTAAATCCACCAGCCTCATTATATTTAATAATATACATATCTGACAATGTGTAATCTTTATACACTTCTCTTACAAGACGTGCTGCACCATAACCATTATTAGGGGCTCTGTGGCTGTCTGGTGAGAAGCCATAAAATGTTGTTGCAATAAGCTTTCCATTGGAAGCCTTATAAAAACACATTCTAAAATGCACTATTGCCGGTGCTTTCTTAGGAAGAAGTTCTTTATCAGGTCCTGTATATCCATCTGTGTCCGCTAACATATATGGAAAAAGTACCTTTTCCTTATCCCATACACAGCCGTCTTTAGATGTTGTATACACGATTTCATCAGGTGCACCGTGCTCATCACGCTTACCGCTTATATATGAAAGCACAAGCCTGTTATTAAAAGCAGTAAGCATAGGTGCGTGGTTATATGTATAATCTCCATCCGTGCGGCAGCTCCTCCTTATCTGATATGTATACACACCTGCCTTATGTTCCAATCCGCCATCTTGTCGTGTCATATCAATCTCAGGCACATCATTACAATTAATTACATGTTTATCATCCATAGTCTTCTCCCTTTCTTAGCACATTTTATTACTTCCCTTAATGTTACCTCACCCATTAAAATACTCTTTTACAAGCTTAATTACAACGACTGACAACAAGAATACGGCAATAAGATTAAGTATAGTCATAAGTCCATTAAATGTCTCTGCTATGCTCACATATGTCCAAGATTAACAGTCATTCCAACTATTGCAGCATATATATAAAGAAACATAAATGGGTTATATGCAGACTTAAGTCCACATATAACCCATTATATATAACCTTATTGCATAACAATATAATTCTTAATTATGTTATCTGGCATTTTGCTATTTATACTGCTATTTATGATAACTTTGTTCCACAGTTAGAGCAGAACTTAGCACCATTCGCAGGTGTCCCACAATTAGGACAGAACTTGTATGTACCCGCTGATTCTAAACTATTATTCATATCAACATTCTTCATCATCTGTTGTCCAATTGCCATACCCATCTGTACGCTCATCATATCACCAGCAATGTTATTGCCACCTTTGCCGATATTATCTGCCATAGCCACCTGGCTGTACTTTCCCATATCTGCTACCATAGACTGTGAAGCTGCCTTATTCTGCATCTTCTGTATCTCTTCTGGATAAGAGAAGCTTGCTATATTAAAATCTGTAATCTCAATTCCAAGCTTGCTCATCTGCATATCAAGGTCGTCTTTAATTCCTGATGAAATATCAAAAGCATTAGCCTGAAGGTTGAACATATCCTTGCCTTCCTTAGTTATCCACTTCATAAGAAGCTGGTCTAACACTGCTACAACTCTTTCCTTAACATCATTAACAACATACATCTGCTTAACGCCTGCAACTTTATCAATTAAGCATACATAATCAGTTACCTTAAATGCAAAATTGCCAAATGCTCTTATTGGCATACCTCCTGGAAGGTTAGCTGCTGGAATAGCTATAGGATTCTTAGTTCCCCAGTTGACATTAAATTCCTTAGTATTAACAAAGAGAACTTCCGCTCTCATACCACTGTTAAAACCGAATTTAAAGCCTTTAAGTGTTGAAAGAAATGGAATAATCTGTGATTCTATATCGAATTCACCTTCATCCTTAAATATTCCTTCTATCTTGCCATTGTAAAGAAATATTGCATCCTGTCCGGGACGGATTATAAGACGGCTGCCTTTCTTAATCTCTTTATTAGTCCACTTCCAGAATATACAATCGTCCTTGTATTCTTCCCATTCTACAACATTAGATAACTGACTCTTAAATAAACCCATGGTGTCCTCCAATTATCAATTAATTCTATTCAATTCCCATCTGTGCCTTAAGTGCAGCAAGTTCATCATCAACTGCAGTATTAGCTGGCTCAGCATCATACTTAGCTGCAAGATTATCAATATTAGAATCCTCTGCTGATGCATTAAGTTCAGCCATAGCATTAGCTTCATCAAGCATCTTGTTAGCCTTAGCTTCCATCTTATTGAAAGCATCCATACTATTGCTTGCACCCACAACACTTGAACCAACCTTGTTAATTCTTTCCTGTGCCTTAGCTGCCTTACTGTACCTTAATAGCAGTTCTTCTTGCTTCAAGTGAAGATATATCCTTAACAAGCTTATCGTGCATCTGACGCATCTTAGCTGCATTATCTGCTGCCACATTGTAAGCCTGTGTTAAAGCTGCCTGTGTTGTTGCAAGCTGCTGCTTCTTCTCAAGGAATGATCTGGCATCTGATTCATTACCAGCCTTTAATGCTTTCTCTGCATATGCCTGCATCTTGTTAATCTGCTCTGTGCACTCATCAAGTTCTCTCTTAGCTCTTGTCTCCTCTGCCATAACAGATGCTGTCTCAGCCTTAACCTTGCCAAGATCACTTTCAAGATTTCTCATATACTGGTCAATCATCTTCTCTGGATCTTCACACTTATCAAGAAGTGCATTAATATTAGCGCTCATAATGTCCTTAAATCTTGTTAAAATACCCATAAAATCCTCCCATATATCAAATCAATATTATATGATTCCTTATATTTAGAACCAATAAGGTAATTATACTATATAGATAATTAAAAGTCACGTTAATTTATCAATACTTGTCAGAAATCTTTATAAAATATTATCAATTTTTCGTTCTTTTCTTAACTTCCTTCTTGTCTTCTTTGACATTTCCCTTACCAGACGATAATACATCTGCCTTGTTAGTATAATCATCTATAAGGCTTTCTATTATATTTTTCTTCATATATACATCAAAGCTTAAAAGTCCCACAAGGCTGAATAACTGAAGAAAATCCTTATCCTCCTCATTTTCCACATCTAAGAATGCTTCCTTGGCAACCTGCGTTCTTTCAAGAACATCTTTAGAAAGGCTTGCTATTCTGTGCCTTTTCCATATTGTATATTTCACTATATATATATTCCAGATCTGAAGTTCTTCTTTATTAAAGATTTGTCTGTCAATGGATTTAAAAGCTTCTGAATATCGCTTATAGATAGAATATTCTTAAGATAATATATAAAAGTAAGAACATATATATGCTCTTTAGAATATTTTTCTTTACCGGCGGTGGAAGCAGGTCATTCTTAGTATAATTGTTAATCATAGTCTTAGTAAGAATTTTATCATCCTCATACCTTTTGACATCTGATAAATGTTCGTCCATAAATGTTGTGACCTGATCCATATATAAATCTATATTAGGCACATCTCCCGGTTTAATATAATTAGCTTCGCAAGTCTTGTAATAAAGAATTAACGAATTCCTGATTATCTTTGTTCATAATACTCCACTCCTAACCAATAATAACTTAGACAGCCACATACTTCCTATGATATATCACAACCCGTCTGTAATTATCTAAATATAAAATATATCAAGTACAAAATGATGTCTCTGTATACAAAAACATCACTTACATTTAATACTTGTATCATATTATATAGTATTAAAAACCATATATCAAGAGGGAGATTATCCATCTTATAGTAATAACTTATTCCTGGAATCATAATTTATAATAATAATCTTATCAGCATCTTTACTGCTTATCTGATAATATACCAAGTCTTTCAAATACCCTGTCATATCCATCATTGCCATAATTAAGCGAACGGTTGACCCTGCTTATTGTAGCTGTTGAAGCACCTGTCTTTTCCGCTATCTCAAGATATGTCTTCTGTTCTCTTAACATTTTGGCTACCTCAAATCTCTGAGCTAAAGATAAAAGTTCATTAATTGTGCATACATCCTCAAAAAAATCATAGCACTCTTTAACATCATTAAGACTTAATATAGCCTCAAATAATTGCTCAACTTCTTTTGATTTTAACTTATCGTTCATATTAACCCTCAACTTTTGCTAATCTGCATTTATAATATATTGTACAGTTTAACACAGTAAAGTCCTACAGTAAATACATTTTATTAATTTTACTGTCTTTTTCCTATATATGACTCATATAATTCTGTATTACTGTTCACAATCAGCTCCTTCGGGAAACCTACTTCCTCAATCACCTTATAAGCCTGTCAAAATCACATATTGACTCTTTAATATGGGCATCACTTCCAATAGATATACATACGCCGGCTTCTTTGCAAAGCTTAAGCATTGTAACATCATTATCATATGCTCCCTGTCTTGGTCCTGTAGGTGATAATGATGTATTGTTAAGTTCTAATAAGACGTGCTTTTCCCCCGCTGCCCTTACAAGCTGTTCATAATCAACCGGGTATCTTGAATCATCAGGGTGTCCTATTATATTAACATATGGATTATCCATAGCATTTATTAAAGCTTTAGTATTCTGTTCAATGCTTCCTGCTTAATACACGGAATGTGAAGGCTTGCTATAACTACATCACAGCCCTTAAGTCCATACTCTGATAAGTCTATTCTGCCGTCATAATCCATAATATTAACTTCACAGCCCATATATATATTAACGCCATATTTCTTTCTTGGAATTATTCCCATATTAGAAAAATATAATACACCTGCACTTCCCGGCATCTTAGGTGCGTGGTCTGTTATTGCAAGATGTGTAACCCCATGTCCTGCAGCATATACTGCCATCTCGTCTATTGTATTATATGCGTGTCCGCTTGCAATTGTATGCGTATGTGTATCTAATGTAAATCTCATATTAATCCTCGTTTCTACTCCGAACGCAATGCAACTACCGGGTCTTTCTTTGCTGCAAGTCGTGCCGGTATAAGTCCTGCAATAAGCGTAAGAAGCATACTTATTATAACAAGAATAACTCCACCTGCAACAGGAAGCTGTGCAACATTCGCAATCGATGTAACATTTTTAATAATTGCATTAGCTGGCACACATAAAATAAGTGTGACAATTATACCAAGTGCGCCTGCAACAAAGCCTTCAATAAGTGTCTCTGCGTTAAATATTCTTGAAATATCCTTCTTTGATGCTCCTATACTTCTAAGTATGCCAATCTCCTTAGTTCTTTCAAGAACTGAAATGTAAGTGATAATTCCTATCATTATTGAAGATACGATAAGTGATATTCCAACAAATGCTATTAATACATATGAAATAGCATTAATTATAACTGTTACTGATGACATTATTATTCCTACATAGTCTGTGTAGTTGATAACATTTTCATCCTTGCCATCTTTCTGCTGGCTTGTATTATAATCTGATATTATGTTCTGAATATGCTCCTTAGAGTCAAAATCTGATGGATATATATTAATTCCTGACGGATCGTCCAAATCAGTTATTCCAAGCTTGCTTTTATTAGTTTCCAGTGTCGCATCAGTTGTCTGTGCCTTAACTGACTGCGAGAACATATCAAGTATCTGCTCATCTGTCATAGTCGATAAGAACATTCTTGTCTGTGCCTGCTCATCTGATGGAAGACTCTCAAGATATGCCTGCACATCATCCATTGTTATAGGTGTATCTTTATTATTATCAAATGGAACACCTGTGAATATATCTGTATCCTCATCTGCAAGCTGTGCCTTAGCTATAGCACTGTCATTAACACCATTGATAATATATTCTGTAAGTTCCTTTGTATAACCAATTCCACGGCTTAAAGATGTACTTACTGCTTCTTCTGAAGGTTTAATAATTCCTGCAATCTTTATATCTGTTCCGTTGTTGACAACATTTTTCATAAATATATCATTATCAGACTTATCTTCCCAGATTTCCTTACTTTCATTATACGAATATACATCAGTTGGAAGTATAAGCTTAAATGTTGTATTTAATATCTCGTCAAATGTGTAAGTTGTTTCATCATTATCAAGAGTATAGCTCTTTCCTGACATCATAGCCTTAATCATCTCTGTAATCTCGTCAGGGTCTTTAAGTCCTATTGAATACAAAGTATAATCATCAATTCATTGTTCTCATTAACAACAAGCACAACCTCGTTATAGCTTTCCGGCCAGTGTCCGGCAAGTACAGTATACTGCGACTCAAGTATCTCTTTATTATCAAATAACTGTGACCATACGCTTGAATTAGAGTACATGCTCATTCCACTCATACTGCTCTGTGAAGAACCGCCATACATCGCATCAAACATTGTATTAGGGTTAAGCTGTGTTACCTTATCAGATGTATCTGACTTATATATATTAACTGGAATATCATAAGTATATTCTATGGCACTCGCATAATCCTTTATATCGCTTCCACCATTCTCTATATAATGCTTGAATTCCTTAAGGTTGTTGCTCTGAACCTCTGCAACCATAGTATTCATCATATCAGACATTATATTGTTGCTATATATTTTATCCATATCCTCGTGTGTTTCACCACTGCCGCCATTATCTGTCATACTTGAAACCATACTACTTATATCTACAGTTTCTGACTGTAACTGGATTGGATAACTTGATAATGTATCCCTCTGCACCCTGTCAATATATAACTGGATACCATTTGATATTGATAAAATGAGTGCTATACCGATAATTCCTATGCTTCCTGCAAAGGCTGTAAGAATTGTTCTTGTCTTTTTCGTCATCAGATTGTTAAAACTTAAAGATAATGCTGTAAAAAATGACATTGAGGTCTTTGGCTTTTTCTTTCTTTGAGTCTTTGAGACAGATATACTTGTTCCCTGACCTGACACGCCTGAATTATATGCTGAACCATTGGCTGTTGCTGTGCCTGACTTATCTGTTCCCTCTGCTATGTCTTTTTTAAGCTGTTCCTCTGTATATGGATCTGTGTCATCAACAATAGTTCCGTCAAGAAGCCTTACAATTCTTGTTGAATATTTCATAGCAAGTTCCGGGTTATGCGTAACCATAATTATAAGCCTGTCTTTGGAAATCTCCTTAAGAAGCTCCATAATCTGTACACTTGTCTCTGTATCAAGTGCACCTGTCGGTTCATCTGCAAGAAGAATATCAGGATTATTGACAAGTGCTCTCGCTATGGCTACTCTCTGCATTTGTCCACCTGACATCTGGTTAGGCTTCTTATGAATCTGTTCACCAAGTCCTACCTTCTCAAGTGCCTCAACTGCTCTTTTCCTTCTCTCTGCCTTTGATACACCTGATAATGTAAGTGCAAGCTCTACATTAGAAAGAACTGTCTGGTGTGGTATAAGATTATAGCTCTGGAATACAAAACCAATTGAATTATTCCTGTACGCATCCCAATCCCTGTCCTTATAATCTTTAGTAGACACACCATTAATTCTTAAATCACCACTTGTATACTTATCAAGTCCTCCGATAATATTAAGCATAGTTGTCTTACCACAGCCCGACTGACCGAGTATTGATACAAATTCGCAGTCCCTGAACCTTAAGTTAATACCCTTTAAAGCTGCAACCTTTGTATCACCGGTTTCATAATCTTTCTTAATATTAATTAATTCAAGCATATAATTCCTCTTTCTTTCTATAATTTAGTATACCACGATAAAACTCTCATCATCTCATTACCATTAATTTGATATGCTAATTAATAATAACACCCGTTGTGGCTGCTTGCAATTTATGTGGACACATTTTATACTATATTAAGATTTTGGTGTTATAGCTAAAAAATATTAATAATACGATATCAGGTATAAAATGTCTGACAGTTGTTCTTGCCTGCACGATAAGACTTTTGACTTTCAGCCACTCCTGACATCAAATTTATAGAATCAGAAAGGATATAACTTGCAGTTGAAACATTTTAATGCAGTAACTAAATACATAGCGTTGGCACTCATTGTCTGCCTGACTTTCATATCCGTTACATCACCTGTATATTCACTTGCTGATACCAAGACAGAATATGATGATAATAACAAAGAACTTGAACGCTTAAGAAATGAGCAGTCGCAGCTCTCAAGTGAACTTAACGACCTTAATTCAGAGCTTGATAATGCTGGTGAAAAGCTGAACTCTATTAATGACAGAATTGCTGATACACAGGAACAGATTGACAGCCTTAATGAAGACATAAGCAATATGGAGATTGAGAAACAACACCAGTTCGATACTATGAAGCTTCGTATACAATATATGTACGAGAACAGCGACTATAGTTTTCTTGATGTATTGCTTTCTTCTTCAAGTATGGCTGATTTATTGCAAAGAAACGAATATGTTTCTCGCATTTCCCAATATGACCGCAAAATGCTTGAAGAATTAAGTTCTCTTATTGCTGTGCTTAACCAGAACCAGCTAAGTCTACAGACTAATATGACAGAACTTGTGTCTTTAAAAGAGCAGTCAATAGCTGAGTCTAATAATATTAAAAGGCTCATAGCTTCAAAGCAGTCAAAAATAGATACTAACTCTGAAAATATTGCCAAAGCTGAAGCCCTTGCATTAGAATACGAGGAACGTATCCGTCAGGAAGAAATCCAAAGACAGCTTGAAGAAATCAAAAAATGACCCCATCAGTTGATGAAGTCATTAATAATACACCTATAGCATATGATACAAGCGACCTTGCAATGGTATCCGCTATGATAGAATGTGAAGCTGCCAACCAGCCTTATGAGGGCAAGCTTGCCGTTGGAAGCGTTATCGTAAATCGTGTAAACAGTCCTAAATTTGGCAACACAATCCAATCCGTACTCTACGCCCCTTCCCAGTTCAGCCCTGTCGCAAGTGGACGTTTCGCAATTGTCCTTGCCAGAGGTGCTAACGCTGAATGTACCAGAGCCGCTAATGAGGTTCTTAATGGTCATATAACAATCGCTGCCCTGTACTTTCACGTCTACGACAGCACTGTCGATAAAGGCGGCACAATAATAGGCGACCATGTCTTCTATTAGCTAACCAGCACCAGCCAAAGATGCACCACTGTAAGGTGTCAGGCTGGATTAAATCAACATAAGCGTGTCTTTGCTGCTTATGTTGATTTAATCTAATTGTCTGTCCTGTCTAGCCTATCCACTCACCAAACTTATTAAGCCCTTCCGAACTCCCTGAAAGATACAATATATCCCCATTTCTAAACACATACTCTGGATTTACAACCTGCATAACTTCCCCATTATTCTCAATTGCAATTATATTAACATTAAATTTCTTACGCATATTAATATCCACAACTGTTTTCCCCTCAAGCCTGTCAGGAAGCATAACCTTAGATATATTAATTTTCTCACTAAGCTGAATGACATCTATAACCTGCGAAGCTATAAGACGGTTAGCAAGTCTTTCTGCCATATCCTTCTCAGGATATACAACTTCTGCCCCAAGCTTAGCCAATATTTCTCCGTGTTCAAGACCTCTTGCTTTCGCTATAACCTTTTTTATTCCCATACTGACAAGATTAAGCGTTGTAAGAATTGACGTATCAATATGTTCACCTATACACACAACTGCAACATCACAATTCTGTATTCCTGTTGCGCTAAGGCTTTTCTTGTCAAGTGTCTGCACGACATAGGCATTTTCCGTATAATCGCGCATTTCTCTTACCTTTTCCTCATCTTTGTCTATAACCATAAATTCAGCACCGCTGTTAGCAAGCGATAATGCAAGCGACTCGCCAAATCTTCCTAAACCTATAATTCCATAAGTAGTATTTTTATTTGATATTCTAGTTTTAAACATAATTACCTCCGAATTCACGTATTATTGTTGGGTGTGTATTGATGATTGGGTGTTGGCTAACGGACGTTGTGAGTGCGGACTATATTACCGCTGGGCA
>ENA-OQAS01000276-OQAS01000276.1-human-gut-metagenome-genome-assembly--contig:-NODE-276-length-27522-cov-3.494944_pt1 | contig 27522 bp, 29 predicted proteins | sample MGYA00242733_ERZ504523 | MGnify/ENA primary metagenome ERZ504523 (study PRJEB26092, sample SAMD00036239) | human gut metagenome | host: Homo sapiens | study: EMG produced TPA metagenomics assembly of...
ACTTTATGAAAAGAAATATGGATATTTATTAGATTCCATATATAAAGGCAGTGATGTGGTGGAGGCCGCGAATTTGGTAAGCAGGCATCTACAAGAACCTGTCTTTATTTATTGTGAAGACTTTGAACTGCCTCATATCGGTCCCAGATATTTATTCAGCCATCGATATGGTAGTTGCGTGGATGCGGCGGATATAGTGACTTATGCATTTCGGGCTGTCGGCATTCCTTGTATGGAAGATACGGATGCCAGAGGGGGACATGTGTGGAATGTTGTTCGTGACACGACAGGGCGCGATGTACCTATTGGTATATAGCTTCGGAGGCTGTAAGGGGGAGTAGGGATACGGGAGGGTATAAACGTGGCAAGGTTTACAGGCCCATGTATGGTTTTCAAGAAGAAAAGGCAGCACATCTGGGAGATGATTGGAAATCAATGCCGCTTTTATTCTATCACCCTTATATGAAAGATGTCAGTTATGCATATTATCCGGATACGTTACGCATACTTACCGGTATTCTGATGGTGAGGTTTGTTATCTGGCCCATTTCCACGAAGCGCATTGGTGGAGTTGTGCCTGTGCACGCTCGGCAAGCGGCAAGATGGAAATACCTAATCTAGAATCGGAACTGGTATATCTTCCCATTAAATATACCAAAGGCAATTATTATCCTTCCGGCTTCCCCTTTTGGTTTGCAGGTGGAGAAATAAATACGTTTCTTCCGGATTGGGAGAAAACAGTAAAGGTTCGTTTGTATAGAAAATATCCGGTATATGGTTGGTTGCGCAGCTTTATGGGCCATGTGGTGGGAGGTACTTTTGAGGGAAGTATGACGAAAAATTTTGAAGATGGAAAGACATTATATGAGATAGCGGATACTCCCGTGATAGCAAGGAATAGAATCTTTCTGAATAAGTCGGTTAAGTGCCGTTACATAAGATATAAGGCTGACAATGATAAATGTGCGGAACTGGCGGAAATGACATTTTATGCCAATGGAAAGGCTGTTTCTCCGATAGCGGTTTGGGGGAGTCCTACGGAAAAAGGAAATATGCATGTGCTGGCAAAGCACGTGGCGGATGGTGATCCTCTTTCTTATTATCTGTCTTTAGACAAAGGAGGGGAGGTTGTTGTTGATTTGGGCCGTGTCGCAGTTATAGATTGCCTGGAGTATATGCCCCGGAATGATGACAATTTTATTTCTCCGGGTGATATTTATGAGTTGTTCTGTCATGCCGGTACTGAAGGATGGAAGAGTTTGGGAAAACAGCGGGCTGATACTACCTGTTTGGACTGGATTGTGCCTGACAATGCATTGTTCTGGTTACGCGATCTGACCCGTGGGCGTGAAGAACATATTTTCTTTATGCAGAACAGGCGGCAGAAATTTCCAACCTTTTAAGATTTAAAATGAGGTATATAAAGAAATACATAGGCGTTTTATATAACTTGCTGGTTTGTGTGACCGGAGGGGGTTTGTTAATGATGATTATTTGGTTGTTATTACAGATATTTGTTTTTGCCTCATTTGCCATACCTTCTGACTCCATGGAGCCGGTTCTGATACCGGGTGACTATGTGCTTGTCAATAAAATGTTGAAAGGACCACGTATATTCAGCCTTGGTGATGCCCGGCAACATAAGCCGCTACACATCGATCGTTTGAAGGGATTCAGTGAATTTCAGCGCAATGAGGTATTGGTCTTTAATTTCCCTTATCCGGAACGATGGGACAGTATAGGGTTTAACCTGATGCTTTATTATGTAAAGAGGTGTATCGCATTGCCGGGTGATACTGTTGAAATAAGGGACGCCCGATATAGGGTCAGAGGTTATGATAAGGAATTAGGAAATATAGTTTCACAAAACAGTTTGGCGCATTTTTGGAGAAACCGAGGAATGTGGAGAAATGATACAGGAAAATTGTTTTTTGCTTATCCCGGTGATACCATCTTAAAATGGAGTATTAAAGATTTTGGTCCTTTTTATCTTCCTTCCCGTGGGGATACTATTGTGATGGATGATAAACATTATTTGCTTTATCGCAATCTTATAGAATGGGAGCAACAAGATAAATTAATAGCAAGTAACGGGCATTTTTATTTAAATGGGCGGGAAGTGGAGCATTATGTTTTTATGCACAATTATTATTTCATGGGTGGTGATAATTGTTATAATTCTCAGGACTCGCGCTATTGGGGGCCTTTGCCGGAGGAATATATTGTAGGAAAGGCGACATTGATATGGAAGTCTAAGAATGGAGTGACGGATGAAATACGTATGGACAGGATATTTAAAAAGATAAAGTAGTATGAGAGTTTGTGGTGTATATTTTGTTTTTGTAATTCTTCTTTCTGCTTGTACGAATGGAGTAAGTCATTTGGATATTGCTTTGCAGCAGGCTAAACATAATAAAGCGGAGTTGGAAAAAGTGTTGAAGCATTTTAAACATGATAGCTTGAAATACCGTGCTGCCTGTTTTTTGATTGAAAATATGCCTGGTAAATATTCAATACTCCCTTATGATTCGTTGGATAGATATAAGAACTTTTTGAAGATTATCCCACAAAATGATCCTATAAGTTGGGATGTGCGATATTCTAAGATTTGGCATGGATTTGATTCTATTTCTAAACGACAGTTGGCAGGTTTTAGTAAGATTGAAGATATAAAAGTTATAACGGGAGATTATTTAATAAAAAATATTGAATATGCTTTTAAAATATGGGAGAATGGAAAAATAAAAGATTACTGTTCATTTGATGAATTCTGTCATTATATTTTGCCTTACCGTATAGACCATGAGCCATTATCGAATTGGCGCGAGGAAGGTTTTCAAAAGTTTGGTCATTTATTGGATTCTTTAATGTCTCCACGAGAATTGGCCCTTCGTATCATAAAATTAGGTGGAATGCGTTATAATATAGGAATGACTAAATATCCTTATAAACAGTCTTATGCTGAAATGCTACAGACCCGTTGGGGTACTTGTGATGATATGGCGGCATTTTTAGCTTTGTCTTTACGTGCCATTGGAATCCCTGCTTCTATTGATTATGTTCCGGCATGGGCTAATAGGAGTTCTTCGCATTGTTGGAATGTGGTGAAAGATGCTACTGGTGATTTTATAGAAGTGGGATATGGCCCTGAAGGAAAAAATGAAGTTGTATACAAGATTTCTAAGATTTATAGGAAAAAATATGATATTCCACTATGTGATGTTACATCCGAATATGCTATGCCTCTTTCTGATTTAACCTTTAGAGTGCCTTCACAGAAAGATAAACAATTAATCAGTCTTTGTACTTTTAATAATCATGACTGGGTTCCTGTTGCTTTATCAAAGGTGATGAATGGAAGTGTTTTGTTTGAATCAGTCGGGAGAGGAATTTTATGGGGAGATAATCAAATAAGAACTTATTTAAACGAAGGAAAGGGGATCGTTTTCTTAGCATTTATCAGCCAAAATGGGCGGTTGAATAATAAACCTATAGGGTTTCCTATAATTCTTTTAGAAGATGGAACCATAAAAGAGCTGTGTGCTAGTACAGAAAAAGAAGTATTATACTTTACCGTAAATACCCATATTATGGAAGTAATAATGCAATAATACATGATAGTAATGAAATATGTGTCGATAATGAATATGAATTGTTCTATTGGAATATGAAATGGATTAGTTTAGGGCGAAAATTAGCAGTCGACAATAAACTTCATTATGATGATGTGCCTAAAGGCGCTTTATTGTGGTTAAAAAATCATACTCAAGGGAAAGAAGAGCGGATTTTTACATACGAGGACGGGAAACAAGTTTGGTGGTAGAGATGGAAAATAAATGGTCGAAATATGGAATGGCATTGGTGGCAGGCATACCGGTTGCCCTGTGCCTCAGCGTGGTGTGTTGTGGTACGTCTTCACTGTCATCCGATATTTTGGCGGATGACTGGCGGTGGATGTATGCCTGTGGAGTTCTTTCATCGGCAGCTTTTGCCCTGTTGATATTTCTTTTTCCGGCACGGATTAAGGAATGTCTGTCGGCTGTCGTTTCATGGGTGTTTATTCTATACGGAGGTATAGAAGCCGTTTGGGGCATCCGCCAGGTATACGGATTTACCTATTCCAACCATTCCCTCTATGCCTTGACCGGCTCGTTCTATAATCCCGGTCCTTACTCAGGCTATCTTGCCATGATATTCCCTGTTTGTCTGCACGAATGGTTAGAGCGGAAAGAGCATAAGAAAACCGTACCTTATTATATTGCAATAGCCGGAATGCTATTGATTCTTTGTGTGTTGCCTGCCGGAATGAGCCGCTCGGCATGGATAGCCGCGGCGGTCTCTTTCATTTATGTTTGTGGTATGCACTATAAGATGGAAATTCAGCATTATATCAGGCATCATCGTAAGCAGGCAGTGTCTTTTGCCATAGTAACCTTTATTTTGGGCGGTATAGCATTGGGTGGCATTTATCAAATGAAAAAGGATTCGGCAGACGGCCGTCTGTTTATGTGGAAAATTGCTGCCCAAGCTGTCAGTGAGCACCCATGGACAGGATGCGGATGGAACAGTGTTCCGGCTGCTTACGGACAAGCGCAGGAGAATTATTTTGCAGCCGGAAATTATACGGCAACGGAGGAACTTGTGGCAGGTGCTCCCGAATATGTTTTCAATGAATATCTGCAAGTAGCCATTGCCTGGGGAATACCTGTGCTTTGCATCGGGTTGTTGATACTAGGTGGGAGCATGTACATAGGTCATAAACAAGGCATCTATGGACTATGCGGCGCATTGCTATCTTTAGCGGTATTTGCGTTTTCTTCTTATCCATTACAATTTCCAGCGTTTGTTTCGGCTTTGATTATATTAGTATTAGCTTGCGGTATCCGTGTTCTTCCTTTAGAGAAAGTTTGGCCTCGCATTTTATTTACTGTTTTATTGTTAATCGGAAGCTATGGCTGTTTCTGTAAATATCAGCAGAAATCCAAGACTGTAGAAGCTTGTAAGCAATGGACCAAAAGCCGTATGTTTTACCACTCGGGAGCTTATCAGCAAGCGGTGGAAAGCTATGCTGAAATTCAGAAAGAAATGAAAGGGAATGCCCGCTTTATGTTTGAGTATGGCCATGCCTTGCATAAACTGCATGAACCCGAACTGTCTAACAAGGTACTGAAAGAGGCCTTGAAAGTGAGTGGCGATCCCATGATACTAAATATTATCGGGAAAAATGAACAGGACATGAAGCACTATGATAGTGCGGAATATTGGTTTATGCGTGCTGTCCATCGGTTGCCCGGAAGGATTTATCCTTATTATCTTTTGGCCAATCTATATGCGGATCCGTTTTTTTATCGGTGTGACAAATTGGAGCGGATGGTACAGACGGTATTGGAGAAAGAACCGAAAATTCAATCTACCGCTATCAAGCAGATGAGACGGAAAGCACGGGAATTATTAAAAAAAGTACCCGAAAATTAGTTTTTTCAAAATAAAAAGTTTTTATTTGTTATAGATATCACAAAATATGACCATGAAATTACACATATTTGCATCAGGCTTATTATTAGCCGTTTCTTTCACTGCCTGCTCGGGAGAAAAAAAGGAAACAACGGAAAAAGAAGGGGTGGAAACAGTTCTTCCTTCTTTACCCAATGAGGTGACGGTGATGCCGCTGAAAAAGCAGGTTTTCAATCATGAATTGATCAGTAACGGGAAAGTGACGGCACAGGATTATGCCGACCTGTATTTTCGTACCTCGGAAGTGGTGGCGAATATCTGGGTAAAGAACGGGGATATAGTGCGGAAAGGTCAAAAAATAGCCCAATTGGATTTGTTTAAGTTGAACAATACGTTGGTACAGAATAAAAATAGTTTGGCACAGGCTACCCTGGAGATGCAGGATGTGTTGATAGGACAAGGATATGCTCCCGATAATCTGAAGGTGATACCTGCTGATGTGCTGGAACTGGCAAAAGTAAAAAGCGGGTATGAGCAGAGCAAAGCTCAATATGAATCTGCTCAATATGATATGGAACAAGCTACGTTGACTGCTCCTTTCGATGGAGTGATTGCCAACCTCTTTGAAAAGAGATATAATATGCCCAAAACTTCCGAGCCTTTCTGCCGGGTAATCAATGCCGGAAATATGGAGGTGGATTTCACCGTACTTGAAAATGAGCTGCCATTGCTGAAAGTGGGGATAAGGTGGAGATTACTCCTTATGCATCGGCAGCAGGGGTGCGCCAGGGAAGTATCAGTGAGATTAATCCGCTGGTGGACGAGAATGGAATGGTACGGATAAAGGCGCGAGTGAACGGGAGTAATAAATTGTTCGACGGCATGAATGTAAGGGTAAGCGTGAAGCGTTCTGTGGGCGAACAACTGGTTATCCCCAAAACGGCGGTTGTACTACGTTCCGGCAAACAGGTGGTATTTACACTGAAAGAGGGTAAAGCTATGTGGAACTATGTGCATACGGGATTGGAGAATATGGAGGAATATACTGTCACAGACGGACTGGAAGAAGGTATGGAGGTGATAACTACCGGAAATGTGAATCTGGCTCATGAAGCACCGGTGAGGGTAATTAAAAATTAAAGGTATGGTTAAGTTCTTATTGCAACGGCCCATTGCGGTGCTGATGGCTTTTACCGCCTGTTTTATTGTCGGGTTGGTGACCTACTTTTCGCTGCCTGTATCTTTGCTGCCCGATATTGCCATACCGCAGATTACCATACAGGTAACGGGCGAGAATTCATCGGCACGCGAACTGGAGAATACGGTGGTTACCCCTGTGCGCAGACAGTTGCTGCAAGTGGCCGGACTGAGAGAAATAAAAAGTGAAACCCGTGACGGGGCGGGTGTGATCCGTCTGGAATTTGACTTTGGAGTGAATACCGACCTGGCATTTATAGAGGTGAATGAGAAGATAGATGCCGCTATGAACAGTCTTCCCAAGGAAGTGACACGTCCCAAGGCTATCAAAGCAAGTGCAACGGATATTCCTGTACTTTATGTCAATATGACTTTGAAAAACGACGGTGCTTATCAGGAAACCGACGAGCAACAATTTCTGGAGTTGTGCGAATTGGCGGAGAATGTGGTGAAACGCCGCATCGAACAGTTACCCGAAGTGCTATGGCGGATATAACCGGAGTGCCCGGAAGGCTTTTGCAAATTGTTCCTGATAAAGATAAACTGGCCATGACAGGTATCAGTGTGGAGGATATAGAGAATACACTTTCCGCCAATAATGTAGAGCCGGGAAGTATGCTGGTGAGGGATGGTTATTATGAATATAATATTCGCATAGCTACCCTGCTTCGTACCCCGGAGGATGTGAAGAATATCTATATCCGCAAGGGGGAACGTATTATGCAGTTGAAAGAGCTCTGCAAAGTAGATATTGTTTCGCAAAAAGAGATGGGACGTTCCGTAGCCGGAGGAAAAAGGGCGGTGACGCTGGCCATTATCAAGCAGAGCGATGAAAATATGGATGTCATGAAAGAGAAGCTGAAAGAAACAACCGATTATTTTGCTTCTCTATATCCGGATATTGAATTCAGCGTAAGCCGTAATCAGACGGAATTGCTGGACTATACCATTTCGAATTTGCAGCAGAACCTATCTTTGGGTTTCTTGTTTATCTTTATTGTAGCCGTGCTGTTTTTGGGGGATGTCCGTTCACCGTTGATTATCGGCATCAGCATGGTTACTTCTATTGTAATCACATTCTTTTTCTTTTATTTCTGTCATGTGTCGCTGAATGTGATATCACTTTCGGGCTTGATTCTGGCAGTAGGTATGATGATAGACAGCGCCATTATTGTAACGGAAAATATTTCGCAGTATCGTGAACGGGGGTATTCTCTGAAACGTTCGTGTGCCGTGGGCACGACGGAAATGATTACACCGATGCTCAGTTCGTCCCTTACAACCATTGCGGTATTTGTGCCTTTGATATTTATGAGTGGCATAGCCGGAGCTATTTTTATGGATCAGGCTTTTTCTATCACGGTGGGATTGATGATATCTTATATTACGGGTATTATGTTGCTGCCCGTATTGTATCTGTTGTTTTATAAGGTCGGTATCCGCAGTAAGGGATTTCTTTCCAGACGTTTTGACAATCTGCTGAAAAATGAGTGGCTGGAAAGCTTTTATGATAAAGGGATTGACTGGGTGTTCTCACATAAAAAGCTTTGTGTGACCGGCACGCTGGCAACCCTTCCACTGTGTGTGTTTCTTTTTTATGTAATGGAAAAAGAGCGTATGCCGCAGATTGACCAGAATGAACTGGTGGCAAGGATAGAGTGGAATGAGAATATCCATGTGGACGAGAACAACCGCCGGTGGATGATTTAATGAAACAGGTGGACGACCGGGTAACGGAGCATGCTGCTTATGTGGGTATGCAGGATTATATATTGAACGGGGGCAGTGAACTTTCGTCTACCGAAGCGGAACTTTATTTCAAGACGGAAAAGCCATCCGGAATCTATTCATTGCAGGAATTATTAGAGAAGGAGATAAGAGAGAAATATCCGTTGGCTGTGGTTACTTTCTCACCTCCCGAAACAATCTTTGAAAAATTGTTTGTGACAGGAGAAGCGGATGTGGTAGCGGAACTCCATACGGCGAATAAGTCGCAGGCACCGGATGCGGAGCATTTGCAGCGGTTGGAAAAGGAAATTACGCGGGTGGCGGATAATGTTCCGACGGGCATCGCTTTCCGGAATCAGATGAATCTGATAATCAATAAAGAAAAACTGTTGTTGTATAACGTATCATATGATGAATTGACGCGGGTGCTCCGCACGGCTTTCAAAGAAAACAAGGTTTCCGTTTTACGCTCTTATCAGCAATATCTGCCTATCAGTATTGCCGGAGAGGAAAAGAGTGTAAATAGTGTATTAAGTGAAACTTTGGTGCGGACGATGGCGGATGGTAACGGAGAGGTGAATCATATTCCTTTGAATAATCTGGTGACGGTAGTGCCGCCGAAGATTTGAAGAGTATTACGGCGGGAAAGAACGGAGAATATATCCTTTAAGTTTTTATGATGTGAAGGATGCACCGGAACTGATGCGGAATGTAAAAGAGGTGGTTAGTGAGGAAAAGGAATGGGAAGTGGATTTCTCGGGTAGTTTCTTTTCGAATGAAAAATGATGGGGGAATTGACTGTGATTCTTTTTGTTTCTTTGTTGCTGATGTATTTTATCCTTTGCGCGCAATTCGAGAGTTTCCTGCAACCGCTGATTGTCTTGATGGAAATTCCTATTGATACGGCTTTTGCTTTGCTGGCATTATGGGTTTTCGGTCACACGTTGAATTTGATGTCTGCCATAGGCATTATCGTGACTTGTGGTATTGTGGTGAATGACTCTATTTTAAAAATGGATGCCATCAATGAATTACGGAAAGCGGGGATGCCTTTGGTGGAAGCCATTCATACAGCGGGCAGGCGCAGGTTGAGAGCGATTATCATGACTTCGCTGACAACTGTCTTTGCAATGGTTCCGTTGCTGTTTACCTCGGATATGGGGTCGGAGATGCAGAAGCCTTTGTCTATTGCCATGATTGGCTCTATGGTGGTGGGAACTTTGGTCAGCTTGTTTATCATTCCTTTAATATATTGGTTTATTTATAGAAAACATGACAAAAATGAAGTACATTAGCATATGGATGGTGGGGTGTATGCTGTTGTCTCTCGGAGCAAAGGCGCAGCAGGTGGTGAAGCTGGATTTGCAACGCACGATAGAGATTGCGAATGATAGTTCCTTGTCCGCTTTCAGATATCAGAATCTTTATTTGTCGGGATATTGGGAATATCGTACTTACAAGGCGAACCGTTTGCCGAGTCTTACGCTGGATCTGACTCCGGCTAAATATTATCGCTATATCACCCAGCGTTATGATTCGAATGAGGATATGGATGTGTATCGTGAACAACAGATGTTCAGCGCATCGGGTGGATTGAGTATCAAACAGAATCTGGACTGGACGGGCGGTACTTTCTATATTGATTCGGAACTGGACTTTATGCGTAATTTCGGTGACTCAAAGTCTACACAGTATTCCAGTATCCCTGTGCGTGTGGGATATCAACAGAGCCTGTTGGGATATAATGCTTTTCGTTGGGACCGGAAAATAGAGCCGTTGAAGTATGAAAAGGTGAAGAAGCAATTCATTTATAACACGGAAATGGTTTCAGAAGAAGCGGTGACTTATTTCTTTGCGTTGGCTATGCACAGGCGGATTACCGCTTGGCGGAGGAGAATGTGGCGTCCAGTGATACCCTTTATAGCATCGGACTCCAGCGTCATAAGATAGCAGCCATATCACGTGCCGATTTGCTGACATTGCAGCTGGACAAAGTGAATGCGCATAATACGTTGCAGAATGCGCAGATTGCTTTGAAACGCGCTATGTTTTCATTGGCTTCCTTTCTGAACCTGGATAAGAATACTGTGATTGAATTGGATATACCGGGACGTCCCACAGGAAAGATGATTCCCGTAGATGATGCGTTGATGCGGGCCAAAGAGAATAATCCTACTTTCCTAGAACAACGGCAGAATGTGCTGGAAGCGGAACAGAATGTGGACAAGACAAAGAAAGAATCCCGTTTCAATGCCAGCTTTAATGCCAGTGTGGGCTTTAACCAGGTGGCGGATAAACTGGGAGATGCTTACAGGCATCCTTTGCAACAGGACTTGGTTTCTGTCAGTGTTTCTATTCCTTTGATTGACTGGGGGGTGAGAAAGGGTAAATATAATATGGCGAGAAATAATCTGAATGTGGTGAGGATTGCCGCCCGTCAGGAAGAACTGAGTGTGGAGGAAGAGGTGATTATGACGGTGAATGATTTTAATATTCAGCAGAGTTTGATTGCGAGTGCGGAGGAGGCTTTGGATCTTGCCGTAATGGCATACGAGCAGACACGCCAACGTTTTATCATCGGAAAGGCGGATGTGAATAGTCTTACTCTTTCGTTGAACCGCCAGCAGGAGGCGCAGAAAAATTATATTTCGGCTTTGCAGAATTATTGGTTGAATTATTATAAGATACGTAAACTGACGCTGCACGATTTTGAGTCCGGTTTTTCCCTTGCGGACAAGTTTGATTTTAATACAGGAATTTATCGATGAGTAATCCGCGTAACCTCTCCTCGTTTACCTTGATAGTGACATTTGTCTGCCTGTCACTGATAGGGGTGGTATTAGTACCGCTGTTGCCGGTTAAGCTGGCGCCGTCGCGTACCTTGCCCGGTCTGACTGTTTCTTTCAGTATGCCCGGCAATTCGTCACGGGTTATTGAGGCGGAGGTTACCAGTAAACTGGAGGCGATGATGGCCAGAGTAAAGGGAATCAGGAAGGTGAACTCTACTTCGGATAACGGCAGCGGCTCAATTTCTTTGGAACTGGACAAGCATGCGGATATTGACGTTACCCGCTTTGAAGTGTCTACCATCATCAGACAGACCTGGCCTCAGCTGCCCGAGGGGGTGAGTTATCCTCAAATCAGTACGCGACGTTCGGATGATAAGGCATCCAGACCTTTTATTACTTATACACTGAATGCGCCTGCCAATCCTATTTTGATTCAGCAGTATGCGGAAGAGAATATCAAGCCGGTATTGGGACAGTTGAAGGGGATTTATAAAGTGGAACTGAATGGAGCTACACCTATGGAGTGGCTGTTGGAGTATGACAGTGACCAGCTTTCGCGTTTGGGAATCACACTGCAGGCTGTGCAACGGGCCATTAACCGCCATTATGAAAAAGAGTTTCTGGGGATCTGTTCTATTGAAAAAGGTGCGGAGGGCAGAGAGTGGATCAGACTGGTACGTACATCTACTGAAAAAGAAATGGAATTTGAACCGGGAGCCATTCAACTGCAAGCCGAAGATGGAACGATGGTTACGCTGGATAAACTGATAAAGGTAAGGCATGTGGAAGAACGACCGCAAAGTTATTACCGGATAAACGGGCTGAATTCTGTCTACCTGTATATCACGCCGAGGAAACTGCCAATCAATTAAATTTAAGTGGGGAAGTGAAGCACCTTATGGGTGAGTTGCAACAGAAGATGCCTCCGGGCTATGAGGTACATATCAGTTATGACGCTACGGAATATATTCAGAAAGAATTGGATAAGATTTATTTCCGTACCGGACTGACCGTATTGATTTTATTGCTGTTTGTAGCGTTGATAACACGAAATCTGCGTTATCTGTTCCTGATTGTGACCAGTCTGGCGGTTAATATATCTGTTGCCGTCATTCTTTATTATGCATTTGGTCTGGAAATGCAGCTTTATTCATTGGCGGGTATTACCATCTCATTGAATTTGGTGATAGATAATACGATAGTGATGACAGACCATATTCTGCATCGCCGCAATCTGAAGGCGTTTGTTTCTGTACTGGCGGCCACGCTGACTACTATCGGGGCATTGGTTATTATTTTCTTTCTGGATGAGAAGATACGTCTGAACTTGCAGGATTTTGCAGCGGTGGTCATTATCAATCTGGCAGTATCTTTGTTTGTTGCATTATTCTTTGTTCCGTCCATGATTGATAAAATAGGTTTGGAGAAGAAAAAGAGAAGAAAAAGAAGACGTTTTCTGCTCAGACCCACTTTTATGAAACGGTTGACTGTCTATTTTACCCGTTTCTATCAAGGGGTGATTTATTATTTATGCCGTTTCAGGGTGATAGCTTGCCTATTATTGCTGCTGGGGTTCGGTCTGCCTGTATTTATGCTGCCCGAGAAGATGGAAGGAGAAGGTAAATGGGTGGAATATTATAATAAGGTATTTGATAATCCTACCTTCAAGGATAAGGTAAAGCCGGTAATCAACAAGGCTTTAGGTGGCAGCCTCCGTCTTTTTGCAGAGAAAGTATACGAGGGAAGTTATTTCAATCGCGATGAAGGTGAAGTGGTGCTTTCCGTTTATGCTACGTTGCCTAATGGCAGTACATTGGAGCAGATGAATGTGCTGATTAAGAGGATGGAAACTTATCTGAGCGATTTCAAGGAAATCAGGCAGTTTCAGACGTATATCTATAATGCGCGTCAGGCTAATATCCAGATTTATTTTACAAAAGAAAATCAGCGGAGCGGATTCCCGTATACTTTGAAAGCTAATATAATCAGTAAGGCACTGACTTTGGGAGGTGGTAGCTGGAGTGTATATGGTTTGCAGGATCAGGGCTTCAGTAACGATGTGCGTGAGAGTGCGGGAAGTTTCCGTGTGAAACTGTATGGATATAATTATGACGAACTTTCTTATTGGACAGAACAGCTGAAAGAGAAGTTGTTATTACACCGTCGTATTAAAGAGGTTACGGTAAATTCGGAGTTCTCTTGGTGGAAAGATGATTATAGCGAGTTCTATCTGGATTTGGACAGGTTGAGGATGGCGAAAGAGCATATTACAGCCACGCAGCTGTTCGCCGCTTTGCGCCCTGTTTTCGGAAGGGATATTTATTGTGGTAACGTGTTGTTTGATAATCAGACGGAACAACTGAAGCTTTCATCGCTCCAAGGGCAGCAATATGATGTATGGGGCTTGGTTAATATACCGTTTTTCATCAATGGCCGTTCTTATAAACTGGCCGATTCGCTACTGTTCAGAAAGGACAGTCACCCCAGAAAGTTGCTAAAGAAAACCAGCAATACCGGCTTTGTCTGCAATATGAATATATCGGTTCTTCCGAACAAGGAAAAAAACTGTTGAAGAAAGACTTGGAAGAATTTAATAAGATATTGCCTATGGGATATACAGCCGAAAATGAGCAGGATTACTGGTCATGGAATAAGAAAGATAACAAGCAATACGCATTGCTGTTGATTGTAATCGCCATTATTTTCTTTACGACGGCTATTTTGTTTAATTCCTTGAAACAGCCTTTGGCTATCATTTTTGTTATTCCGATATCCTATATCGGCGTATTCCTTACGTTTTATCTTTTCGGACTGAATTTTGATCAGGGGGGATTTGCTTCTTTTGTATTACTTTGCGGTATTACAGTAAATGCCAGTATTTATATTCTAAATGAATATAATGCGATAAGAAAAAGGTATCCTCTGTTATTACCGGTACGTGCCTTCACCAAGGCATGGAATTCGAAAATTCTGCCTATCTTTCTGACGGTCGTTTCTACTATTCTGGGATTTATTCCTTTTATGGTGGGAGATGGAAAAGAGGCTTTCTGGTTCCCTTTGGCAGCAGGTACTATAGGCGGGTTAGTTATGTCTATACTTGGAATATTTTTGTTTTTGCCTATATTCTCATTGAAGAAACAAAGATAATAAAGGTTTTACTTTTCTTTTTCAATAGAAGTGTTTACTTTTGTTGTTACAAAAAAACGTTGAATAAATATTATCTAATACTCGCTAATCATGTTGACTCAAATTATTAACGGCAAGATTTTTACTCCGCAAGGTTGGCTGGACGAAGGCTCTGTACTGATACGGGATAATAAAATATTGGAAGTGACTAACTGTGACCTGGCACTGATCGGTGCAAAATTGATTGATGCTAAAGGGATGTATATTGTACCGGATATGTGTGTATGCATGCTCATGGCGGTGGTGGTCACGATTTTAATGAATGTACGGAAGAGGCGTTCCGCGCAGCTATAAAAGCGCATCAGAAGCATGGGGCGACCAGTATTTTCCCAACTTTGTCTTCTTCTCCTTTTTCAGAAATCCGTAAGGCGGTAACTGTGTGCGAAACCTTGATGAACGAGAAGGACAGTCCTGTGTTGGGGTTGCATGTAGAAGGCCCTTATCTGAATCCGAAAAGAGCAGGTGAGCAGTTTGCCGGGAAATTGAAGAATCCTGATAAAGAGGAATATACTTCTTTATTGGAAAGTACTGACTGCATCAAGCGTTGGGACGCTTCACCTGAACTTCCGGGCGCGTTGGAATTTGCCCGCTATTTGAAATCAAAAGGTATATTAGTGGCTGTGTCACATACAGAATCGGAATACGAGGGGATAAAAGCTGCGTTTGAAGCTGGGTTTACTCATACTGCCCATTTCTATAACGGTATGCCGGGATTCCATAAATGTCGTGAATATAAATACGAAGGGACAGTGGAAAGTGTTTATCTGACAGACGGAATGACCATTGAATTGATTGCCGACGGTATCCATTTACCTGCTACTATTCTTCGGTTGGCTTATAAGTTGAAGGGAGTGGAAAAAACTTGTTTGGTTACGGATGCTTTGGCATATGCCGCCGCTGATGGAATGGAAATAACAGATCCTAATGTGATTATAGAAGATGGTGTATGCAAAATGGCTGATCATTCTTCATTGGCAGGTAGCATAGCAACCATGGATGTATTGGTACGGACAATGGTAAAAGCTGGTATTCCGCTGGCCGATGCCGTGCGGATGGCTTCTGAAACTCCGGCACGGATTATGGGAGTGGATGACCGGAAGGGGGCATTGCAGAAAGATATGGATGCCGATGTGTTGATTTTGGATAGAGAACTGAATATCCGGGCGGCTTGGGCTATGGGCAGGCTGGTGGAGGATACGAATACTTGTTTTAAAATAGAAGATAAAGGGAGAATTAGTATCCTTATTGTGTGGACAAGATGCCTTGACTGTTTCGGAAAACAATCAAGGTATCTTTTTTTCGGGTTTAACTCGTCATTATCAAGAGGATTTGCTACATTTGCAACTTGTTAAAATGAGAACCAAATAATAAAAAACGATATGAACGGAGATTTTAGAGAGGATTTGAAGAGAGCCTGTGAAGTGATGCAGAAGGGAGGAGTGATTCTTTATCCTACTGATACTATTTGGGGAATAGGTTGTGATGCAACTAATCCGGAGGCGGTGAAACGAGTTTATGATATAAAGAAGCGTGCTGACAGTAAGGCGATGCTTGTATTGGTGGACAGTACGGTAAAAGTAAATTTTTATGTTAGTGATGTACCTGCGGTAGCTTGGGATTTGATTGAGTTTACCACAAAACCATTGACTATTATTTATGATGGGGCACGTAATCTGGCTGAGAATTTGCTGGCTGAGGACGGCAGTGTAGGTATTCGTGTTACGGCTGAGGAATTCTCCAAACAACTTTGTTTCCGGTTTCGTAAAGCTATTGTGTCGACTTCTGCCAATATCAGCGGTCAGCCTTCACCTGCCAACTTCAGTGAAATCAGTGAAGAAGTAAAACAAGCTGTAGACTATATTGTGGAGTATAGACAAGATGAAGTGGGGCATCCCAAACCATCCAGCATTATCAAACTGGGTAAAGGGGGAGAAGTGAAGATTATTAGAGAGTAAAAAAAGGAATGGACGCAATTATAGACGAAAATAAGAAAAGTTGGTTACAGCGCTTTATCTTATGGCGCGAAAAGAAGATAAAAGAGAAACACTTTATTCTTATATTAAGTTTTCTTGCTGGTATTTTTACGGCATTGGCCGCATGGTTTCTGAAGTTTCTAGTAGAATGGATCAAGGAATTTCTGACTGAAAATTTTGATTCTACAGGAGTCAACTGGTTGTATTTGGTGTATCCGGTTTTTGGTATTTTTCTTACCGGATTGTTCATTCGTTATATTGTGAAAGATGACATCAGTCATGGGGTGACGAAAATATTATATGCCATATCCCGTCGCCAAAGCCGCATCAAGCGGCATAATACATGGTCGTCTGTGATAGCCAGTGCCATTACTATCGGTTTTGGTGGTTCCGTAGGTGCAGAGGCTCCGATTGTGCTGACCGGATCGGCTATCGGTTCTAATTTGGGAAGTGTATTCAAGATGGAGCATAAGACCCTGATGCTGTTGGTGGGGTGTGGTGCGGCAGGTGCTGTGGCCGGTATTTTTAAGGTCCTATTGCAGGCTTGGTTTTTACTTTGGAAGTCTTGATGATTGATCTGACGATGGCATCATTGTTGCCTCTTCTTGTTTCCTGTGTCACGGCAGCTACTGTTTCTTATATTCTTACCGGTCCCGATGCCATGTTCAAGTTCCATATGGATGAACCGTTTCTGATGGAGCGCATTCCTTCGGCAATTCTGTTAGGCATTGCGTGCGGATTGGTTTCTTTGTATTTTACGCGGGCTATGAATTCTGTGGAGAATATATTTCGTCGATATAGTAATCCGTATATCAAGCTGGCTATAGGCGGTGCAATGCTGAGCATATTGATTTTCTTGTTTCCTCCATTGTATGGTGAAGGATATGATACTATTAATTTATTGCTGAATGGCGTAACCAATCATGACTGGAATACAGTAATGAATAACTCTATCTTTTATGGGTTCGATAATTTGTTACTCGTTTATTTGGCCATGATTGTACTTTTCAAAGTCTTTGCTTCCAGTGCAACGAATGGCGGTGGTGGTTGCGGGGGAATTTTTGCTCCCAGTTTGTTCTTGGGGTGTATCACCGGGTTTATCTTCGCTCATTTCTGTAATGAACTGCATGTAGGTCCTTATATCCCGGAGAAAAATTTTGCCTTGTTGGGAATGGCGGGATTGATGTCGGGAGTAATGCATGCTCCGCTGACTGGTATTTTTCTGATTGCAGAACTGACTGGCGGGTATGATTTGTTCCTTCCGCTGATGATGGTATCTGTCAGCTCTTATCTTACCATTATGATATTCGAGCCGCATAGTATTTATTCTATGCGTTTGGCTAAGAAAGGTGAATTGATAACGCATCATAAAGACAAGGCCGTATTGACTCTGATGAATATTGACAGTGTGGTTGAAACTGATTTTGAGAAAGTGCGTCCTGATATGGATTTAGGTGAAATGGTTAAAGTCATTTCGCAGGCTAAACGCAATTTGTTTCCGGTAGTGGATGTCAATGGAGAACTTTTGGGCATTGTGGTATTGGATGATATCCGTAATATTATGTTCCGTCAGGAATTATACCATCGTTTCAAGGTGGAAAAATTTATGATTTCTCCTCCGGCACGGATCAATGTTACTGATTCAATGGAAGAAGTGATGAAGAAGTTTGATGATACAAAGGCCTGGAACCTGCCTGTGATTAATGAAGAGGGAAAATACAAAGGGTTTGTTTCCAAGTCCAAAATATTTAATTCGTACCGGCAGGTGTTGGTTGATTTCTCTGAAGATTAAATAATGTAAGTATATGGAAAAGAAAGATTTGCGGATCGTATATATGGGTACTCCCGATTTTGCGGTGGAGAGCCTGAAAAGATTGGTTGAAGGAGGCTATAATGTAGTAGGTGTGATAACTATGCCCGACAAACCGATGGGACGACATGGCAGTGTGCTGCAACCTAGTCCGGTGAAAGAATATGCTGTTTCTCAAGGTCTGAGGATACTTCAGCCGGAGAAATTGAAGGATGAGGCTTTTATAGAGGAACTCCGGTCTTTACAAGCCGATTTACAAATTGTAGTTGCTTTCCGTATGCTTCCCGAAATAGTATGGAATATGCCGCGTTTGGGCACATTTAACTTGCATGCATCTTTATTACCTCAATATAGAGGAGCTGCTCCTATAAATTGGGCGGTGATAAACGGAGATACGGAAACTGGTATTACGACTTTTTTCTTGAAACATGAGATAGATACCGGTGAGATTATCCAACAGGTGCGCGTTCCTATTGCTGATACGGATAATGTGGAAATAGTACATGATAAGCTGATGTATTTGGGGGGAGATTTGGTTTTGGAAACCGTGGATGCTATTTTGAATGGAAGTGTGAAACCTGTTCCTCAGGAAAGTTTGATCCGGCAGGAAACGGAGTTGCGTCCGGCACCGAAAATATTTAAAGAGACTTGCCGTATAGACTGGAATAAAGGTGTGAAGCAGATTTATGACTTTATTCGCGGGCTGTCTCCTTATCCGGCTGCATGGACCGAACTGTGTGTGGCTGATGGAACACGTCAGGTTTTAAAAATATATGAAACGGAGAAGTTTTTGCTTCACATGAGATGAATATAGGCGATATCCGTACGGATATGAAGACTATTTTCAGGTGGCTGTAAAAGATGGTTTTATTAATGTGCTTACTTTGCAGCTGGCAGGAAAGAAACGTATGGATGTGGCTGATTTTTTGAGAGGCTACAGAACTTCGGATAATAATAAGGTGGAATAAATGATAAAGGCTGTATCGAAAGATTTTCGGATACAGCCTTTTCGTTACAATAAGACAAGGAGTTGTTAAGAATCATTTAATTTTTGTGTTGGATATACCTTTCTGTATGAACGGAAAGTTTGTAGATTTACTTTTATTATAACTTACTGTAACGGTTTCTTCGCCATTGTTAATGGTATTCATTTTTATTTTAAATCCTTGTAGCTTACCCTCTTTATATCCGGGAACATCCAATAAAGGGAAGGATACATAACCGGAACTCGGATATTCCTGTCTGTCACCTTCGGCATTGTGGCGTAATTCTACGGCCATATATCCGTTTGCGTCAGGAACAGTTCCTTCTGTGGCTACAAGGCTGATCCGATGTTTGATATTAGAGTTGAAACCTAATATTTGGAACATAAGGGTCAGGTGTGTCTTACCCATAATGGGAGTGATGAGGTTGATTCCATCATGTCCGTAAATATCTTCATCGTTTTCTTTTAGTGTATCCATTGGTTTGGTTAAGATCTTCTGCAAGTAATCTATAGAAATAAAAGGTCCTTTCTTACTTGCATCTCCGGTCGGATTGGCTGCATTTATATAGGTATAAAAAATACGTTGTCCCGGATTATTTGTTTCAAAACGTGTTAATTTATCGGGATTCACTACGTATGCGATTCCATCATTATCGCTTTCTATCACTGCTTCACCGGGTACTTCACTGGGAGTTACTACGGTTGCTAAAGCGGCGTTAAAAGGCATTTCTGCTTGTATGTCGTAGATGTCATCATCATAGTCATTCAGGCAAGACTGAGTAAATGGAATCAGCATTACCATAATTATTACAAGAACTGTCGCTTTATATTTTCTCATATTTTCTGTTTCTAGAATTGTTTCTATCGCTTAAATGCGAAGATAGTAAGTTTACTGCTTGTAAAAATGTTAAATCTGCTTAAGCAAAAATTTTATTCTTCCGGATGCAGTATTTTTGCAGTCTTATCATTTATCCAATAAAGAAGTGTCACAAACAATGAATGAAACAGAATTGGTGGAACGTTGCGGCAAGGGTGATAACCTTGCACGCAAGCAATTGTATGAGCGTTATGCCGGGCAATTGATGGCCGTTTGTGTTCGTTATACAGGTGATAGGGAAGTGGCACAGGATGTCTTACATGATGGATTTTTGAATATATTTCGTTCATTCAGTCAGTTTACTTATAAAGGAGAGGGGTCATTGAAAGCATGGCTGACACGTATTATGGTAAATGAAGCACTGGGCTATCTTCGCAAGAAAGCTTCTACAAATCAGGAAGTGATAGTCGAAGAGTTGCCCGATGTGATAGATGGAGATGAGGATGATTTTGAGCAAATACCCCAATCTGTTTTAATGCAATTCATTAAAGAGCTTCCGGATGGATATAGAACGGTCTTTAATTTATATGTATTAGAAGAAAAGGGACATAAGGAGATTGCTGAAATGCTAGGAATTACAGAACATACTTCATCATCTCAATTATACAGAGCCAAAACCTTATTGATGAAAAAAATAAATGATTATAGAAAGAGGATATAGGAATGAAAGAAAAAGATAAATGGATAAAAAATTTCCGCACCCGGATGGAGGGCTATTCGAACCGGCTCCTGCTGATCTTTGGGAACAGTTGGAAAAGGAACTGGATACGGTTCCGAAAGTAATTCCGATGTGGCGCCGCTGGCAGGCTGTAGCAGCTGTTGCCTTGTTAGTGGTTGTGTCTTCATTGACCGTATGGTTTTGGCAGTCACCTTCTGCAAACTATTTGGAGAAACAGTCGGCAGAGTTGAATGTAATGCACGAACCCGATGAGTTGGTGCCGGGATCAATCACTCCTGAGCAACCTATGGCCTTGGTAGTTCCTGCTGCCCGCTCTGGGAAAAAACAACATGTAAAGTTGGTGGGGTTGCTAAGGCAGAGGCATTGGCTGCCGAACAGGAGGTTTTGCTAAATAAAGAGGTGGAAGAGATACAAATAGAGGAAAATTATATTGAAGAGCAGAAAGAGGAATCTGTTATAGTGGAACAAAAACAGCAGAAACAGGCCGGCAGATCTTCCTATTCGGCTGCCAAAACGAATTACGCTTACGTGGCTCCTCATAGAAAGAAGGACAGAAACTGGTCGGTAGGACTTTCTACCGGTAATGGAACCTTTTCATCCTCGACTAGTATGGATGGATATTTGCCTTTGCCTAATGGCACAAGGAATGCAACAATGAATAGCGCTTATGGAGTGGAAACAAGGGCTGAAATTGATAAGCTGGTTCAGTTCAATAACTTGTCGGAAGGAAAGGATGCGCAGTCTGATATAAAATATCGTATGCCTGTTACTTTTGGAGCTTCCCTTCGTTTTGATTTAAGTGATGATTGGGCTGTAGAAACCGGGGTGACTTATACCCAGCTTTCATCCGAAACACGTTCGGGAACCGAAAAAAACAATTATGGTTGGGAAGAGAAACTGCATTATGTGGGTATTCCTCTGAAAGTGAACCGGAATATATGGAGTAACAAGCGGTTTGAAGTGTATGCCTCGGCAGGTGGAGCGGTAGAAAAATGTGTGTCTGGAAAGCGGAGCATTATCGGCAGTGTTTCTACATCAAATGCAGGAAAAGATGAACAGTTTTCGGGAGGGGAGGAAAATGTCAAAGTGAAACCTTTGCAATGGTCTTTGTCCGCAGCGGCAGGTGCGCAGTTTAAGATTACGGAGAAATTGGGTATTTATGCGGAGCCGGGAGTTGTTTATTACTTTGATGACGGCAGTAATGTAAATACGATTCGCAAGGAACATCCTTTTAATTTTAATATACAGTTGGGTGTGCGGTTTACTTTGCCGAAATAAAATGAACTTTTTCACTGTTCTTATATAAAATATGGTTATCTTTGTTCTGTATAAAAAGAATAAGAACAGTGAACCATGAATAGACCTCTGATATCCCCTTCTTTGTTGTCTGCCAATTTTGCTAATCTACAGGCAGATATAGAACAAATAAATCGTAGTGATGCCGACTGGCTGCATATTGATATAATGGATGGTGTGTTTGTACCGAATATTTCTTTTGGTTTTCCTGTATTGAAATATGTAGCCGAGTTGTCTGAAAAACCTTTGGATGTACATTTGATGATTGTTAATCCTGAGAAATTCATTAAAGAAGTGAAAGATTTGGGAACAATGATGATGAATGTGCATTATGAAGCCTGTGTACACTTGCATAGAGTGGTGCAACAGATAAAGGATGCCGGAATGAAAGCGGCTGTCACATTGAATCCTTCTACTCCTGTAGCTATGTTGGCCGATATTATCCGTGACGTGGATATGGTGTTGCTGATGAGTGTGAATCCCGGTTTTGGTGGTCAGAAATTTATTGTACATACCTTGGATAAGGTGAGGGAATTACGTGAATTGATAACGAATACAGGTTCGCAGGCATTGATAGAGGTTGACGGGGGAGTGAACCTGGAAACCGGCAGACAGCTTGTAGAGGCTGGAGCGGACGTGCTGGTGGCAGGAAATGCTGTGTTCAAAGCTCCTGATATGTCAGACATGATACATCGGTTGAAATCTCTTTGAGCTTAAAACCAAAGTGCGAAATATAGCGGCTGTAAAGCCTTGTTCCATGTTCCGGTTGACTATACCTCTAGTCGCCGGAATTTTTGTATCCGATCATTTTTTTCAAGGCGCCTTGCCTGTGCTTGTTTCTGGCACGGGAATATTGGGGTGCTTGATTGGCTTGATTGTATTGATGAAATGGCAAGGCTACCTTTCCCGATGGTTATTTGGAGGCATGGTTTTTATGTTTCTATTTTGTGTAGGGGCATTGTTGCTACAGCAAAAATGGCAACGGGTGGACTATGAATGGTCATCAGGGAAGAATATGTATCAAGGGGTGATAGTGGATGTTCCACAAGAAAAGGCAAAAACATATCTCTGTAAATTGCGGATAGATAAAGAAATGTCTGAGAGGGGATGGTTCCTGTTAATCGTATGATACTAGTCTATATTATGAAAGATAGTCTTTCTGTAAATTTACGATGTGGAGACCATTTGAACTTTTATACACGTATCTCGACTCCTGAAAGAGAGGTGATTCCGGGAGAATTTGATTATGCGGCTTATCTTTTCAGACAGCAAATTAGCGGAACGGCCGTAATCTTTCCGGGGTATTGGCAATGGACAGGCAAGAAATCGGCATTGACATGGAAACAGCGGCAGGTGTATGGAGAGAGAAAATACTGGACAGTTATCGGAAGTGGGGATTCTCGGGAGATGAATTTGCCGTATTGTCGGCTTTGACTGTTGGCTATAAAGAGGAACTGAGTGAGGATTTACGTGAAACTTATCAAGTGGCGGGAGTGAGCCATATCTTGGCTTTGTCAGGAATGCATATAGCTGTTTTGTGGGGATTATTGTGTTGGATATTGCGTCCGCTGGATAGAAGTTGCCTGCTGCGATGGGTAAAGTGTGGCATTATTGTGTTGTTGTTATGGACATTTGCTTTTTTAGTGGGCTTGCCTCCCTCGGTTATACGGGCGGTGGTGATGTGTATGTTAATGACAGCGGCGCGTGCGGCAGGAGAACGGACTTTGTCATTGAATACCTTGTCTGTAGCGGCATTCTTTATGCTGCTTTACAATCCTTTTTATCTTTTTGATACCGGGTTCCAGTTGTCATTTCTGGCTGTACTTTCAATTTTGTTTATTTATCCTGTCATTTCCCGGTGTTGGCGGGTGCGTCACCCTGTACCTCGTTATATTTGGGGGATAGTGGCAGTTTCGCTGGCGGCACAGTTAGGGACAGCTCCCGTGGTTATTTATAAATTCGCTTATTTTCCTGTTTATTTTTTACCGGCCAATCTGATAGTGGCACCTTTAGTGCTTGTTATAATTTATGGAACGGTAGCAAGTTTTGTCTTGTCTCCTTTTACGGTATTGCATATATGGGTGGTAAAAGGATTGAACGGGGTGTTGCGGTTGCTGAATGACAGTATGCAATGGGTGGGGGATTTGCCTGTATCACATTCCGGCGATATACATTTGTCTTTGCTTCAGGTTGGTATTCTTTATGTATTATTGTTTGTGGTATTATCTTATCTGTTATCTCCTTCACGGAAATCGTTGATTACTGTTTTGTGTGGAATCAATCTTTTTATAGGATTTTCAGGTTGTCTATATTATATGAAAGAGGAGTCTTTTCAGTTAATCCTGGCCCATTCGCAAGTAAAAGTTTCCCCTCAAAAAGATGTTTGGCAACAGGATAGCATTTATCATTATAAAGGTATGAATATATGTGTTTTGGTGGATAACCGCTGGCGGAGCAGATCGGTTGATAGTTTGTTGGATATTGATTATATGTACTTGTGTAAAGGTTTTAAAGGAAAAATTGCCCCATTACAAAAAATATTTAAAATAAGGAAGGTCATACTGGATGCTTCGCTCGGTGGGTATAGATTGAATTTGTTAAGGACGAGTGTAGAGGTTTGGGATTGGATTATATTGATATGTCTCCGAAAGGTTCTTACCGTATTCTTCTGTGAATAAAGAATTAATTTGTAAATTTGCCATTTCAAAAGAAAAAGATTGAATATGTTATCAAAAGTAATTGCACAGGCTAATATAGACCATGCCGAAAAATGGTTTGAAAGAGCTGATAAAATAGTTATTGTTACCCATGTGTCACCGGATGGTGATGCCATTGGCTCCTCGTTAGGATTATGGCATTTCTTGGAATCACAGGAAAAGACGGTGAATGTCATTGTTCCCAATGCTTTTCCGGATTTTCTGAGATGGATGCCGGGAGCCAAGGATATAATCCGGTACGATAAATATACTGAATTTGCCAATAAGCTGCTGAATGAGGCGGATGTGATCTGCTGTCTGGATTTCAATGCATTGTCTCGTATTGATGCGATGGCGGATGCAGTGGCTCAGTCTCCGGCACGCAAAATGATGATTGACCATCACCTTAATCCGGAAGCCTTTTGTAGAATCATTATTTCTCATCCTGAAATATCTTCTACATCGGAATTGGTTTTCCGGTTGATATGCCGTCTGGGGTATTTTGAGGATATCACCAAGGAAGGTGCTGAATGTATTTATACGGGGATGATGACCGATACAGGTGGCTTTACTTATAATTCTAATGACCGTGAGATTTATTTCATTATCAGCGAACTGCTTTCGAAAGGCATTGATAAGGATGAGATTTATCGTAAAGTTTATAATACGTATTCTGAAGGGCGTTTACGCCTGATGGGATATGTGCTGTACGACAAGATGCAAGTATTTCCTCAGTTCAATTCGGCATTGGTTTGGCTGACAAAAGAGGAGCAAAGTAAATTCCAGTATGTAAAAGGAGATACGGAAGGGTTTGTGAATATTCCACTTTCCATAAAGAATATTATTTTCTCCGTATTCTTGCGTGAGGATACGGAAAAGAATATGATAAAGGTATCTCTGCGTTCTGTAGGTGCTTTCCCTTGTAATAAAGTGGCTGCCGAATTTTTTAATGGAGGTGGTCATCTGAATGCATCCGGTGGGGAGTTTTATGGAACAATGGATGAAGCCATCGATCTGTTTAAACAGGCTTTGGTGAAGTACGAGGAACTGCTTCTGGCAAAAAATAGTTATTTTAGTATAATTGCATACAAACAATATAAAAGTTAGGGCTTATTTATTAATTTTGCCCGAAAATAACAGAACTTAGAATGAAGAAATTAGGTATATTGTTCGCATCTGTGTTTCTTTTAGGGCTGGTCTTCCAGTCTTGCAATAATGGAAAGACCTATGCTGAAATGAAAGAAGAAGAGAGAGAAGCTATCAAGCGATTTATTGAAAAAGAAGATATCAATGTGATCAGCTTTGACCAGTTCCAGGAACAGGATTCTACGACCAATGTGGATGAAAACCAGTTTGTCCTTTTCTCGGAAACAGGTGTTTATATGCAGATTGTGGAAGAGGGAAAGGGGAAACCTCTGAGCGCTTGGAAAGATGGTGCGCGTCGTGAGGTTATAGTTCGTTATGTGGAAGAACGGATTACAGAGGAAGGCATTGGTGATTCTTTGTCTTGGAATACGGATCATAATAGTGAGTATATGATTTATCCTGATATCATGATGGTAACTAAAAATGGGAAAAGCCTGTCGGCTACGTTTACCGAGGGGATCATGTATAACACTTATGGTACTCCTTACGTACCTTCAGGATGGTTGATTCCATTCAATTACATAAAGGTTGGCAGGGAGATTTCCAGTCGTTCTAAGATCAGACTGATTGTACCTCACAGTGAAGGACAGTCTGACGCTTCTGCTTCTGTCTATCCTTGTTACTATGAAATAACTTATCAATTAGGACGATGACACTGATTAAATCAATCTCAGGTATCCGTGGCACTATTGGTGGCCATGCGGGGGAAGGTTTGAACCCGCTGGATATTGTAAAATTCACATCAGCTTATGCAACGCTGATACGTAAAACAACAACTGTAAAGAGTAATAAAATTGTAGTAGGACGCGATGCCCGCATCTCCGGTGAGATGGTAAGAACGTGGTATGCGGAACCCTGATGGGGATGGGGTTTGATGTGGTGAACATCGGCTTGGCTTCTACTCCGACCACCGAACTGGCTGTTACTATGGAAGGCGCATGTGGCGGTATTATTCTGACTGCAAGCCATAACCCTAAACAATGGAATGCCCTGAAGCTGCTGAATGAAAAGGGAGAGTTTCTGAATAAGGAAGAAGGAAATGAAGTTCTTCGTATCGCTGAAGCTGAAGAGTTTGAATTTGCTGATGTAGACCATTTGGGCAGCTATCGTGAAGACAATACTTACAATCAAAAGCATATTGACAGTGTATTGGCATTGAAGTTGGTTGATGTGGAGGCTATCCGCAAAGCTGATTTCCATGTAGCTATCGACTGTGTGAATTCTGTGGGAGGAATTATCCTTCCCGAATTACTGGAACGTCTTGGTGTGAAACATGTCGAAAAACTATATTGTGAACCTACCGGAAATTTCCAGCACAACCCCGAACCTCTTGAAAAGAACTTGGGTGATATCATGGGATTGATGGCAAAAGGCGGCTGTGATGTGGCTTTTGTTGTTGACCCTGACGTTGACCGTCTGGCTATGATTTGTGAAGATGGTAAGATGTACGGTGAGGAATATACATTGGTAACTGTTGCTGATTATGTATTGAAACATACTCCGGGAAATACAGTTTCCAATTTGAGTTCTACCCGTGCTTTGCGTGATGTAACACGCAAATATGGTTGCGAATATAATGCTTCTGCCGTAGGTGAAGTAAATGTGGTGACAAAGATGAAAGCAACAAATGCAGTCATCGGTGGTGAAGGTAATGGTGGAGTCATCTACGGAAAGCCATTGCGGACGTGATGCTTTGGTGGGCATTG